>Ga0247774_1000116_pt1 | contig 36645 bp, 31 predicted proteins | sample UWRJL001104B6_FD_179933 | JGI IMG/M metagenome (GOLD analysis project Ga0247774, IMG submission 179933) | Plant litter microbial communities from Arlington Agricultural Research Station in Wisconsin, United States - UWRJ-L001-104B-6 | ecosystem: Environmental > Terrestrial > Plant litter >...
AAGGAGGCAGCCTGGTTCGGCTGTCGACTGAGGACAACGCGGCGAGGCGCCGCCTGGGCGCCGCGCAGTAGGACAGCGAGACTTCGAGACAGGCCCTAGATCACGCGGTGTAGATCACGCGGTGCCGGCGGTCGTCGCCGCGAGCGACCTACGCGGGACCGTCCCGGCGGGGCGGAAAGGTGCCCGTGATGCCGGCCTTGATCGCATGGCGCTCCAGGTAACCGGCGACCAGCTCGATGCCCTCGGCGAGGATCGCCTCGTCACCGCGGAGATCGTGCTCGAACGCCACCTGGAAGACCCGGTCACCGACCTCCACCGCGAGCTCGACCACCTTCGGCACCGTGCCGGCCCGCACCATCCCCACGGCGTGCGCGAAGGCGAACAGGTCGGCCGCGATCCGCTTGATGTGCGCGCGGCAGAAGTCGTGCACCGCCGGGTTGGTCCGGCCTCGCCAGTAGATCACCACGAAGGCGGGCCGCTGGTGGTAGACGCTCACGAACGCCCGCATGCTCGCGGTCACGATCGTCCGTACGGTGACGGTGTCCAGCGCGCCGACCGCCGCCGCCACCGCCGTGTCCATCTCGACGGTGTACCGCTCGACGAGCGCCAGGAGGATCTCGTCCTTATCCGCGAAGTACTGGTACAGCGAGGCGACCGGGACGTCGGCCCGCTCCGCGATCGCGCGGGTGCTCAGAGCGGTCACGCCGCCCTCGACGATGAGATTCGAGGCGACGTCGAGGATCCGCTCGACGCGTTCCCGGCTGCGGCGCTGCACCGGATCGCGGCGTTTCCCGGTGTTCGCGCTTGCCACTGTCACACGGTAAGTGTACAAATACTGAAACTGAATCGGGTTTACTTTTGCACGCGGAACGGCCCTCCGCCTCTGGCTGGACGCGAGGCCTGACGTGCCTTCATCGGGCTCCCTTCACCGAGGGCGGGCCCGGCCTCCAGCTGGAAGGGTTCTCGGTGGACTTCGCAAGCTCCAGTCCGGGCGCTCCTCCCGGCCTGACCTCCGTGAAGATCATCGTCGGAGGTGGCTTCGGGGTGGGGAAGACGACGTTCGTCGGGTCGGTCTCGGAAATCGTGCCGCTGACCACGGAGGCCGTGATGACCACGGCCGGAGCGGACATCGATGACGTGTCCGCGACTCCGGGCAAGAGGACCACGACCGTCGCGATGGACTTCGGCCGGGTCAGTCTCGACCGGGAGCTCATCCTCTACCTGTTCGGCACGCCGGGACAGGACCGCTTCTGGTTCATGTGGGACGACCTGGTCAAGGGCGCGATCGGCGCGGTGGTGCTGGTGGACACCCGCCGCGTCGCCGACTCCTTCGCCGCGGTCGACTACTTCGAGGCGTCGGGGGTGCCCTTCGTCGTGGGCGTCAACGCCTTCGACGGCGTCCGCGTCCACGCCTTCGAGGACATCCGTGACGCGCTCACCATCGGCCCGGAGGTGCCGGTCGTCGCCTGCGACGCGCGCCGCCACGACTCCACGAAGGCGACGCTCATCGCCCTGATGCGGCACGCCGTGTCCCTGCGGAGCCGGGGCCTGCCGGTCGGCCGTTGACGCGGTCGAGTCAGGTCTCGTCCTGCGATCAGGAGCCGATCCAGCGGACCAGACGGTCCAGCGGTAGCCGTCCCGAGGGGATCGCGGACCTGCCACGGGGCGCGGGCGCGGGGTAACCGAGAGAGATCGCGGTCCGGACCTTCCAGGGAGCCTCGACACCGGCCAGCCGGCCGGCCTGCTCGGCGTTGGACGCGGGAAAGAACGAGGCCGGGCAGCTCGCCAGGCCGAGGCCGTGCGCGGCGAGCATGAGGCTCTGGGCGGCTCGGCCCCCGTCGAACTCCGCGTCCTCACCTCCCGTGAGGTGGTCCACCGCGAGCAGAACGACCACAGGAGCGGCGGCCAGGTGAGCCGCGTAGCCTCCCAGCAGGCTCAGCCTCTTCCGCAGGCCGAGGTCCTGGACGACGAGGAATCTCCATGGCTGACGGTTGCGTGCCGACCCTGTCCAGCGGGCCGCCTCCAGCACCCGCATCACGTCGCGCGCCGGCACCGGTGTGTCGGCGAACCACCGTGTGGCCCGCAGGGAGGCCACCTCCGCCCGCAACGGCTCACCTGCCTGCCCCACGCGCCGTCCCTCCGCCCTCTCGTCCTCCGTCGCATCGGTGCCGGACCCCGGCGAACGCCGGTGGCTACCAGCGGTCGTGGACCAGCGGGCGGATCAGGTCGTCGTAGACGGCGGTCACGGATCCGCGGGTGCGGTCGTCCAGCGGAGGGAGTTTCGCGGCCGCGGCGTTCGCACCGGCCTGCTCCGGGGTGCGGGCGCCGGGGATCACGACGCTGACGCCCGGCTGGTCGATGATCCAGCGGAGCGCGAACTGCGCCATCGTGGCGCCCTGGGGAACCAGCGGCTTGAGCCGTTCGACGGCCTCCAGGCCGGTGTCGTAGTCGACCCCGGCGAAGGTCTCGCCGACGTCGAACGACTCGCCGTACCGGTTGAAGTTGCGGTGATCGTCCTCGCCGAACCGGGTGTCGCGGCCATAGCGGCCCGACAGCAGCCCGCTGGCGAGGGGCACCCGCGCGATGATGCCGACCCCGGCCTCGGCCGCCGCGGGCAGGACCCGCTCCAGCGGCTTCAGGCGGAAGGCGTTGAGGATGATCTGCACGGTGGCGAGGTTCGGCCGGGCGATGGCCGTCAGCGCCTGGTCACAGGTCTCCACGCTGACGCCGTACGCGGCGATCCTGCCCTCGTCGACCATGGAGTCCAGGGCGTCGTAGACGGCCTCGTCGGAGAAGACGGCGGTCGGCGGACAGTGCAGCTGGACCAGGTCGACGGTGTCGACGCCGAGATTTCGCCGCGACCGGTCGTTCCAGGCGCGGAAGTTGTCCAGGGTGTAGGCGGAGGCCTCCTGCGGAACGCGCCGGCCCATCTTGGTGGCGACGGTGAGACCGGGCCGCTCCCTGGCGAACCTGCCGACGATCTGCTCGCTGCGGCCGTCACCGTACACGTCGGCGGTGTCGATGAACGTGACGCCGGCCTCGACCGCGGCGTTCAGCGTCGCCAGCGCGTCGTCCTCGCTGACCTCTCCCCAGTCGGCGCCCAGCTGCCACGCTCCGAGGCCGACCACCCCGACCTGCCTGCCCGTTCTGCCCAGATCCCGTTGTTCCACGTGCCAGATCGTACGGCTCGCGGCCGCCCGCCAGGACCGCGGGCCGACCTACGGGGAATGCGGAGTCACTTTCGGGTCACAGAAATCGCCGATGTACTGCTTACCGGCCAATGCTCCCTTTACTCTGTCTTTGCTTTAGCGCCATTCAGGGGGAAACCCCCCACACGGGGCCAGAAAGGGATGCAGTGAACTGGTACTTGGCTGTACTCAAAAACTACGCCGGATTCAGCGGCCGGGCACGTCGCGCTGAATACTGGATGTTCTTCCTCATCAACCTCATCATCATCGTGGTGCTGGAGCTCCTCGGCTCGGCCGTGAGGTTGTTCCTTATCGTCGCCGGTATCTACGGACTCGCCGTCCTGGTCCCCAGCATCGCGGTGGCCGTTCGCCGGCTGCACGACACAGGACGATCCGGTTGGTGGGTGCTGATCACCCTGATTCCCTTCATCGGAAGCATCATCCTGCTCGTCTTCCTGGCCACCGAGGGTCAGCGGACTGACAACCAGTACGGGCCGGACCCCAAGCAGGCCGTACCCGTAGCCTGAGCCGGCAGAGGGCCGGGAGTCATCTCCCGGCCCTCTGTCGCGTCCGTGACACGCCGGCGGCCGCTTCCGCCACCGGCCCGCCGCACTCGATCCGAGCGAGACCGCAGCTCTGACCAGCGGATCCGGCCGCCGTCCAGCACCGCGGGCGCCTGCGTCCCGGCACCGCCAAGGCCCACCTCGCCCTCCTGCTGGACGAGATCCGTACGGCGGCACGCCAGGTCACTCAGATCCGGGCGAAGTCGTCGATGTCCTCGTTGAATTCGAGAATGGCCTGGCCGGTGAGAGTGGGCCGGGTGTCGGCGATGGCGGCGAGATAGTCATCGGTGCCGGCCGGCCTTCCCTCTCGGTGGACGACCTCGCGTTCGAACGCCGCCTGCGCGCCCTTCCTCGCGGCGAACTCGATATCGGCGGGAGTGAACATCTCACTGGCCGAAACCAGCCGCTCGGTGTCCACGGCGTCCGCGGCGGGCCCGAGGTAACGCGACCAGATCGCCGCGCGGGCGGACGCGTCCGGCGGGCCGATCGGGATGACGTAGTCGAATCGCCCCGGACGCAGGAACGCCTGGTCCAGCGAGCGTACGGAGTTGGTGGCGCAGATCAGCAGCCGGGCGTCGTGCTCGCGGAAACCGGGGATGAGCTTGAGCAGCTCGTTGGTCACCCCGTGCCCCGGGCCGGTCACCGGCAGGGACCGCGCCGCGGCGATCTCCTCCACCTCGTCGATGAACAGCAGGACGGACTCCAGTTCGGCGAGTTCGGCGAACACCTCCCGCAGTGAGGCGGCCAGCCCTCCCTGGCCGACCGCCAGCCGGGAGGGGAACAGCTCGACGAACGGCCAGTCCAGCCGGGAGGCCACGGCCTTCGCGAAACTGGTCTTCCCGGTCCCGGGAGGGCCGAAGAGAATGACCGCCTTCGGCGGCGTCACTCCGTAGCGGTTCGCGAGCCCGGGCTCCGCGAGCGGCAGGACCACGCGCCGCTCGATGATGCGCTTCTCCTGCTCCATGCCGGCCATCACGTCCCACAGCCCGGCCGGCAGCACCCGTCCGCCCAGCTCCGCGAGCAGGCCGGCGTCGGCCGCGGCGAGGTGCTCGGTCTTCTCGTAGTAGCGCAGTCCGTCCCGAAACCGATAGCCGGAGTTCGCCAGCGCCGCCGACCCGGTGCCCGTCTCCGGCAGCAGCGCACTGATGCGGCGTACGCCCAGATCGCGTGAGCGCCGCTCCAGCTCCGCGAGCAGAGCGCTGCCGATCCCGCGGTTGCGCCAGCGCGCGCCCAGCGCCACGAGCAGCACCCACGCCCGATCGTCTCGTACCTGCGCGACCGCGATGCCCACCAGCTCGTTCCCGACCATCGCCACGACGGCCGGCTGACCGTCACGTGCGGCGGCGATCACCTCCGAGACCAGGAACACCGGAAGCGGCTCGTCCGGCCTGCGGCTCTCGTCCCAGACCCGGATGACCTGGTCCAGGTCATCATCGTGGTAGTCACGCACCCGCCACGTCGACACACCGACCACCGTCCCGTCACCGCACCACCTCGTCTACGGTCGGTGGCACCGTTCCCACGATACGTAGGCACCCGAGTTCACCGATGCCGGGATCGTCCGTGGATGAGCCCGGGGAAGTGGTGCCACCCGAGCGACTGGATGAGTCTGACCACATCGACGGGGAGGTAGTCCAGGACGAGGACCCGGCCCGGTGGCGTGCGCATGGCGTGGGTGACCAGCAGGCTGAGGGTGCCCAGGTCGAGGAAGCGTATGTGGGTGAAGTCCAGATGGACGTCGCCGGCCACCTCGCCGAGGGAGGTGAGCGCGGTCATGAACGGGCGGTGGCGTGCCGCGTCGAGTTCGCCGCTGAGGCGCAGGCCGTTCGGCGCGTGGCCGCGCGTGATGCGTAAGACGCCGTCGTCGAAGTCGGGGTCGGCGGTCACCCGGATCTGGTGGCCGTCGTTCAGCGCGCTGACCTGGTCGGGGGCACAGCGATTGCGGTCGAGCTGGCAGATCGTCATGAGGGCGGTGTCGGCCGTGACCGCCTGGTCGAAGGTGGCCTCGCTCGCCAGCATCAGCGGGTATCCGCCGGGCTGGTCGAGCACCCAGCTCATGTCCGCGGTGAGCCGGACGGCGGCATAGCCCTCCGCGCCGGCCAGACTGATCTCTCGTCCGACCACGGTGAGCATCCGGTCGGGATCGAAGCGGCCTCCGGTCAGGCAGGCCACCCCGCGGGGGATGACCCGTAGCTGGCCCGTGACGGCTAAGTGATCAGCGTCGGGCCGGCCGCCCAGACCGGGGAGCTGCCGTGGGCCGCCGCCACTGATGTAGATGACCTTCTCGTGGGCGTCCAGGCCGGCGTGCAGGAAGGGGCCGATGACCTGCGCCTGCTCTTCGGGGGTGGCGAAGGCGAACGCCGCATGATCGCCTGGCCGTATCTCGCCTACCGGCCGCTCCGCGATCCTGCTTTCCATATTCGGCTCACCACGGTAGTTGTACGGCTACTGCAGGTGAGCATAACGCAGCACCCGGAGCGTTCCCATGGAAAACGGCCCTGCAAGTTCTGCCAGCACTTTCAGTGATCTCGTCGCAGGTCAGGGCGGCGCACCCCGGCCCCGGGCCCGCCCGTCCCCCACACCAGGAGAAGACGGTCAGCGGCGCAGGAGTTTCGACACGGCCGGAAGGACCTGCTCGGCCGGGCCGCTGAGCCGGGACTCCATCGCGAGCCAACCCGTGTAACCGATCTCCTCAAGAGTGTCGAGCCGCCGGTCCCAGTCGAGGTGCCCCGCGCCCGGTTCGAGCCGGTTGGTGTCGCTGACCTGGAAGTGCGCGAGGTACGGCGCCGCCTCGCGGATGCTCTCGTCCAGGTCGACCTCCTCGATGCTCATGTGGAAGAAGTCGCCCACGATCCGTACGGAGGGCAGGTCGACCGTACGGACCAGATCGACCGCCTGGGCGAGCCGGTTGACCATGTGGTCCTCGTAACGGTTCAGGGGTTCGAGGAGCAGGGTCGCGCCGACCTCGCGGGCGTGCTCCCCCAGCGCGGTGAGCTCCTGCAGCAGTACCTCACGGTCGGCGGCGGCGTCGCGCGGCGGCGTGAACGGAGGCAGCCGGGTGGAGAACATGCCCCACGAGGCCGGGGTGATCGCGCCGAAGCCGCCGGCCTCGACGATGGTGGACAGCAGGAGCTTCATGGTGGCGCGCGCGTCACGGCGGCGCTCGGCGTCGAAGTCGCCGATGAAGTGGTCGGTCTGCACGCAGACGGTGGGCATGACGACGCCGGCGTCGCGGGCCCGGCGCAGTTCGCCGGCGCGGGCGGCGAACCCGCCGTCGCCGGCGCCGAGCAGCTCGATGCCGTCGAAGCCGGCCGCCTCGGCGCCGGCGAACTTCTCGACCAGGTCGCGGCCTTCGAAGAAGTGCTCCTGGGCGGCGAGTCTGATGGGCATGAAAGAACTCCGTATCACTCGGGAGAGGGACCGGCCTGTACGGGCACGCCGGCTTCGGTCATCCGGCGCAGCCGGTCGTCGACGGCCTGTTCGGAGAAGACCTGTTCGAGGACCATGAAGCGAGCACCCTCGATGCCGGCCCGGTCGCCGAGGGCGCTGGTGGTGATGAGCAGGTCGCGGGTGGCGCGGGGAACCGTCCGCTCGTAGAGCATGGTCCGCACGCCGTTCAGGAAGTGCTCGTGGGTCTCGGCGACGTCGCCGCCGATGATGAGCGCCGAGGGGTTCAGCAGCGCGACCGCGGTCGCGAGGACCTCGCCGATCAGCCGGCCGGCCATCCCCACCATGGCGATGGCCTCGGACTTTCCCGCCTCGACGTGGGCGACCACGTCGCGGGCGGTACGGGTCGCGATCCCCTCGGCGGTGAGCCGCCGGGCCAGTGCCCCGCCGCTGGCGTACACGGCCAGGCAGCCCGATCCGCCGCACGCGCACGGCGCCCGCTCGGTCGGCCCGCGCATCCGGATGTGACCGATGTCGCCGCCACCGCCGGCGATCCCGCGTTCGGGCTGTCCGTGCAGGATGATGCCCGAGCCGATGCCGGTGCCGACCTTGACGAACAGCAGGCTCGCGACGTCAGGGTAGGTGAGCCGCTGCTCCCCCAGGCCCATGAGGTTCGCGTCGTTGTCCACGAACACCGGAACGCCGAAGGCGTCCGCCAGGCTCTGCTGGACCGGGTAGTCGTGCCAGCCCGGCATCATCGGCGGATTGCGCACCCGGCCGGTCTCGAAGTCCACCGGGCCCGGCAGTCCGAGGCCGATCCCGCAGACGTCTCCCAGGTCATGCGCGGTCTTCTTCACCATCTCGCGGAACGTCCTCTGCACGACGCCGAGCACGGATCGTGGGCCGTCGTCGATGTGGAGTTCCCGCGTCGTCTCGGCGATGACGTTGCCGGCCGCGTCGGTGAGCGCCATCCGGGCGTGCGTCGCGCCGAGGTCGGCGGCGAGGATGAACTTTCCCGTCTCGTCGAAGGCGAGGATTCCCGACGGCCGGCCCATGGTGCCGGCACGCTGCGTCTCCGACCGGAGGTAGCCGGCCGTGTAGAGCTGTGACAGCCGCAGCGTCAACGTCGACCGCGACAGACCGGTGAGCTCCTGCAGCTCACGACGTGTGCTCACCTGACCCGAGCGGATCATCTGCAGGATCTGCCCGGCCGACGCCGGAACGCTGCTGCGCGCCATCGTCTTCCCCCAGCTGTTCTCACGAGCGACGAGCGGTCGCCTGTACCGTACGGCCGATCCGTGGTTCAGCCCTTCTCGGCTCCGCTCGTCAGGCCCTCGGTGAGCAGCCGCTCGGTGAGGTAGAACAGCACGAGGATCGGCACGGTCAAGATCACCGAACCGGCCATGAGCACGGTCGTGGGGATCTCCACACTGCCCGACAGCAGGGCCAGCCCGAGCGGCACCGTCCAGTGGTCGCGGTCCTCCACCAGGAAGAGCAACGCGAACAGGTACTCGTTCCAGGCGATCATGAAGACGTAGAGGCTGGTCGCCATGATCGCCGGTTTGGCGAGTGGCAGGCTGATCCGCCAGATGACCACCAGGCGCGAGCCGCCGTCGACCATCGCCGCCTCTTCGAGGCTGCGCGGGATCGTCTCGAAGTAGTTGCGCATCATGTAGATCGAGACCGGGACGGTCTGGGAGATGTACACGATGACGAGCGCGAACAGCGAGCCGCGCAGCCCGATGCGGGTGAAGAAGGCGAACAGCGGGATGGCGAGCAGGATGCTCGGGAACAGGTAGACGGCCAGGAACAGGGCGTGCACCTGCCGGTGGCCGAAGAACTTCAGCCGGCTCACCGCGTACGCGCCGGGAACCGACACGAGCAGCGTCACCAGGACGGTCAGGATCGCCACGATCCCGCTGTTGCGCAGAAAGATCAGGAAGCCCTGGCCGCCCTTGGACACCGGCTTCAGCACGGTGGCGTAGCCGCCGGCGCTGACGTGCCCGAAGAAGGACAGGTTCGCCGGGTCGAGCAGGAACCGCTGGATCGTGCGCAGTGACAGCAGGACCATGTAGTAGAAGGGGAACAGGGTCGCGACCAGGAAGAACGCGATGACGACCCAGCGCAGCACGGTGAAGACGAGCGTCTCGACCCGGTCACGCGTCCATGGCCGCGACGGGACGGCGGGCCGGGCCCGCGACGCCGGACGCTCGGTGGTCACCTGGGTCATGACGCGCTCTCCTTGCCTCGGCGGCCGAGCAGGGCGAAGTAGCCGAGCAGGCAGACCATCAGGACCAGTGCGAGCACCATGGCCTGCGCGGCGGCGCCGCCGACGTCCGCCTGCGCGGTGAGCAGTTCGTAGACCCGGACGCTGGCGACCTGGGTGCCGGCGCCGCCCCCGGTCAGCAGGTAGACGTCGTCGAACTTGTTGAACGTCCAGATGAACCGCAGGACCGCCAGGACCGCGAGGACGCCGCTCAGCTGCGGCAGGATGATGTGGCGGAAACGCTGCGAGGGCGCGGCGCCGTCGACCTTCGCGGCCTCCTCCAGTTCACCCGGGATCGCCTGGATCCGGGCGAGGATGAACAAGAACGAGAACGGGAAGTAGCGCCACGCCTCGAAGGCGATCACCGTCAGCATGGCGGTCGGCACGGTGAAGTGCAGGCCGAACAGCGACAGGTGACCGGTCTGCTCGGACAGGAACGGCACCGCCTGCTTCCAGCCCAGCAGCCGCGTGCCGATCTGGTTCGTGATGCCGAACTGGGGGCTCAGCATCACCTCCCAGACGAAGGTCGCGGCGACGACCGGGCTGATGTAGGGCAGCAGCATCGCCCCGCGGACGATGGCACGGCCGCGGAACGGGCGGCGTACGACGAGCGCCGCGACGAGCCCCAGCACGATCGAGCCGACCGTCCCCCCGATGGTGTAGATCAGCGTGCTGACCAGGCTGGAAACGAAATCGGGCGAGGTCAGCACGAACCTGAAGTTCTCGAGCGTGTAGTTGCCGAACAGCCCGGTGCTCCGCAGGTTGATCAGCCGGACGTCCTGGAACGCGAGCATCAGCGTCCACAGCACCGGGATGATCACCATGACCAGCACGACGACCAGCGTCGGTGAGATCAGGGCGAGCCCGGCGCGCGCCTCCCGGCGTGCCAGGGGGCCGGGCCTGCCCCGTCGTTCTTGGGTGACCGCGCTGGTCATCTGCGTCCTTCCCGGACGCGGGCGGCGCGTGGCCACCCGCGTCCTGCGGTGGCTACCTCAGCGTCTTCTGGATCTGCTGTACGGCCTGCTGCGCCTGCTGGGCGGCCTGTTCCGGCGACTTCTGGCCGCTCGTGGCGGCGCTGATCGCCTTCGGCACGACGAACTGTCCCTGCGTCGCGCCGAGCAGCTTGCCCTGGCCCTGCGGCAGCGCCCACCGGTCGAGGGTGGACATGGTGTTCTTCAGCGCGTTGATCACATCGGGTGAGTAGAAGTCCGACAACGGCGCCTTCTTGTCGACGCCGGCCTTGAGCTTCTCCCACGCGGTGACGAACTTCTTCGGGTCGGCGGCGTCGCCCTTGCGCACGGGGAACTTGCCCTCGGGCGCGAAGCCGAGCCAGTCGGTGTAGCCCTCGTTCATCATGTACTGGACGAACCGCTGGGACGCCGAGGCGTTCCCGCCCTTGCTGATGGTCCAGGAGTTGATCTCGCCGAACTGCTCGGGCCTGGTGCCGTCCGGCCCCTGCATGGAGGTGACGAAGCCGCTGTTCTTGGCGAGGAACGCCGGGTCCTTCTTGCACTCGGGGCAGGTCGGCAGCGCGTCGTTTCGCAGGCCGGCCATCTCGTCGAGGATGTAGGAGGACCACACCACCATCGACGCCTTGCCGGCGAAGTAGGTCGCGCGGGTGGTGTCCACGTCCTGGGTGCCGGGCACCGAGTGCTGCCTGATCAGGTTCGTGTAGAAGCTGAACGTGTCGACGCAGGGCTTGCTCGTGAGCTGCGGCTGACCGCTTCCGTCGACGAGCTGGCAGCCGTTGGCGAGCGCGAAGTCCTCGAAGGTCTGCTCGGTGAAGACGTCGTTGCCGACGGTGGCCGCGGTGATCCCGGCCATGCCGTCCTTGTGCAGCGCGGCGGCGGCCTTGCCGATGTTGTCGAAGGTGTTCGGGACTGGCAGCCCGGCCTTCTTGAACAGGTCCTTGCGGTAGACGAGGAGCTGCGCGAAGGCGTCACTCGGCACCGCGGCCGCCTTGCCCTTGTACTGCGTGAGCTTGACCGCGGCGGGGTCGAGCGTGTTGCCGCCGAGAGTCTGGATGGTCTTGTTCACCGCGTCGGTGTCGACCAGGTCGTTGGCGGCGAGGTACTGCACGGCGTCCAGGGGCAGCGCCCCCATCACGTCGGGCAGCTTGCCGGCCGCCGCGGCGGACGTCACCAGCTGGTCGAACTGGCTGCCGTCCACGCCGACGAGCTTGACCTTCACGCCGGTCTTCTTGGTGAACCCGGCGACGATCCGCTGGGTGGCCTGGATCCGCGAGGCGTCGTTCTCCTCGCTCCAGACCGTGATCTGCTTGCTGGATCCGCCGCCCGAGTCGTCGGACGCGCAGCCGGCGATCGCGCCGGCGCTGACGACCGCGAGTGCCGCGGCCACGAGCGCACTGAACCTCATCGTCGTCCTTTCCTGCCATATCGATCGCCGCTTAGCCGACGAGCAGCGGTTCGAGAGTGCGCTGCGCGACGCGCAGCCCGGTCTTGACCTTCTCCTCCGAGCCCCGCCAGATCGGGTCCTCGTGCTCGATCGAGACGGTGCCGTCGAACCCGCCCTCGTAGAGCACGTCCACGACGCGCGGCCAGTCGACCTGGCCCAGGCCGGGCAGACGGAAGCGCCACCAGCTGTGGTCCCAGGGGTTCTCGCGTTCGCGCGTCTTGCCGAAGAATCCGTAGCGGTCGATGAGCCCGGGCAGCACCTCGACGTCCTTGGCCTGGACGTGCGCCACGTGCCCGACGTACTCGCGCAGCGCGGTGACGGGGTCGATGCCCATGCCGACGAGGTGTGAGGGGTCGTAGTTCAGCCAGAACCCGAGGTCGAACATCCACTCCCACAGCTCCGGGGAGTAGGCGAGGTTGGCCGGGTACGCGTCCGGATGCCAGCCCTCCATCGGGCAGTTCTCCACCACGAGACGGATGCCGCGGGCGGTGGCGTACTCCACGAGTGGCGGCAGCACCTTCTCGCCCTCGCGGAGGTTGTCGCGTACGGACCGGGTGATGTCCCGGCCGACGAAGGTCCCGACGGTGGGCACCCCGAGCAGCGCCGCCGCGTCGACGCAGGCACGTACGTGCTCGTTGACCCGCGCCCGCACCTCGGGATCGCCGTCGAGGTTGTTCTCGTAGAAGGCCAGCGAGGAGATCGACAGCCCGAGCTCGGCGAACCTCGATCGGATCGCGCGGGCGCCCGCCTCGTCCAGCGTCACGGCGTCGACGTGCGCGGCGGTGAACGGCCGCTCGTCCGTGCTCGGCCAGGCCGCGACCTCCAGTGACCGGAAGCCCTGTGCCGCGGCCCACTCGGCGATCTCGGTCAGCGGCAGGTCCGGCAGGCAGGCCGTCAGGAAGCCCAGCTTCATCGGCGCCTCCAGCCAATGTGAGGTTTGTTACGTATCGCGAAACGGCGAAACATAGCCGTAACATGCATCGTGCTGGCTGATTGAAGCGCAACTTTTGTCGGCTGACAAGCCTTAAGTCCGATCCACAGTCCTGTGACATGGAAGGAGGTGGCTGAGTGGACCGCGTCGTACGCTTCGTGGGCCCCGGCGTCGTCGACGTCGCCGAGGCGCCGAAACCCCAACCGGCAGACGGCCAAATCCTGGTCCGCACGCTCTACTCCGGGATCTCCGCGGGGACCGAGCTGACGGCCTACCTCGGCACCAACCCGTACCTGCACCGGCGGTGGGACCCCGAACGCAGGCTCTTCCTGCCCGGTGCCCACACCGTCGACTATCCGGTCGAGGGCTGGGGCTATGAGGAGGTCGGGGTGGTCGAGGGAGTGGGTGCCGGCGTCACCGGCCTCGCCACGGGCGACACACTCTGGGGGCTGTGGGGCCACCGCGCGTACGCCGTGCTCGAGGCGGAGACCGCGCGCCACCAGGTCCTGCCGGCCCACGTCGACCCGATGTGCGGCGTGTTCGCCCGGGTCGGCGCGGTGGCGCTCAACGCGCTCATCGACGCCGAGACCCACGTCGGTGAGACCGTGGTCGTCTTCGGCCAGGGGGTCATCGGCCTGCTCGCCACGCGCCTGGCGGTGCTCAGCGGCGCGACCGTCGTCGCCGTGGACGCGGTTCCCGGGCGGCTGAAGCTCGCCCAGGACCAGGGTGCGGCGCACACCGTGCTCGTCGGAGAGGGTGCCCCGGCCGAGGTGGTGAACGAGCTGACCGGCGGTCGTGGCGCCGACGTGTGCATCGAGCTCAGCGGTGCCTACGGCGCCCTGCACGAGGCCGTACGCACGGCCGGCTACAACGGCCGCGTCGTGGCCGCCGGCTTCTACCAGGGCGAGGCCGGCGCGCTGCGGCTGGGCGAGGAGTTCCACCACAACCGGGTACGGATCGTCGCCTCCCAGATCTCCGGTGTGGCGGCCGCGCACAGCGACCGGTGGGACCGGGACCGGCTCCACCGCGGGTTCATGGAGCTCGTCACGGACGGGCGCGTCGACCCACTGCCGCTGGTCACGCACGTGCTGCCGGTCGAGGAGGCCGCACGCGCCTTCGAGCTCGTCGCCGAACGCCCCGCCGACCTGCTGCAGGCGGTCCTGGACTTCCGGGCGAGTGGCGCATGAGCGGCTACTCGGGCTCGCTCATCAGTGCGAGCGTCGGCCACCACGCCCTGCGCCGGGCCGCCGCCGGCACGCTGACCGGCAACTGGACGGGCACGGCCACGCTTCCGTCCCGTACGCAGTATCCGCACCAGTGGAGCTGGGACTCGGCGTTCATCGCGGTCGGGCTGGCCCAGGTCGACCAGGAGCGCGCGCAGCGCGAGCTGCTCGGCCTGCTCGGCGCCCAGTGGGAGACCGGACGGCTGCCGCACATCGTCTACAACGACGCGACGGACGAGGCGTACTTTCCCGGACCCGGCTTCTGGGCCAGCCGCCGCATGCCCGGCGCGCCCGCGGTCAACACGTCCGGCATCGTCCAGCCGCCGGTCCACGCGCGGGCGGCGCTGACCGTCTTCACGCAGGCCACGGACGAGCTCAGCGCCCGGCGGTTCCTCACCGAGGCGTACGCTCCGCTCGCCGCGCAGAACCGGTACCTGATCGAGCGGCGTGACCTCGACGGCGGCGGGCTGGCGAGCATCGTCCACCCGTGGGAGTCCGGGATGGACAACAGCCCGGCCTGGGATCCGTTCCTCGCCGGGCTCACCCGGTCGCGGCCCTTCGTACGCGAGGACCTCCACCACGTCCCGGCGGCCGAGCGGCCCAGCGACGCGGACTACTCGGCGTACGTCTCACTCGCCGAGAACTACCGCGACCTGGGGTACGACGACCGCCGACTGCTCGCCCGGCACCCGTTCACCGTCGAGGACCCGCTGTTCAACGCGATCCTGCTCGACGGGGAGCTCTGCCTGGCCGAGATCGCGCGCCGCCTCGGCCTCGACCCGGAGCCGCACCGTACGGCGGCCCACGCCGTCCACCGGGCGCTGCTGGCGCGTCTGTGGGACGAGGAGCTGGGCACGTTCGTGGCCCGCGACACGCGAACCGGGACCCGCGCGACGGCGGCGACGGTCGCCGGCTTCGTGCCGCTGCTCGACCCCTGGCTGCCCGCCACGGTACGGCGGCGGCTCGTCGGCCTGCTGGTCTCCCCCGCCTTCATGGACGGATGCCGCTACCCGGTGCCAACGCATGACCTGCGTTCACCGGACTTCGACCGGCGTCGCTACTGGCGCGGGCCCACATGGGTGAACACCAACTGGCTGGTCTGGATCGGGGCGCTGCGCGCGGGGCGGGCCGACGTCGCGCGGACCGTGCGCGACGCGACCCTCGAACTCGTGGAGCGCTCGGGGTTCCGCGAGTACTTCGACCCGCTGGACGGAAGCGGACGCGGGGCACACGACTTCAGCTGGTCGGCCGCGCTCACCCTGAACATGCTGGCGGCCGGCGACGAGCCGGACCCTTCCGCCGTACCCCTGCCGGCGATCGACCACGACCGAAAGGTGTGACCGCATGAAGCACGGGACGGACTGGTCTTGCGAGGGCTCACAGCCTCTCGCGCGGGGACACCGGACCCACCGATCTGGTCCGCTCCGGCTCCATGTCGTGCGGTCACTGTTCGCGAAGAACGCCGACTTGGGGAAGGTCGCGGTGGCGGTGGTGGGCTTCGGCGATCGCGGCGAGGTTGGGGCGGCCGAGGGCGTTGTAGGCGGAGACGAGAAGTTCGTTGGCGTAGCGTGCGAGCCTCGCGTCGCCTCGGCTGATCCAGTGCAGGTCACGGCCGAGAGTGAGCGCGTCGGCGGGGTTCCCGGCGGCGCAGCGCCGACGAGCCTCGGCGACGTGGGATTCGAGGGCCGCAGGATCTTCGGTCAGCTCCTTTCGTAGGTTCGTGCAGAATTCGTAATCGTCATAGGGTTTCTGCCTCTTGCGGTCGATAGCGGTCTCGCCGTGGACGAGCGCGCCACCGCCGTCCAGGGTCTCGATCCGGTCGGGGTGCCCATGGTCCAAGAACTCCCGGGTATCCCAGCGAGCATCGTCGTATTCCTCGCCTTCCTCGGGCCGGTCGCCGGTTTCGAAGGTCATCAGGAATTCGCGGAGCAGCCGGATCCGGTGCCTTTGTTCGGCCTGCTCCGATTCATCGGGCCTGGTCCCGTCGTCATCGCCGAGGTACGCCGGGTCGTTCAGCTGGTGCCAGTGCTCTTCGAGCGTCCCCCGTACCGCTCCGAGCGGGGTGCCGCCGGGAAGGCCGACGCCGCCACCGTCATTGTTGAAATAGGCGGCGACTCCATCGCAGGTGCGGCCGTCGTCGAACCACAGGCCGAAATGCAGCCCGTCGGTGCCGCCGTGCATGAACGTGAGGAACTCCGGCGGATCACGGTAGAAGCGGCCGTGCACCCGCACGTCGATGCCGTCACGAGGCCGGTGCGCGGGCGCGTCGAACAGGTCCATGATCCCGAACGGGCCCAGTTCCAGCTCGTCCAGAACCTGCCGCTCGATCGGCCCACAGGCTTGGACGAACGCCCAGAACCGGAAGATCGAATCCGGCAGCTCCACACCCCAGTCCCGGGCGAACCGCTCCTCGATCGCCGCCCGCTCCCGTTCCACCCTGGCCAAAGCGTCCGACCGGGCTTGCGCTTGCCGTCCCGGAGGCCGGACGGATGCCCGCCACACCGTGTAATCCCGCACATCCGCCGCCGACCGGGCACGGGTCAGCCGCTCCTCGGCCTTCTCCATCGGCGAGGGTGGAGGGGAGGCTTCTCCGAAGATCGTAGCCAGCAGCCGCGACTCCGGGTCGGAGCCCTCGGGCTCTGGATACCGCGACCGCTGCCGCCGCCAGGCGGCGTCCGCGGGAAGCCAGCTTTCGGGGTCGCCTTCGACCCGCGCGGTCGCCTCGTCGGCCGACAGCAGCGCCAGCTCCTCGTCGAACCGCTTCAGCGCGGTCGCCTTCAGCCTCTCGGCACGGATCTCCGCTTCGGCGCGGTACGTGACGTAGGCGTCCCACTCCGCGACGAGGTCGTTTTCCGGCGTATCACCACGTTGAAGGAAGAGATCGAAACTCTGCACCTCTGCCAGGCCGTCGTGCTGTTCGGCGATCCGCCCCCGCAGCAGCGCGACGATATCGTCGTCTCGCTCTCCCAGCCGCCGCAGCGCTTCGATCCCCTCCGGGGTCTCCAACTGGTCACGGCGGAGCTCCACCGATGTCTCCCGGCCGAACATCGTGATCCGCACCAGCACTCTGTCCCCGTCCACAGAGACGATCTCGCCCTCGAGGTGAGCGAACGGGCCAGCGATGATCTTGACGATGGCACGGTCCATGAACAGGTCTCCAGGTCGACGATCGCTTCGAGAAGGGCAATGTTAGAGATCGTCACCGACAAGATCGGAGCGCGTTGACGCACGCCGGCGGGCCTGGGCGGCCTCGATCAGTGTTAACGCCATGGCCAGGCCTGCGGCCCGCGACCCCGGCCCCTCGGGGACCTTGGTCCGGTGCCGCGCCGCTTCGGCCGGGTGCGCGCGCGGTCCTTCCTGTCTCAGCGACTCGGGTCGACGTGGATCTTCGGTGCGTGGCCCCACTCGGGGAGGCGCTCGCCGGCGAGGACCGCGGCCGCCCCTTCCAGGCCGACGGTGGCGGCGACGATCGGGCGCGGGTCGACCAGACCCGAGGCGTACATCTCGACGGTGCCCGCCAGGGCGCCCGAGGCGCTGAGGACACCGACGGCGGTCACGTCCTTCAGCGCGATCGTGCGGGTGTCCACGAGGCTGCGCTCGCCGGCGAGACCGACGTAGACGACCCGGCCTCCCGGCTCGACCAGGTCGAGGGCGAGAGCGGGCAGGTCGGCGGCGTTGGAGGCGTCGACGACGGCGTCGAAGCGCAGGTCCGGCAGCGTGCCGGCCGTCCAGGCGTGGTAGAGGCCGAGTGAGCGGGCGAAGTCCAGCGACGGACCCGGCAGGCCGAGCAGGTGGACCTCGGCACCCTGGGCGGCGGCGATCCGCGCGACGAGCAGCCCGATCGTGCCGGGACCGAGCACGAGCAGCCGATCGCCGGGAGACAGGCCCGCACCGCGTACCGCGCGCAGCGCGTTCCCGCCGGGCTCGACGAGGGCGCCGAGCACCGGGTCGACGACGTCCGGCAGCGGCTGGAGGGCACCGACGGGGACAGGCAGCCTCTCGGCGAGCGCGCCGGGCCAGCCGTTGCGGATCCCGATCTCGTACCGGTCCGCGCACAGATGGCGGCGGCCGGCGGCGCAACGCGCGCAGGTACCGCAGCCGAGCATCGTGTCTCCGGTCACCCGGCGGCCCAGCCACGCCGGATCGACCTCCCTGCCGACCTCGGCGACGACGCCGCTCCACTCGTGGCCGATGCGGATCGGGTAGGCGGCCTGGCCGCTGTGCAGGTAGGCCATCGCGCCGGAGAAGAACTCCGCGTCCGTGCCGCAGACACCGGCGCGCTCGACCCGGACGACGACCTCCCCCGGGCCGGCCTCGGGGGGTGCCACGTCGCGGACCTCGGCCTCGCCCGGACCGGTGATGACGAAGGCGCGCACGCTACCTCACCACCGGGCGGCGGGCCGGGTGACGCCCGCCGGCGGCCTGGGTGAGCGCACGGGCGTGGAAGTGTTCATGCCGTTCCGAATAGTAGATCGGCCTCCGGACCACCGGAAGATCAGGTCCGTACGGCCCTCGGGCCGGGCGTCATGAGATCCCCGTCGCCGCGGGAGAGGATCACTCCGAGACGGTTGCCTGGTCGTGAGCGGTCACCGTGCCCGTGCGGCGCGTACCGGAGCAGCCGGGCGCGGGCGCCGATGGGCGCGGGCCGGCCGCCGTCGCACCCGCCGTGCCGCCCCGGGAGACCCCCGGGATGGGGCCTTCACTCCCGGCGGACGGCACAATGTTCCCCGTCCGATGAGCGATGCCGACGAGAAGGGTCCGTGCATGAAGTGCCCGGCGTGCGAGAACGACGTCCCCTCAGGCCGGTCCGCCTGCCCACGGTGCGGCGCGCCGCTTCCGCTGGCGGGCGAACGCCCGGGGCCGGAGCCGCACCTCGCTTCAGGATCACCCACGGCCGGACCATCGAACCCGAAGACCGAGCCGCTCCCGATCCCGGTCTGGGACGACGAACGGCCCGCGGACGAGGGTGAGGAGCGGCCCTGGAACGTACCGCCGGAGCGGTTCGCCGGTACGGACGCGACGGGGCCCGGCTCCGCTCCGCAGAACTTCGGCGCCCCGGCCGCTCACCCCAGGCCGCTCGAACACGATCCCGCCGCATCGGGCCCGAACACTCCCCCGCCGAGCCCCACTCCGCTCGATGACCACCGGACCAGATGGAACCTGGACGCTTCGGAGGCGGACCCGGTTCCCCCCGGGCAGGAACCCGCCGGCCGGCCCGTACCCGGCACGGACTCGAGCCCGGCCGGGCAGGATTCCGCCGCCCGGCGCTACGGCTCCCCATGGGGGGGACCGGGCGCCGAGCACACCCCCTCCGCCTGGAACCAGCCCGCACCGGGCGCGGACCCCGCCCCACCCGCACAAGACCCCGCCACCCAGCGCTTCGACGCCCCATGGCCCGAACCGGGCGCACCGTCCGAGCACACCCCGGCCGCCTGGAACCAGCCCGCACCGGGCATGGACCCGGCTCCACCCGCACAAGACCCCGCCACCCAGCGCTACGGCGCACCATGGCCGGACCTTGGCCCGGCACCGGAATCCGGCCCGGGCGCCTGGGGCCAGAGCGACACGAGCCCGGCCGGACAGGGTCCCGCCCCGCAGAACCTCGGCAGCCCGTGGCCGGACCCGCCGCCGCCACCCGGATTCGACCCGGCCGGCTGGAACCAGGGCGGCCCCCCGGCCCCCGGGCAGACCGCGGGCGGCCGTACGGGCAAGAACAGGAAGATGCTCCTGCTGGCCGGCGGGATCGCCGTCGTGGTGCTGCTCGGCGGCGGCCTGACCTACGCACTGACGCGTGGAGGGTCGGGCACCGCGACGCCGACGCCCACCGCGAAGCGGGGTGCCGGGAGTTCGGCGCAACAGGCCGCCGCCGTCAACCAGGTCCTGAAGTCCGGTAAGACGGCGCGCGGGCATCTGCCGACCCGCCTCCGCACCTGTGACGACGTGTCGGCGGGCGTTCCCGGCTTCCAGCAGGTCGTACGGGACCGGCAGCAGGAACTCTCCCAGTCGCGCGAGCTCAAGGTCGACCAGTTGCAGGACGGCCCTCGCCTGCGCCGGTCGATGATCCTCGCGTACCAGAGTTCCCTGCAGGCCGACCAGGCCTACCTCGCCTGGGCCCAGGAGGTGCAGGCCCGGGGCTGCGGCGACAGAATCGCTCCGCTGACGGCGCACTACAGGGCCGCCATCTCCGCCAATGACAAGGCCGGTCCCGCCAAGCGTCAGGTGGCCGGCCTGTGGAGGCCGATCGCGAGCAGCCACGGCCTGCCCACCTACGCGTGGAACCGCCTCTGAACGCCCCGGTGACGCCCGGCGGCGTCAGAAGGAGACGGTGCTGTTCGCGGTGTACTGGTAATCGCCCAGGAACGAACCGTTGACATCGGCCTGACCGTGCGCGCCCGCGGATACGGCGACGCTCTCCAGTGAGCCGCGCGTCATCTCGGTACGGGAGAGATAGTCAGCGCGATGAAGTTCGACGTTGTAGTAGTCGATCGAAATCGCGGTCAGCCTCTCCGCATCGGTGAACTGGGCGAGTTTCACCAGGCGGACCCAGAGCGTCTGGCACCTGGCCGAGTGCCAGACCGACAAGGTGCCGCCGCGCTCCTGGGGACGCCCCTGCGAGTCATAGCCGATGACCTCGTACGAGGCGGTGAGGCTGCCCTGGTACTTACCGTTCGCCAGTGCGCATGGACTGGGCGCGGCGTGCGCTGCGGGCGCCGTGGCCGCCGCGCCGACGCAAATCGCTGAAGCGGCGAACAGTGCCGAGATCCGGTGACGCATCTGCATTCTGATGACCTCTCTTCCATGTCCCCGTCGAGGACATCCGTACATACTCAGAGTCCTTAGACGGCGCCATTGTTCGGCATGCCAAATAACGAAAAAGTAACGTCGCCAGTCAATTTAGCGACGACGTTCGAACCACAAAAAGGTTTACCGAATCAATAGGCGAATGACAGTTCCTTGGCCCAGGGCCCACGCCGGGACGTACGTCCCCGCCCCGAACCGAAACCCTCGGATCGGCGCGAACAAAACCCACTGAGCTTGCGTCACATTGAGTGGATTCCTGCCGCCTACAACTGCTTTGTAGGCACAATGGCCGTCTGACATGCCGCTGCCCGCCTCAGCTAGCGGCAGAGGAGACCTCATGGCACAACGTCAGTACGGAAGGCCGGCACCGAGGCGACGTGAGCCGGTCCCGGTCGCGGGACTCTGGCGCGCTCTCGGGCTGACCCTGGCCTCGACGGTGGTCTGGGGCGTCGCTCACATCTGGGCCGGCCGCCGCGCGGCCGGCTTCGCGCTCATGGGACTGCTCGCGGCGCTGGTCCTCGGTGGCGTGACGGCGGTGCTCGCGTTCCAGGACCGGCTCAAGCAGATCGTCGTCCAGGGCTCCTGGCTCAACGCGATCATCGCGGGCATCCTGCTGCTCGCGGCCGTATGGGCGCTGGTCGTGATCCGGTCGTTCCAGGTGGTGTGCCCCGCAGGGCTGCCGACCGGGATGCGGATCACGGCGGGTGCGCTCGTGGTGATCCTGACGTTATTCGTCTGCACTCCGCTGGTGTACGCGGCGAACGCGACGTACGTGCTGCGCGACACCCTGTCGAGCATCTTCTCCGGTGACAGGTCCGGCGGCGCCGTCAACGCCTCGAACCCCTGGAAGAACAGGCCTCGGGTCAACATCCTGCTGCTGGGCGGTGACGGCGGCAGGGACCGCACCGGCATCCGTACCGACAGCATGACGATCGCCAGCATCGACACCAGGACCGGCAACACCGTGCTGCTCAGCCTCCCGCGCGCGCTGCACCAGTTCCAGGTCCCGGCGCGGATGCGTTCGGTCTGGCCGAACGGCTACACCGGTGACTACGGCCCGGACGGCACGTGCCCGCCCGGCACCTGCCTGCTCAACGAGCTCTACATCCAGGGCGAGAGGCGCGCGAACCTCGAACCCGGTTACGAGAAGGGCCAGCGCGGCCCGCACCTGCTCGAGGACGTCATCGGCCACCTCACCGGGCTGAAGCTCGACTACTACGTGCTGGTCAACCTCGAGGGGTTCAAGGACATCGTGAACGCCATGGGCGGCGTCCGGGTACACGTGAGCCGCCTGCTCCCGATCGGCGGCGACCCGGCCCGCGGCATCCCGCCGTCCGGTTATCTCAAGCCCGGCTGGCAGCACCTCGACGGCGAGCACGCCCTCTGGTACGGCCGCACCCGCCACGCCGACGACGACTTCCATCGCATGGACCGGCAGAAGTGCCTGATGCGGGACATCGCCCACCAGGCCGACCCACAGAGGGTCGTCACCCACTTCGAGAAACTGGCCCACGCCGCGAAGAAGACCATCTCCACGAACATCCCGGCCGCGCTCCTGCCCGCCCTGGTGAAGCTGTCCGGCAAGGTCAAGCACGGCGCGGACATCAGCAGCCTCTCCTACGACCCGGCCAAGATCCCTGGATTCCACACCGACCGCCCCGCGGACGCGACCATCGTCCAGGTCATGCGCCGGGCCGCCGCCGACGCCATCGCCAGGAGCACACGACCGCCCGCCACCCCGGGCGCCACACCCACCGCGGGCCGGAGGGCGGCGGGCTCGGTCTCACTGAAGAACGCCTGTTGAGAGCCGCCTCAGGGCTCGTCTGACACGGCAGGCACGATGGACCTGATGGGAGCCGTGAAGAGGTCAGTCCGGGACGAAGGCGGGCAGCGTCTTCGGCAGCTTCGCCCGGCCGGCGGCCGTCACGGTCAGCAGCCGGGTGCCGGCCGGGTCCGTCTCGACCAGACCCTGGTCCAGGAACGCGTCCAGTACGGCCTTTCCCAGCGCGCCGCCCAGGTGCGGCAGGCGGTGCGTCTTGTCCAGGCAGGCCGTGGCCGGCTTGCGACGGCCGGGGTGTACGGCCTCCACGTCGACGCCGAGGTCGGCGAAGGCCGACCGGTCCGCGCCGAGGTCGAGTTCGTCCCGGTGCCCGTCGGGCGGCCGGAGCGCGCCACGCTCGACGAGCGTGGCGAACACCGTCACTCCGAGCAGGCCCGCGGTGTGGTCGTAGCAGGTGTGCGCGACGTCCGCCGGTGCCGGTGGGAGTCCGGCACGTAGATCGGCCTCACCCTCGCTCGCGTAGCGCGACAGGGCGACCAGCACGTCGCCGAGGCCGGCCTTGGCCACCCGGTACACGGCGTGCCGCCCGGTGTGCTCGACCGTGACCAGTCCGGCGGCGCGCAATCGCGCCAGGTGGTTGCCCAGGCGCGAGGCCGAGACGCCGAGCGCCTCGGCCAGCCGGCTCATCGTGTGGGGGCCCTCGGCGGCGAGGAGCTGTAGCGCGGTCAGGCGCACCGGGTCGGCCAGCTCACCGGCGAGCGCGGTGACCGCCGCCAGTACGCGCTCCTGTGGATCGACCCATCCGGCCACGCCGACACCTCTTCGCTCGATGACCACCACCCATCGTACATGAGTTCATGAACGGTCATTGCGCGATCGCCCACGCTGCCGTTACGGTCACGTTCAACAACATCGTGAAAGGTGGTTGCGGTCCATGGTGGTGACACTGACGCGGCCCGCCGCGACCGGTCTTCGGCGGCTGCTGTGGGGACGGACGATCTCGGCGCTCGGCGACGGGCTGTGGTTCACCGTCTGGGCGCTGTACTTCACCCGCGTCCTGCACCTGCCGACCGCGATCGTCGGCGTCGGCCTCGCCGTCGCGGGCGCGTTCGGCATGGCGATCGCCGTCCCGCTCGGGGCGCTGGCCGACCGGTTCAGCCCGCGCGGCGTCCTCGTCGCCGTGACACTGATCCGGGCCGTGGCGATGGCCTGCTACCTGCTCGTACACGACCCTTGGACGTTCATCGCCGTCACCGTCGCCTTCACCTCCCTCGCCAACGGCGGGACCGCCGTACGGACCGCCCTGGTGACGGCGCTGGTCACCGACACCGAGGCGCGCATGTCCGCGCTGGGCCGCCAGCGGGTCGCCCAGCACGCCGGCTACGCGATCGGCGCCGGTCTCGGCGCGCTCGTCCTGTCGGCCGACCGCGTCCCGGTGTACGTGCTCGCGATCGCCGGCAACGCGATCACCTTCCTGTGCCTGGCCGTCCTCACCGCGTCGGTCCCGGCGCCGCGGACTCCGGTCCGTGCCCCGCGGCCGAGCGTCCGGATCGCGCTGGCCGACCGGCCGTACATCAGCGTCATGGCGACCACCTCCGTGCTCTCCCTGTGCTGGGCCATGCTCTCGACCGGGCTGCCCATCTGGATCTCCCACGACACGCGGCTGCCGCTGTCGCTCAGCGGCGCGGTCGTGGTGATCAGCTCGGTGGGCATCGCCGCGCTCCAGCTCCCGGCCAACCGGCTGGCGCGGACCACGGCCGCCGCGGCACGTACGGCCGTCCGGGCCGCCGTGGCACTGGTCGCCGCCTGCCTCCTGCTCGCCGGCACCACGTCCGGCTCCGGGCCGTTCGCCGCCGCCCTGGTGATCACAGCCGGTCTGCTCCACCTGGCGGGCGAGCTGGGCTACGTCGCGGCCGGCTGGGGTCTTTCCGTCACCTTGATGCGCGAGCAGGCGCGCGGGGCGTACCAGGGAGTCAGCGAGGCGGCCACCGCGACGGTCCAGATGATCGGGCCCGCGATCTTCACCGCGGCCCTCGGCACCTTCGGCGCGGGCGGCTGGCTGCTGGTGGCGGCCCTGTTCGCCGCCGCCGCGGCACCGGTCCCGGCCCTCACCCGCTGGGCCGAACGGACCCGCTGACGCGATCAGTCTGACCGAGCGGTGTCCAGGTGGGAGATCTTTGCGGGCGTCGGATCCCGCGTGGACCTGGGCCGAGGGAATTCGGCGCGCGCCCGGAACCGGTAACGCAGCGGTGACTCCCCCACCTCGCGTTTGAACGCGGTGCTGAACGCGCTCTCCGACGAGTAGCCCAGCTCGCCCGCCAGGGCCCCGACACGGACGTCGCTGTCCCGAAGCGCGCGCTGGGCCAGCAGTATCCGCCAGCGGCTGAGATAGGTCAGCGGCGGCATGCCCGCGGTGGCGCGGAAGCGTTCGGCGAAGGAGGTCCGTGACATCGCCGCGGCGCGCGCCAGTTCCGCCAGGCCCCATGACCGCCCGGGTTCGGCATGCATGAGGCCGAGGGCCGGACGCAACCGCTCGTCGGTCAGCACGCGCAGCCATCCCGTGGGCAGCTCGACCTGGTCGACGTAGGCGCGCAGCACCTCGAGCAGGAGAAGCTGGCCGTACTGCCGGATCGCGAACGCCGAGCCCACCCGGTCTCCGGTCACCTCGTCGAACAGCCGGTCGAGGCTGCCGCGCAGCCCGCTCGCCGCCGCGGTCGACGCGTGGACGTGGCCCACCGGCGGAAGCGCTTGCAGCAGCAGAGCCTGACCGACGGGGTTCAGGTCGACGTGACCGCCGATGACCACGTCGTCGGTACGGCGATCGGCCCCGATGAAGTGGGCGGAGGAGAAGCCCGTCTCAGGAATGATCTCGCGGCGCGGACCTTCGCCGGTGCCGCCGCTGAGCTCCAGCCACGACCGGTTGTTCAGGATGGCGACGTCGCCCGGATCGAGCGCGATCGGTTCGCCGCCGGCGTCGGTGGTGAGCAGGGCCCGGCCGTGCACCATCGCGATGTATTTCAGCGGGTGCTCGATGGGGGTACGGGACATCCACGGACCCCGCACCGCGAACCCGCCCGTCACCTGTCCGCCGACCTCGACGAGGTCGAACACTTCGGACAGCTGGTCACCGCCCATTTCCGTACTATCACGCAAGAAACGCGGACTGACAACTATTCAGAGTTCACACGGGCGAGTGCAGCCTGGGGGCATGTCACACAGACAGCACCCCATCGGATCCGGATTCACCGCGGCGTCGACGGCCGGCGAGGTCCTCAAGGGCATCGACCTGTCGGGCAGGAACGTCGTCATCACCGGCGGCCATGTCGGGCTCGGCCTGGAGACGACCCGTGCGCTCAGTGAGGCCGGCGCGTCCGTCACCGTGGGCGCGCGCGACCCGGACCGCGCCGCTCGCGCGCTGGCCGGGATGGAGCGCGTCGAGGTCGGCCGGCTGGATCTGCTCGAACCCGCGTCGGTCGACGCCTTCGCCACCCGCTACCTCGGCTCAGGCCGTCCGCTGCACATCCTGGTCAACAACGCCGGCATCATGGGCGGCCCGCTGGTCCGGGACGCGCGTGGCTACGAAGCGCAGTTCGCCACCAACCATCTCGGCCACTTCCAGCTCACGCTGGCCCTGCTGCCCGCGCTGCGCGCCGCCCACGGCGCCCGGGTCGTGAACCTGACGTCCGGCGGCCATCGGCTCTCCGACATTCGCTGGGACGATCCGCACTTCACCACCGGCTACGACGGCATGCTCGCCTACGGCCAGTCCAAGACCGCGAACGTGCTGTTCGCCGTCGAGCTGGACCGTCGCTGGGCCGGAGAAGGAATCCGCGGCTACGCCGTACATCCAGGCGTCATCCTCGGTACGAGCCTGGGGCCCGCGCGGACCGGACAGGCGGAACCCGGACCCGCGGTGACCGAGGACGAACGGCGGGCCATGGGCCTGATCGACGACTCCGGTCGGCCGATCATCGACCCCGGCCGCGGGACGAAGACACCGCGACAAGGCGCCAGCACCAGCGTGTTCGCCGCGACCAGCCCGCTGCTCGCCGGGATCGGTGGTGTCTATCTGAAGGACAACGACATCTCACCGCTGGACACCCCGAGGCCCATCGTCTTCGGCGTCGATCAGGACGTCCCCTCCGACGTCGTGCCGCACGCCGTCGATCCGGAGTCGGCACGTCGCCTCTGGGAGCTGAGCGAGCGGCTGCTCCAGGCGGGACGGCCTCGGCGGGACGGCCTGCGGCGACCGGCCGGTGACCGGCCCCGGGTTTCGCCCGAGGCCGGCCACCGGCCGTCGTGCCGGGTCAGACTCCGCGACAGGGCGTCCGGGTCGCGTCCAGCTCGAGCTTCTTCTTCAGGGAGTTGAAGTTCTGGGCGTTGGCCTTGGAACAGAACTGCGAGGTCGACAGGTCGTACTCCACGTTGAAGACGGCCTTCCCGGCCGCGACGTACTTGTCATAGCCATAGCCGGTCTGCGCGGTGGTGCACTCACCCCAGGTCCAGCACTCCTCGTTGAGGGCCCAGTCGAAGTACGGCTGGAGCGACTGGAGCTGGGCGATGTCGTTCTTGAGCCCGACCGAAAGTCCGCGGTTGTGCGCCTCGTTCGCCAGCCAGGCGTTGAAGTTCAGCTGGTCGTTCGCGGTTACCGGGAATCCGGGAGAGTTGGTGTAGCCGTCCACGTTGTCGAACTCGACGGCGTCGAAGCCCTTGGTCTTGCACATGTCCATGCGCTTCTTGAGGACCGTGCCGAGTTTTCCGTTGTACTGCCGGACGTCCAGCCAGCGCTCGCCCTTCCAGCCGTCGACGTTGCTGCCGAGCACACTGCTGGGGAAGTCGCCGGCGTCCGGCCGCCAGTCCTCCCACGTGCCGGCGCTGACATAGCAGACGACCTTGCGGCCGGACTTGGTGGAGTGCAGCTGGGACACGGTACCGGCGGTGGCGTCGAAGCCGTCGATGTCGTACATGGTGACGTCCAGGTACGGCGTGGACGGCAGCGAAGAGAGCTGCCACTGCCAGCTGGTGTTCAGCGCCGGCTTCCAGCAGCCGGCGCAGGAGACGGGAGACGGGAGACTCGCCGACTCGGCCGGTACGGCAAGGCCCAGACAGGCGATGACGGCCGCACTGATGGCGGCGAGGAAGAGACGTGCTTTGTCGCGCATGGGCGCTCCTCGTGAGTCGAAGAAACACGGGGCGGCATCCGTGCTGTTCCGCACTCCTCGTACGCGCCGGCCCCGGTATGACCGCGGCGGCCGAGGTGGCGTAGCCCATAGAGATCCGCAGGACGTACGCCAGCACGCTGAAAGACCGCTCCCTTCGTCGACCAGATCAGAGGATTGCTCATTCATGACGACTTAGCAAGCATTTCGGGCAAGACCGCTCATTTGTTGAGCGAAGGACCGGCGTGGACGAAACACAGGGGTTTACCGCCGGTTCGCGCGGCCTTGCCTACGGTGCTTACCGGACGGGTCGCACGTCGGATCGCGGGGCCGCTCTCCGGCCCGCCCGAACCGTGACGGCACAATGGCCGGCATGCCTCAGCACCCTGCGGGCGCCTCCGCCGCGAACTGCCCCTGCGGGCTGCCCGCACCGTACGACGACTGTTGCGGGCGTTTCCACCGCGGGGACGCGAAGGCGCCGACGGCGGAGCGGCTCATGCGTTCCCGGTTCAGCGCCTTCCGCGTCGGTGACGAGACCTATCTCCTGCGCACCTGGCACCCGTCGACGCGGCCACCGCACGTCGGCCTGGACACGTCCCTGCGGTGGCAGCGGCTCGAGGTGCTCCAGACCACCGGCGGAAGTTATCTCGACACCGAGGGGACCGTCCACTTCCGCGCGCACTACGTCGAGCGGAACCGCGCCGGACACCTGGAGGAGAACAGCCGCTTCACCGTTCACGACGGCGCCTGGCTGTACGTCGGCCCCGTTCCCGCCCCGCCCCGGAGCGCGTAGGCCCTTACTCCACGCGCCGCGCGAGGATGCCGAGGGTCGCACGCAGGGCGGCCTCGGGGATGACCGGGAAGATCCCCTTGTCGCGATACTTGTCGTCGACCTGGCTCCAGTCGTAGTACGACGTCACCCGGGTGCCCGTCTCGGCGGGCTCGAGCCGATAGCCGTAGAGATGCCGGATCGGGGGCTGGATCGCCCCGGAGATCGTCCACTCGATGAGCGCGTCCTGCTCGAACCGGGTGATGATCACCGTGACGTTGTACTTGCCCATCGGGTAGTCGTTGAGCGCCTCCCGATCCATGTGCACGACGAACTCGTCGCCCACCCGCCGCACGCGATCGCCGTCCGCGGACTGGAGCATCCCGGAGCTGTCGATCGCCACGTGCCCACGCGGGTCGCACAGCAGCGCGAACACCTTCGCGGGCGCCGCCGCGATCGTCCGCTGAACCTCGAACCGCTCTGTCGTCATATACCGACCCTTTCACGACCCCTTTCGACGGCGGGTAGCATCCCATCCAGTGCACGGGAGGGGGCGGCTGTGTCAGTCCGCTATTACCTGTACATCAGCGATGCCAAGGTCGACATGATGCTTCCGCAGATCGATCCGGCCTGGTCGCACAAGCGGGTGACGGAGTTCAGCCTCGGCGTGAAGGCGGCGGGCGCCAAGCGCAGCGTCGAGCGGGCGGGCACCGACAGCGTCCCGCGCCTGGAGCGCGTGGTACGCCACCTCGAAGACCACGGTGACCTCGGCGACGTGGACGAGCCGGGCCAGTACGTGCACGGGGTGCTCCCGATGCAGTGGGGCGCGGTCGGCGACGGTGACGCGGTCTACTTCGGCGGCCGCACCGAGCGGACGATCGTCGGTCTCGGCGGATCGGCCGGCCACGTGCTGAGCACTGCCGCAGCCGCACCGCCGCCGCAGCACCGGCTGAGCGCCTCCCTCATGCCGATCCTGCTCGACCGGCTCGCCGCGCTCACACCCGAGGACGAGACCGCCGGTGATGACGCCCTGGCCATGGTCGTCCAGGCCAATTCCGCGCTCCGCGGCCCCGCGCAGACCGTCGAGTTCGTGGCGAAGCGGATGCTGTACGGGCCGTGCCCGTACCCGGAGTTGTACGCGCGGGACGACATGGCGGTGCTGCTCGGCAGCCCTCTCTTCGTCGCCCTGGTCGACTGAGCAGGCGGAGGCGGTAGCGATGGAGGCTTTCGGTCCGGGGATGTCGACGTTGATCGACTCGGCGTACGACGTCTTACTGAACCTGGCGATACACCCGCTCGCTCTCGAGATCGACGCTGACGGAGCGCGAATACTGGCCGTCATGCGCGAGAATGCGCTGCTGACCCGCAGCAGGGGTCCGTACAGCGAGGAGAACCTGCCGCCCGAGGCGCTGGCCATGGCCGAATGGGTCGCGTTGCGCTGGTCCGTGAAGCCCGAGCGCCCCGACTTCACGATCGAGGGCGGCGGACCGTGGCCCGGGCTGGTGGTGTCGCTGCCGGTCAGCCGGGTGCGGGTGCACTATGTGGTGCCCGAGGGCGCGCCACCGGTATATCAGCCGGATCCGAACAACGTGACGCTGACCAGCGACATCAAGCTGGCGCTGCGGTTCCTGGCCGACTCGCTGCGCGAGGCCGCCAAGACGCTCGGCGAGGAACCACCGGTCACGCTGTCGCTGAGCTATCTGGACGATCCGGACCACGAGCGGCAGATCGCGGCACTGCCGCAGGAGCATCGGCATCTCGTTCCGCCGGTCATCCCCACCCTCGATGTCGGCCGGAGCCGATGCTCCAAAAGGCAGCGAGCCGCACACGACGAGGCCGTGCGTTCGGTCGCGTACAGCGACCAGCCGGTGGAGGCCCTGGGCCGCACGGGTTTCACCACCCGGATCGGCTTTGCCCGCCTGCGAGACAGCGGCTCGTGAGCCGCTGATGCCGCCCGTCGCTAGACGACGTCCCGCAGCGCCTCCGCCAGTTCGTCCGCCGTCCTGATGGTGATGCGCGGGCTGTCGGCCAGCGCCTCGTCGATCACCTCCGCCAGCGGTGCGGGGATCGACGGGTCGCGGTCTTTGATCCGTACGACCGGTTCGCGCAGCGCGACCGCGATCGGATCCTTGTTCGGCGGAAAGTCGCGCGGTGTCGCGCCGGTGAGCATCCAGTACAGGCAGGCCGCCGTCGCCCAGACGTCGACCTCGGGCCCGGCGTACTTGTAGCCGACCAGCTGCGGGCGGGCCGTGAAGGGGATCGTGCCGGCCAGGGCTCCGGTCCTGGTGTGGCCGGAGAGCCCGGCGTGTTCGAATGCCTTGGCCAGGCCGAAGTCCGCGAGCTTGACCAGAGGACGCGCGTCGGATCCCGTTCCGGCCAGCAGGATGTTGGCCGGTTTCACGTCGCGGTGCACCAGGCCGCGGGCCGCGGTGGCCGCGCCGTCCGGTCGCCGCGCCCCCGGCAGCGCGGCCTGGTGCGCGTAGCCGAGCGCCGCGAGCACCTGCCGGACGACGGACAGTGCCTCGGCCACCGGGACCGTACCGCCGTGCCGGGCCGCCAGCCGTTCGAGGTCGCCGCCGCGACAGTACTCACAGGCGAAGAAGAACGCGTTCTGCCGGTCGCCGCCGCCGCGGAACTCGACGATGTTCGGGTGGTGAAGGGCGCGGATGCTCTCGAACTCGCGGCGGAACGCGAAGCGCGCGTTCTCATCCACCGTCCCCGTCGCCAGCACCTGTTTGAGCGCGACCAGGTCTCCGGTGTCCACGTGACGGGCCAGATGGACGATGCCCTGGGAGCCGCGGCCCAGCTCGCGGATCAGTTCGTAGCCGGGAACGCCGGTCGGCCCGGGAGCGGCACGGTCCTCGCGGCCCGCCTCCACCTCGTCCGGGCCCTCCTCCACCGCGACGCGCAGGCGTACGTCTCCGATGCCGATCTCGTCACCGTGTACCAGCGGCTGTTCGGTGAGCCGGCCGAGCCGGACGCCGTTGACGTGGGTGCCATAACTGCTGCCCAGGTCCCGTACGCGCAGCCGCGGTGGGTCGATGTCCAGCCGGCAGTGCCGCCGTGACACGCCGCGGTGCCGGTCGGCGATCCGGATACCGCACTCGGCCGACCGCCCCACGTCGCAGGTGGCCCGCTCCTGGTAGACGTACTCCTCGACCGCGGCACCGGTGTGCACCGCGACGGTCACCGACGCGGTCACTGGGCGTCGGCCTCCACGGTGAAGTCGTAGTCCCAGTCCAGCTCCCACAGCCGGATGCCCGGCCGGGAGTCGGCCGATACGACGTTACGGCCGTCGGCGCTGAAGACCACCATCGTGACCTCTTCTCGATGGCCTTCGAGAGTGTGCACGCACTGTCCCGTCCGTACGTCCCACATCCGCAGCACCCTGTCGCGCGCCGTCAGCACGTATCGCCCGTCGGCGCTCACGTCGAACACACCGGTGTGCTCCGGCAGTTCGCACACGGTGCGGCCCGTCTCCGCCTCCCACACCCGGACCGTGCCCATGCCGCAGGTCACCCCGATGCGGCCGTCAGCGCTCATCGCCAGGGTCTCGTGGGAGAAGGTGTCGTGCGTGTACACCGAACGGCCGGTCCGCACGTCCCACACCGTCAGTTGCCCCATGGTGTTGACGAACAGCCGCGTGGCCTCCGGGTCGAACCTCAGGGCCACCGGCCCGAAGCCGAGAGGAAATCCGAACAACGGGGTCCCGGTCGCCGTTCGCCACAGCTTGCCGGTGCGGTCCTCGCGGCCGGCCGACGCGGCGTACCTCCCGTCGTCGCTGAGCCGGACGGATCCGACCGGGCCGTCGTGCGCGACCATCGTGCGGGCCCGGGAGGCCGGCCGCAGACGCCACAGACACAGTGCGCCGTCTCCGTCCCCGACCAGCGCGTACCGGCCGCCCCGGTCGGTCGAGACCGACGTGACCCGCCCGTGGTCCCCGGACAACCGGCGCCGCCTGGTCCCCTCCGCGAGGTTCCACAGGTGAGCGGTCCCGGCCCAGTCCGCGGTGACGGCGAGGTGGTCGTCCTCGGCGAGGAGGATCGTGTGCGTGTTGGCCACCCGCTCGGCGAACGTGTGCAGGCACTGTCCGGTCTGCAGCTCCCATACTCGTACGCGGCCGTCGGACCCGCCGGTCACCGCCAGCTCGCCGTCGGCGCTCAGCGCCAGGCTGACACCCCGGGTGAAGATCATGCCGCCGCTGAGGTCGTAGCGCTGCCAGATGCCCAGCAGGTCGGTGCGCCGGCCCGCCGCCATCCCCACCCGCCCCCACAGCATGCGCAGCCGGGGATGACGCTCGAATCCGGAGAGGGCACGCGCGGCCCGCAGCTCCTCGGCGGCGGCCACCGGCATGCCCTTCTCGGCCAGTTCCTCCGCGCGCTCGAACCTGCGCCGGACCTCGACCTGGTTGTCTTCGAGGACGGCCGCGGCCCGTGGCCGTGCGTAGCTCCACCCGGCGCGGAACCCGCTCTGCGGCAGGTGGTGGATCTGGATGTCGCCGTGGCCGTCGCCCAGGACGGCCCTCCGGCCGTCACCGCTGATGGCCACGCACGTGTGCGTCAGGTACGCCGGTTCGTCGAGGTGGGTGCCGATCGTGCGGAGGCAGCGGCCCGAGCGTGTCTCCCAGACCCGCAGCGGCTGGCCGGGGGCTCCGTCTCCGGCCGAGACCGCGACCGTGGCGTCGCCGTTGAGCGCGACCACGTCGTAGGAGCTCAGCCGGTTCGGGACGGTGTCGCGGATCTGGTCGGTCCTGGTCTCCCAGATGCGCATCGCGTCCATCTGCCGGCCGGTGAGCAGGGCGTACGTGCCGTCCGGGCTCAGCGCGACCTGGTCGATGCCGGTGAGGTGAAGGTCGGCGGAGGTAACCAGCCGATGCAGCGGCCGGCCGCGGACGGCGTCCCAGACCACCACGCTGCCGTCATGGGGTGCGGCCGACACCACGGTGCCGCCGTCCTCGCTGAGCGCGAGGACGGAGACCGGCGTGGGCTTGTGGTGGATCTCCGGCAGCACCTGCCCGGTGCTCGCTAATTTCCGGAACGGAGTGGACGGGTGCTGAAGCTCCCGTAGCAACCGGCCGGCGCTCACGTCCCAGAGCTGCACCAGGCCGCTGTCGTAGGCGACCGCGGCGCCACCGGAACCGTTCAGTGCGATCGCGGTGACGCTCGACGTGTGCCCGGTGAGCACGCGCCGGCGAGTGCCGCTCGTGAGGTCCCACAGCGTGATCGGGCCCGCACCGTGCGCGGCGATCGCGGTACGGCCGTCGCCGGTGATGGCGACGGCGGTGACGGGGGCGTCTTCGTCGTGGTCGGCGCGGGCCGGCTCGGTGGTCCTGGACGCCTCGGGCGGCAGCTCGTACCGACAGCGGTTCTCGGCCGCCGCCCACACCCGGATCCGCCCGTCCTTGCCGCCGGTGACCGCCACCTCGCCGGTGGTGTCGATGGCGATCGCCGTCACCGCACCGCGGTGGGCGGCCAGGCGCTCCGGTCTCGGCGGCCGCTCACGGCGGATGAGTTCGGCACGTGCGGCGTCCACCTCGGGACTCTCGGGGGCGGTGGCCAGCAGCTCACCGGCGGCGTCGTCGTCGCCGCGCTCGACATGGACCAGACCGAGCAAGTAGTCCGCCTGCCACTGTTCGCCCTGAACGGTGCGCGCCGTCTGCAGCTCCGACAGGACCTCTTCGTCGGAGAGCGCACCGTGCCGCCAGCGGTACAGCGCCCAGTTGTAGACGGTGGACTGATGGTGCGGGTCGATGTCCGTGGCCGTGCGCCACAACTCCACGGACTCCTCCGCCCGGTCCAGGTCGAGGAGGGAGAGTGCCTGGTTGGAGAGGCCGTCGGCGAGCAGGTCGGCCGCCTGCGGCCGGAGGCGTGGATACGGCGTGCCGACGGCGTCCGCGTAGATCTCGGTGACCTCCGCGGCCAGTTCGTCCAGCCGGTGCGGACGTGCCGCCGGGTCGACCTCGAAGCATCGCCACAGGAGGTCGGCGAGCGCCGGGGGCATCTCCGGAACCCCCGGTCCCGGCCGCCCGGCCTCGAGAAACGCGGCGAACACCTCCGGCGCCGTCTGCCCGTACCGGCAGGGCGGGCCTCCGGCGAACATCTCCAGCACGCACAGCCCCCACGACCAGACGTCGGTCGCACGCGTGAGCGTGACCCGTTCGCCTGCCGCCGCGTCGGCCTGCTCCGGCGAGCAGTACGCGGGTGTCATGCCACCGTAACTGGCCAGCAGGCTCGCCTCCGGCGGCACGGTGGCGCTCTCTCCGGCCGCGGCGCGGGCACCGGCCAGGCCGAAGTCGGTGACCTTCGCCGTCCAGCCGTCGATGTCGACCATGATGTTGGCCGGTTTGACGTCCTGGTGGATCACGCCCTGCCGGTGCGCGTGATCGATGCCCCAGGCGATCTGCACGGCCAGGTCGAGCGGACGTCCGGGAGACCCGTCGTCTCCGTGAAGCCGCCCGTCGCGGATGAGCTCCGCGAGCGAGCCTCCGGCGATCCACTCGGCGAACACGCAGGGGAGTCCGTCCACCCGGCGTACGTAGACGGCGCTGACGACGTTCGGATGCGGGCCGAGCGCGACCCAGGTCCCCGCCTCGGCCTCGAACCCGCTGCGCCCGGCGGCGGTGGCCACCAGTTCGGGGCGCGGCACCTTGACCGCGAGATCGGTGTTCCAGCCGCGGTGACGGACACGGTGCACCAGACCCATGCCACCGCTGTCGAGGACGTCGAGCACCTCGTAGAGGCCGAGCACCATGTGGCCGCGCTGCCAGCTCCCCACCGCCATGAGGACAAACCTCGCGCGTCCGTGCGGCTTTGACAACCGCGCCGTGGAAGGCCGCATGCCGGGCCCGCGGGCTCTGGGTCGCTCGCCACGCTCCGTACCCTCCTCGACGCCGGATCGGCGACCGCGCGACTCTGAGAGACGCCACCGATCCGCTCCCCGCGACGCGACAATGGGCCGGCGCGACGGAGGCACGTACCGCCGCGGACCTTCGATCGGCGGGGACGGGCTGTGGAAGTCAAGGACGACGTGAGGCCGCGTACGGATGAGCGCGGACGGATGGTCCGCTCGCCGCTTCGCGCCGTCGCGGTGCTGTTCGCCGTGGTGTTCGCGGCGACGGGGGCCGCGGGGCTGGCCACGGCGGACCGCGGCATCGAACGGCGATCCGCCGTGGTGGCCGGGGTGCCGGTGGAGGTGAGCCGGCCGGCGGGCGCGACCGGCAGGCTTCCCGGCGTGGTCGTCGCGCACGGTCTCGCCGCCAGCCGGCAGCTCATGCGGGGTTTCGCGGACACGCTGACGCGCCGCGGGTACGCGGTGGAGCTGGTGGACCTCGCCGGCCACGGCGCGAGCACCGCGCGGCTGCCCCAGGCGGGATCGGGAGCGGCCGCCGAGGCACGTCTCGACCGCGATCTGGACGTCGCCGTCACCCATCTGCAGGCCCTGCCGTGGGTGGACGGCCGGCGGATCGGCCTCCTCGGTCACTCGATGGGCGCCGCCGCGGTCGTACGGTATGCCGTCGCGCACCCGGCCATCCGCTCCACGGTGGCGATCTCCCAGGGCCCGGCGTCGCTGACCGGTGTGGCGTCGCGTCCCCGGAACCTGCTCCTGATCGCGGGCGGCCTGGAGTTCTCCGGTTACCGCGACGGTGCCCTCGGCGCGTTGCGGGCCGCCTATCCGCAGGGCCGCGCCGGGGTGACGTACGGCGATCCACGGGCCGGGACCGCCCGCCGTGCGGTCCTGGTCGGCGGAGTCGAACACGTGGGCGTCCTTTTCAGCCCGCGCACCCATCGTGCGGCCGGAGCCTGGTACGACGCGGCTCTCGGCCACGCGGCCTCCGGTGATCAGGGCGTGGGCGTCCGGCCCGTGCGGCGCGCCGTGTCGGCGATGTTGCTGCACCTGGCGGCCGTGCTGAGCTTCGGCGCCATCGCCTCGGCCGTACTGCGACGACCGCCGGCACCGGGTCCTCTGCGCCGCCGGGTCCCTGTCCCGCTCGCGCTCGGCATCCCCGCGGTCGCCGTCATCGCGGCCGTGGCGGCCATGGCGGTGATCCCGCGCGGCTGGCTGCCGCTCGCGATGGCCGGCCCGCTCGCCGGCTTCTTCGGCGTCATCGGCGCGGGAACCCTGGCCGCCGTACGGTTCGCCGGGCCCGCCGACGTACCGTACGGG
>Ga0247774_1000117_pt1 | contig 36475 bp, 34 predicted proteins | sample UWRJL001104B6_FD_179933 | JGI IMG/M metagenome (GOLD analysis project Ga0247774, IMG submission 179933) | Plant litter microbial communities from Arlington Agricultural Research Station in Wisconsin, United States - UWRJ-L001-104B-6 | ecosystem: Environmental > Terrestrial > Plant litter >...
GAACGCCAGCGCCGCGAGTAGAACGAGCAGAAATCGAACGCAGCGTTGCGCCCAAGGCGGCAGCGGCGCGCCCCGCACCGGTTTCCGCCGGGCCTGGACCGGTCGATCGCGGAGAGCTCGCCCGCGCGCTCGCTCGCGCCGGTGCATCCGCGAGAAATTGCGGCGAAGGACCGGTGCACGCGCAGATCGTTGCGACCTTCGCGCCGTCGGGTGTGCCAAGCTCGGTGCATTTTGGCGGCGCGTCGCCGCCCGCGGCGATGCGCTCGTGTGTGCTCAGTGCGGTCGCTCGCACGCGCGTGACGCCCTTCCTGGGCGAACCGGTTACGGTCTCGAAGAGCCTCAGCTGGTGAGCCTACGTGAGGCGCCCGCCCCAGTGATGTTATAGCCAGGGCGTTCCGTAGTGCTTCGGCTCGTGGGCCGAAAGCTGCGGGCTGGCGGCCGAGGCTGGCGCCCACGTCAAGATTTCGTTAGAGCCCAGCACCATGACTGAGCTCACGAAACTCTCCGCCCCGGAACGTGCAGCCCTCAAGCAGGAACTCGAGCAGCGTTACCACGCGTTCCAGGCTCAGGGCCTCAAATTGGACATGACGCGGGGCAAGCCCTCGTCCGAGCAACTCGACCTCGCCGCCAAGCTGACGGTCGCGTTGTCCGAGAGCGACTACAAGGGTAGCGACGGCAGCGACGCCCGCAACTACGGCGGCCTCGATGGGCTGCCTGAAATGAAGGCCATCTTCGCCGAGATGCTGGGCGCGCCCCCAGCGCAGGTCGTCGTCGGCGGCGCCTCGAGCTTGACCATGATGCACGACACGGTCGTGCGCGCGCTGCTCCACGGCGTGCCGGGCGGCAGCGCCCCCTGGGCGCGCGACAAGGTGAAGTTCATCTGTCCGACCCCGGGCTACGATCGTCATTTTGCGATTTGTGAGCATCACGGCATCGAGATGGTGACCGTCGGCCTGAACGACGACGGGCCTGACATGGTCGAGGTGGAGCGTCTGGTGGCCAGCGATCCGGCGATCAAGGGCATGTGGTGCGTGCCCAAGTACAGCAACCCCACCGGCAACACCTACAGCGAAAGCGTGGTCAAGCGCCTGGCCTCGATGAAGACGGCGGCCGCCGATTTCCGCCTGTTCTGGGACAATGCGTACGCGGTGCACGACCTGTACCCGCAGGGCGACACGCTGGCCAACGTGCTCACGGCCTGCGCGGACGCCGGCAACCCGGACCGCGCGATCGTGTTCGCTTCGACGTCCAAGATCTCGTTCGCGGGTGCGGGCGTTGCGGCGCTCGCCTCCAGCCCGACCAACATTGCCGACGTCAAGCGTCACGCCAGCATTCAGACCATCGGCCCCGACAAGCTGAACCAGCTGCGTCACGTGCGCTTCTTCAAGAACTACGCCGGTCTCGTGCAGCACATGCAGGGGCACGCCGAGCTCCTGCGCCCCAAGTTCGAAGCCGTCACCGACGCTTTCGCCAAGGACCTCGCGGGCAAAGGGGTCGCCTCATGGACCAAGCCCCACGGCGGCTACTTCGTCAGTTTGGATACGCTCGACGGCTGTGCCAGCGATGTCGTGCGCTTGGCGGATGCGGCGGGTGTGAAGCTCACCGCTGCTGGAGCGACCTTCCCTTACGGTAAGGATCCGCGCGATCGCAACATTCGCATTGCGCCTTCCATGCCGCCCTTGGGTCAGGTGAAGAGCGCGATGGAAGTCGTCTCGGTCTGTGTGCTGCTCGCGAGCTTGAAGAAGCTCGGCGCATAACCCGCGTCTTTTGCGCTTCCAGCGTACGAAAAAGCCCTCCCCGCGGCCAGCGCGTGGGAGGGCTTTTTCGTGGCCTGGGTGGCCTCACGCTCGCATCAAGCGGCGCGGTCGACCAGCGCCTTCAGATCGTTCCACTCCTTGTCCAGACGATTCTTGGTGGAATCCCAAGTCGTGGCGGAAGCGGTCTCGATCGTCTTCCAATCACTGGCGAACGCTTCGCGCTGGGTACGGATCTGCGCGAGCTGGGCGTCGAGCTCGACCTTCTTCTTGCCCACCGATGTCTTCGACTTGGCTTCGAGGTCGGCGATCTTGTGATCCAAGTCGACGAGCTTCTCGGTCGTGTCGTGTCGGTAGTCCTCGCGTAGCTTCAGGAAGCTGGCCTGCGCCTCGGCGATCTTCTTGTCGGCATCGGCTTGCGCCTCGTTTGCCTTCTTGTCGGCTTCCTGATTGGCCTCGATGATCTTTTCGTTGGCCTTGGTTTGGGCGTTGGTGGCTTTTTCTTGCTCGTCGGCGGCCTTGTTGCAGCCGCTTGCAAGCGCGAGCACCAAAGCACCGAGACCGCAGACGACGATTGAAGAGCGAATCATGAAGATCCTCCTGAGTTGAGTTGCGTCAAGCCGTTAAGCACGGCGCGTGCCAATTGTTAAGTCTCGGAAACCAGTACGAAATCTGCGGCGACCCGAGATCCCCTCGGTAGCAAAAGATCACATCGGGGCGGAGCTGTCACAGCTTCCCGTGACGGCGCGCGCCGGCATCGCCGAGGGGCTCAGATGCAGTGGCCGAGCAGGCAGCCGAGCACGCCCTTGCACTTGTTGCCGCAGCTGTTGCAATTGTCGTTGTCGGAATCGAGGTCGACGCACTTGCCTTTGCAGCTCGACTTGCCCGACGGGCAACTCAGGCCGCATTGCCCGTCACTGCAAATTGCCGTAGCCCCACCGGAGGCCTTGCACGCCGTCTGGCAGTCACCGCAATGGTCGACGTCCGTACGCGGATCGACGCACGTCCCGTCGCATGCGATGTACGGCGACTGACAACTGAATTGACACTTGCCCCCCTGACACGAGGGCGCGGAATGAGCGGGTGGCGTGCACACTTTGCCGCAGCCACCGCAGTTGGAGGTGTCGCTCGTCGTGTCCACGCAGGCCGCACCACAGTTGGTCTTGCTGCCACAGGCCAACGCGCAGCTTCCGCCTTCGCAAACCTCGCCCGAGCCACAGGTTTTGGCGCACGCGCCGCAGTTCTTGGGATCCGAGCTCTGATTGACGCACTTGCCCGAACAATCGACATAGCCGCTGTTGCAATCGAGCGCGCATTGCCCACCGCTGCAGAGCGCAACGCCGTTCGCTGCTGACGCGCAGACCTTGCCACAGCTGCCGCAGTTGTTGACGTCGGAATCGAACGTTTGACAGCCTCCATTGCAGGCACCGTAGCCCGCAGCGCAGGCCAGCGCGCACGCAGAGCTCTGGCAAACGGCGTTGGCGTGAGGCGCACCGTTGCACATCGTGGCGCAATCACCGCAGTGGCTCGGATCCGTCGCCAGATCCACACACGAACCGCCGCAGTTGCTCGTCCCCGCCGCACAGTTGGAGGTGCATTTGCCGCCAGTGCACACCTCGTTCTCCAGGCACTTCGCGCCGCATGCTCCGCAGTTGGCCGGATCCAGGTCCGTCTTCACGCATGCCCCGCCGCATTTGGCGTAGCCGACGTTGCACGTCGACCCGCACTTGCCCGCATCGCAACTCGCCGCACCGTTGGCAGGCGCGTCGCACACGTGCTTGCAAGCGCCGCAGTTGGTCGCACTGTGCTCGATGTCGATGCAGCTCGCGTCGCACTTCTCGAAGCCTTCTGCGCACTCGAAGTCGCAGCTCCCTTCGGTACAAAGCGCGCTGCCGTGGTTCGGACTGGGGCAGGCGGTATCACAGTTTCCGCAATGGTTTGCGGCAGTGGAGAGGTCGAGGCAAGCTCCCGCGCAATTGCTCAGCTCCGCCTCGCAGCTGGTCTTGCAGCTGCCGCTCGAGCACACTCGCCCGGCTTCACACGCCTTGTCGCAGGCGCCACAGTTTTCGGGGTCGCTTTCGAGATCGACACAGCGATCAGCGCAGCGCTTCCGGTCCGACGCGCAGCTGATCTGACACTCGCCCTCGACGCAGCGGGCGTGGCCTCCGGACGGAGCGCTGCAGATCTCCCCGCAAGCACCGCAGTTTTCGGGATCGTTTTGGAAATCGACGCACACGTCCCCGCAGGCCGCGGAGTCCGGACAAGCGAAATTACACGTTCCGTTCAGGCAAATGGGCACGCCGTGGGGCGGCGCCGAGCAGGTCGCGCCGCAGCCGCCGCAGTTTTTGGGATCGGAGGCGAGCCGCACGCATTGGCCGTCGCAGTCGACGCTCCCGTCCTCGCAGCCATCGGCCGCGCTGGCGCCGGCCGTGCTGGCGTTGGCCGCGCTGGCGTCGGCCGCGCTGGCCTCGGGCACGCAAATCAGTGTCGCCTCGTCGCATCGGTAGCCGCTGCTGCATGCGTGGCTTCGGTTGCAGAACTTGCCGGAGAAATCTTCGGTCAGGTCGTTGGCGCACGAGGACGCCAATGCGAGAAACAAGGCAAGCGGCAGCGTGCGCAGCAGTCGCCCGAGGTGCATCAGAACTGCCGCTCCCAAGACAGCATGGCGCCGCCCGGTACGCTGGCAGCGACCGCGCGCGACTCCGCCGTCAGCCGCGTGTTGAAAACCAACAAAGTCGCGCCGGTCACGGCCAAGGCGCCGCCGACTCCGAGCAGTACACGCGCGCTCGTTTGCCGACTGTGCATGGTCTGGATGTCACGTTCGTAGTCGAGTTGCACCTGTTCGCTGCGAGCATCGCTCTGTGCGGAGTGCCGTGATAGCTCGAAGAACCCGGCGCCGGCCAGGCAAGCGGCCGCTGCGCCCAAGGTGACGTAGGGCACGATCCCGAAGCGTCGAGCCCCTTCTGGCTGCGGCTCGCTGGTGACAGGATCGCGGGTCGCTGCCGCTTGCAGCGTCGCGCCGACATCGATGGGCGTGGCTTGCGGAAGCACGAAGCTGCCGTTGAAGTCCACGAAACCACGATGGCTCAGCAGAGCGCTGTGTTTGCCAGGGCGTAGCTCGACCGTCAGCGGACTGACGCCCAAGGGAGTCCCGTCGATAGCGACGGTCGCGCCGGGCGGCCACGTCAAGACCGTCAGTTGCTGGATCCCCCGCTTGGCGAGCGCTCGGCTCAGCGAACGAATGAATCCTTCGACCTCGGCTCGGTTTTTCGCCTGCGGATTCAGCCGTAAATAGTTTCGATACCAACGCAGAGTTTGCGCATCGTCCGAGAGCTTCTCGTAGGCGCGTGCGATGTTGTAAGACAGGGCCGCGCTCGGCGAAATGGCGTCGGCTTCCAGAAATAGGCGTACCGCGTCCACGTAGTGCGTAGCGCGGTAGGCTTCCACGCCTTCTGCGTATTTGGCCTTGGCCAAGCTCCGTTGCTCGTCGGCGCTCGCAGGGGTGACTGATGTCTCCGCTGCCAGCGCGCTCGGCTGCGCCATGCTGGACAACGAACCCGCCAGCAGCACCGACAGGGACACACGCAGCCAGCACCGGGAGCGGCCGGCCGCGAGTCTCGACTTCGGATCGCTTTCTGTCACCGCCGCTCCGATCAATAAGGAGCCATGAGATCGAGCGGACGATCGGGGCTCGCGGCGACCGAGGGCGGGCTCGACGTGGCTGGTTTCGCGGCCGGAGCGCTGCTGGCACGGAAGGCAATCGCAGCGCGCTTGGGCAGGTGAGGCAGCTCCCTGGGCGGCTGGGCCACGGCTCCCGCGGAAGCCGAGCTCAGCGGGCTGACTTCGATCGGCGGGTTCGCCGAAGGCTTGCCAAGCTCGGGTCGAGGGAAGGGAACGGGGCTCGGTGCGTACACGGCAGCGGGCGCGGCCAACGCAATACCGACCCCTGGAGGAGGCGAAGTTGGCGCTGCGGGGTGCGGCGAGTGGCCAAGGACCAGCAGCGGCACGCCGAGCAAAGCATAGGCCGCCACTCGCGCGCCGAGCGTTCGCGTTCGCGGGCGCCCCGGCTCGGCGGAGCGGATGGTCGCGCTGAAAGACCCTCTTGCAGGCTCGGTGCTGTCGGAGCTCGAGTCGTACGGGAGCCGAGCAACCGACTGCTGACGCGGGCCAGCAAGGGTCGCGGATCCCCCCGAGCTCGGCGCGGCGCTCGTACGACCGAGCCACTTGGAATCGAGCGCGCTGCCGCAGGCGTCTTCGGTCACGCCTTGGTCGAGCAACCAAGCGGCCAAGGCTCGCCCGAGCTCCGAGATCTTCGCGTAACGCTGCGTGCGGTCCTTGCGTAGCCCTCGCTCCAGGATTGCCCAAAGCTCGCTCGCACCGGGCATGGGCTCAGAGAGCGGTTTCGGCTCGTTCTCCACGATGCTGCGAAGCAGGGCGTTGTAGTTGGAGGCGGTGAAGGGGGGCTCGCCGGTCAGCGCTTCGTAAAGGACGACGCAGGTCGACCAGATGTCGGTGCCAGCGTCCACGTCGTCCAGTCCGCGCGCTTGCTCCGGTGACATGTATTCCGGGCTGCCAACCACGGTTCCGATTTCCGTCAGCTTGTGCTCGGAGTCTCGCGGATCGGTGAGCTTGGCGATGCCAAAGTCCAGGATCTTCGGCAGAACTTGCTGCTCTTCGAGCGCGATCATCACGTTGTCGGGCTTGAGGTCGCGATGGATGATGCCCCGTGCATGGGCCACGGCCAGCGCGTCGATGATCGGCAGCAGCAATTGAACCGCGCGAGTGGCCGGTAAGGGGCCTCGGCTGAGCAGCTGCCCCAAGGTCTCGCCGCGCAAATGCTCCATGACGATGAACGGGTCGCCCAGCTCGCTCTCGCCCACGTCGTACACGCGCACGATCGCCGGGTGTCCGAGCTTGGCCGCTGAGCGCGCTTCGAGTTGCAGCCGCGCCCGCAGGGCGCCGTGATCCAGGTCGGCGCGAATCAGCTTGAGCGCTACGGGCAGGTCCAGAAGCGTATTGGTGGCGTGCCAGACCGAGCCCATACCGCCTTCGCCCAATAGCGTCTCGAGTCGGTATTTGCCGGACACCAACGTGCCTGCCACGTACCTGGCTGCGGCTTGACCGATCGCGGTCTGCTCCTCGCCCGTTGCTTGGCGGTCGATGGGCGTGCGCATCAGCCACGTCCAAAGCAATAGCTGCGCCATCTCTGAGCGAGCCGGCGGTTTTCGAGATTTGTACCGCTGCCGAGCATTGTCGTCACGCCCGGCTGCTGGCCGTGTGCGCGCGGCTAGGGTGATCGAATGACCCACTGTAGCGATCTGCGGCAGCTGTCGCTGGCACGGCCTTCGGGGGACCGTATCGGCTACGCGCGCACCGGAAAGTTTCAACTGGGCCTGCGGACGCCGAGCAGGCAAGCTCGAAAGGGGAGGCAAAGCGCGCTGAAGCCTAGGCCCAACGGAACGGCCCGTGCTTAGCTCTCGCTCATGCGCTCGCTGACGCTCACCTCCTTAGTGCTGAGCGGCATGCTGGGTCTCGCACCCGCTTCTGCGGAGCCTGGCGCCGAGCCGACATTTGCCGGCTTGCCCTCGCTGCGCTTCAGCAACCAAAGCACCGGTCAGAGTGAGCTGGTTCGCTTGTACGACGACTTCGGGCACGTGGATGAACGAGAAGCGTCGCGCCTGGATGCGTTGTTGGCCGATACGCGCGATCCCAAAAACTGCGCCACGATCGTGCTCGACCGGCGCACGCTGCAATTGGCGGCGCGCGCGGCCTTCCATTTTCACGTGAGCGAGGTGCAGGTGGTCTCGGCCTATCGCAAACCTGGGCGTCGCCGAGAGGGGCCGCACGCGAGCGGCAAAGCCATCGATTTCAAGTTGCCCGGGGTGCAGGCGCGCACGCTGGCTGCCTACCTGCGAACCCTGCCGCGGGTAGGCGTTGGGGTATACACCCACCCCAAGACGCGATTCGTGCACTTGGACGATCGCGAGCACAGCTTTCATTGGCTCGATGCGTCGCCCCCTGGCCGTACCTGGCGAGAGGCGTCATTGGGCGGTGGAATGGGCTTGATCAAACGCGACGCGGCCTACGCACGCCGCGATGATTGGCCGGAGAACACCAGCCCTCCGCCGGACGTGGCTCCGTAGCCAGCGGCAGCACGCAGCGATTGCGGTGTTGCGGTGAGCGGGCTATGAGTTGCCCGCCATGCCGCTCTCCTACCTGGTGCTGTTGATGCTTCATTTCGTCGGTTTGGCGCTCGGCGTGGGCGCAAGCTTCGCGCTGTTCACGCTGCGCAAAGCCGCGGCCGGGTTGGAGCCCGCCGAGCGCACGAAGTTCCTACTGCGTACACTCAGCGTATCGAAGAACGGCAGCTATGGGCTCTTGCTCCTGCTCTTGACCGGTCTTGGCATGTTTTTCATGCGTGGCCCGGGCCCCATGATGGCCGCCGGGGGGCCTGCCTTTCACGCCAAGCTGACCTTGGTCGTGATCTTGTGTGGTGCCGTCGGCTACTCTCAGGTGCTGGGCAAGCGCGCTCGTGAGGCTGGTGACGGGCCAACGCTGGCCAAGCTCCCGGCCGTCGGTAATGCCATTCTCGTGCTCGGCGTCGGGATCGTGATCGCCGCCGTCATTGCCTTCCAGTGAGCAGGCGCAGCTCGGCCTCCAGGCTGGTCGTGCCGTGCGCGGCCTCGGCGCTGCCACCTTCCCGACTCACTTTGCCGTTGGCGATGCCCTCGAACATTTCTCGGAAGCCCTCGGCGACGCTCTGAGAAAAGCCGAAGGAGGTGAAGGTCGCGACGGCGGCTTCCAGGGGAACCTCGGCCACCTTGACCTCGCGCCCGAGGATTTTGGCGAACGTCGCGGCAACGTCGGCCGGGCTGACCTCTGCTGGCCCGCCGAGCTCGATGATGCGTGTCCCGCGCGGGCCGTCCAAGAGCGCGCGGGCGATGGCTTTGCCGATGTCTCGGGTGGCGACCATCGGCAGTGCGCGTGATGCGGCGATGAAACTCGGCAGCACGCCGTCCTGCTGGACGGGTTGCAAGGCACTCGCCCAATTTTCCATGAAATAAGCCGCGCGCACGAACGTGACTGGCAGGCCAGTGGCACGCAACGCCTGCTCACCAGCGTGAGTGCTGACGATCATGCCGGTGCCCGAGCTGTGCTGAGCGCCGAGCGAAGACAAGAACACCACATGCTGCACGCCCGAGGCCTTGGCTGCGCGTGCCAAGCCATCGATGAGCTTCTGACGCACGGCAAAGAAGTCCGCGAGCGTCACGTCGGGAGGTGACAACAGATACACGCCTTCGGCGCCCTGAAAGGCCTGGCGCAACGCCGCCTCGTCGCTCAAATCCGCTTCCACCACCTCCGCGCCGCGTGCGGCCAGGCGCTGGGCCTTGGCTGCGCTGCGCACGACGACTCGCACGCTTTTGCCGGCCTCGAGCAAGGCTTCCGCTGCGACTGAACCGGTATTTCCCGTAGCACCTGTGATGACGAACATGGCTCGAACCTCCTGGTTTGGCTGACGGGTAGAAGCTAGGTCGCGACCACAGATGCGTCCAATGCACAGTTGGCAGTATAATCATGCACATCGTGCATGATTGACGACCCAGCCCTGAGCGCGATCGATCTCAACCTACTGGTGGTCCTGCGTGCGCTCTTGCGCGAGCGCCATGTCACGCGCGCTGCGCGGCAAGTCGGTCTGAGTCAATCCGCGACCAGTCATGCCCTGGCTCGCTTGCGTGAGCTGTGCGGCGATCCGCTGCTGGTACGTTACGGGCGCCAGCTTTCGCTCACTCCGCGCGCAACGCGGCTGCTGCCGGGCCTGGAGCGAGGACTTTCGGAATTGCACGGGGTGTTGACCAGCGAGCCCGTGTTCGACCCCAAGCGTGCACGCCGTTCGTTCTCGCTGGGCATGGCCGACTACGCGCAAGCGCTGCTGCTTCGACCCCTGTTGCGGTCACTGCAGGTGGCGGCACCGGAGATCGACCTCAACGTTTATACCTTCCCCAATTTGTCAGAGTTGCTGGAGTCGGGCAGCTTGGATTTGGCAATCTCGCCGGCCTACACGATCGCCTCTGGTCTCTCGTCGCAAGCGCTATTCGACGACGGGTACCTGTGCATGGTGCGCAAAGGACATCCGGACGTCGGCCGCAAGTTGACGCTCGACCAGTACCTGTCCCTCCGTCACGTGCTGGTCGCGCCCAGCGGCACAGCAGGCAGCTTCATCGATACGGAGCTCGAGCGGCGGGGGCTGGTGCGCCGTGTGGCGCTGCGCGTGTCGAGCTTCTTGATCGCGCCGATCGTGGTTGCCGAAACCGACTTCATCAGCACGACGCCGGAGCGGCTCGCTCGCCGCGTGGCCAAGCGCTATGCCCTGAAGCTCGTGCCCCCGCCGTTTCGGGTGCCACGCTTCGGTCTTTCCTTGGCTTGGCATCCCCGGTTCGACGACGACCCCGCGCACCGATGGCTGCGCGAGCTCGTGGCTCGGGCGAGCTCGAATCCCTAGCTTTTCTTGGCATCTTCCCGTCATTTTGGCCGTGTGCGCCCGACCGTGGCTGGCTGAAAAATCCGCCCCTGCTGTTCGGCGAAAGATTTGCGGCACCCGGACGTATTGGCCAGTGCTTGAATCGTTTTGTTCTCACCCCACCGCCCAGGACGGGCTCGAACGCGGGGCCCTTTGCGGCGCAGCTCGCGCTCTCGCGAGCTCATCCCTGCCTGGTTGCGCTCGAGCGCACGCCCGGCGGGTACGCCGTGCCACGGGATGCGACGCGCGGTTGGTTCGAGCTAAACGCCAAACGAGGACTTGCGGGCTACGGTTTGGCGCGCGCGCTGCGCATGCTGCTCGATGTCCTCGCTGGGCTGAGCGCGCTCGAGGAAACTCGAACCCAGGCGGGTCAGCCATTCGTGCACGGCGAGCTCGTGCCGGCGATGGTGCGCATCGATCCTGCGGGCACTGCGCGACTGATCCCGCTGGCCCGCTGGCATTGGGCTGAGCCGGGAACGGTGCCAGCGCCAGAGCGCTGCGGGCACCTCGCCCCCGAGCGACTCTTGGGCGACGCGCTCGATGCGCGGGCCGACGTATTCAGCGCCGGGGTTCTGTTGTGGGAGGCGCTTGCCGGGCGTCGCCTGTTCGAGAGCGACTCGGTGGACGTGATCGTGACGCGGCTGATGGGCGAGAAGGTGACGCTGCCGCAATTGCCTCCTGAATTGAGCTGGGCGGTGCCGCTGAAGGCCGTCGCCATGTGCGCACTGTCGGTCGATCCCGAGCAACGCTTTGCCAACGCCAGCGAATTGGCCGAAGCAATTACAGCCGTCGTCGGCAATCACGTGGCGACGCACGCCGATGTTGCCCAATACTTCGGCGCGCCGCCGGAGGTTGCCGCTCGGCCCTCGCTGATCGTGCGCCCGCCGCAGCTCCCCGCACACCATTCGAGCCTCTCCGCTTTGGTCGCGCCCGTGCAGCCATCGGCGCCCCCCGAGTCCGGCTCCACCGAATCCGTTGGCCGCGAGGCGTCTCTCCCCGAGCGCCGTGGGAGTGGACGGATCTGGGCGATCGCAGCGACCTGCTGCCTGATCAGCGCGTTCTTGGGCAGCACCGTCGCGCGTCACTTGGGCGCGCAGGGAGCTGCTCACAGCGCAAGCCAGAGCGCGCCGCCGCCGGCTGCAGCGCTGCCCGCGGCGGTGCCGCCTGCTGCAGTGCTGCCCGCGGCAGTGCCGCCTGCTGCAGTGCCGCTCCCCAGCGCTCAACCCGAGCCCACAGCCTCGGCCGCCCCTGAGCCTGTCGCGCCTGTCGCGCCCGTCCCGGCAGCCTCCACAGAGCTGCCCGGGGAGCATCGCGACAAGGCCTCCAAAGCGCCGAAGACGCCGGCTGCTCCCAAAAAACTCGCGCCCAAACTCCAGCTGCCCGGCAAGGCCGTGCGCTCACCCGACAAAGCAGCGGCCAAGTACGGGATCTGAGCGCGCCCCGCTCAGCCCGGTACTGAAACTCAGAAGAAACATCGGAAGAGCCGAGACGCGCAAGAATCTGCGCTGTGCAGCTCGACGCTCTGCAATCGCTCGCGCTATCGGTGGCTGCGGCGCGCTCTCCGGATTCAGTCCTACGCGAAATGGTGCAAGGCCTCGGGATGTGGGATGGCGTCGCGCTGGCACGCGTCTGGCTTTTGCACCATCCGGAGCAGGGCACGCCGTACTTGGAGCTGAAAGCGAGCATCGGCGCGTCGCGCATCGACCCCAGCAAGCGCTGGAACCGCACCGACGGCGCGCACCACGAGATCCCGCTCAGTTTCGGCAAGGTCGGCCAGGTCGCCGCCAGCAACCGAGCGCTACTCCTGCAGCGTGGAGCGCCCAATTGGATCTTGCAGCCCGAATGGGCGGACGCTGAGGGGATCGAGAGCTTTGCCGGACAGCCCTTGTGCTTCAAGGGACAGGTCTTGGGCGTCGTCGCGTTCTTTAGCCGGCGTCGCTTGGAAAAGACCGATTTGGATTGGCTGCGAGTGTTCGCCGATCACGCGGCAGTGGCGATCGCCAACGCCCGCGCGTTCGAAGAGATCGCGCGGCTCAAAGAAAGCGCCGAGCGCGAGCGCGACTATCTGCGCGAAGCGGTGCGTTCCGCGCTGAAACAAGGCGAGATCATCGCGGAAAGCCCGGCCATGCGCGGCGTTCTCGCGCAAGTGCAAGCGGTTGCTCAAAGCGACTCTTCGGTGCTCATCCTGGGCGAGAGCGGAGTGGGTAAGGAGCTGATCGCCGCCGCGGTCCACGACTTGAGCCCACGTCACGACGGGCCGCTGGTGAAGGTCAACTGTGCCAGCGTGCCCAGAGAGCTGTTCGAGAGCGAGTTCTTCGGCCACGTGCGGGGCGCATTCAGCGGCGCCTCGCGCGATCGTCAGGGGCGTTTTTTGCTCGCCGATGGCGGCTCACTGTTCCTGGATGAGGTGGGAGAGATCCCTCTCGAGCACCAGAGCAAGCTGCTGCGCGTGTTGCAGGAGCGTACCTTCGAGCCGGTCGGGGACGACCGAACTCGGCGTGTCGACGTGCGCGTGATCGCCGCCACCAATCGCCCGCTGGAGGTCGAAGTCGAGAGCGGCCGCTTCCGCAGAGATCTCTTCTATCGGTTGAGCGTGGTGCCGATCATCGTGCCCCCGCTGCGCGATCGCCGTGAGGACATCCTGCCCATGGCGCGCCAGTTTCTGCAGGCGACCGCGGCGCGTCTGCATCTGCCCCTGCGCAGCCTCTCCGCCGCCGACGAAGCCCGCCTGCAAGCCTATGATTTCCCGGGCAATGTTCGCGAGCTTCAGAACCTGATCGAGCGCGCACTGGTACTGGCTTCGCACGAAGGGACGGGTTTGAAATTGCACTTGGGCAAGAATGGCGTGCTGCCGGTCACGGCGCCGGCCGAGCTTTCGGCTAATGGCGCGGGCGAGGTGCTTCCCGAGGAGCACTTTCAGGCACTCGAACGCCAGAACATCGAGAACGCACTGAACCGCTGTGATTGGCGAATCGCCGGTGAGCGCGGTGCAGCGCAGTTGCTTGGGCTCAGTCCGAGCACCTTGAGCTATCGCATGAAGCAGCTGGGCGTCGCGCGTCCGGCCAAGCGTTAGAATTCTCGCTGCGGAAACGCGAGCTCGAGCCCGCTCGCCAAAGCTGAGGCCGTGCTTCGCAAAAAACTGCGACTCACGAAAAGTCGTGTGTTTCGTGACGGTAGCTCGATCGCAAAAGGATCGAGAATTACCCGCCGCCAGTCGCGCGAGCAGAGCTGGCACGCGCCTCGCAATGGGCAGTGTCGACCGCGAAGACACTTGCTCGCTCGCGTGCCGCGCGAATTCAGATCGCTTTCATTTGGAGGATAGAGAATGCCGAAAGTTGAAGTTGCTCCCAATAAAACTGGGGATTTCTTGGTCGACTACGAAGAGAAAGTATTCGAGGACGTGAAGGCGTCGCCGGGCGAAAAGGCCTTGGTCACATTCCACACGGTGGCGTTCGAAGGCTCGATTGGTCTGGTGAACATGCTGCAGGCCATCCGGCTTCAGCGAAAGGGCTTCGAAACTTCGATCTTGCTCTACGGCCCTGGAGTCACGCTCGGCGTGCAACGTGGCTTCCCGAAGCTGGGCGATGAAGCGTTCCCCGGCCACCAGAACTTCAACGGTCAGATCAAGAAGTTCATGAGCGAGGGTGGCAAGGTCTACGCGTGCCGCTTCGCGCTGCAGGCTTTGTACGGTCACGGCGAAGGCGCGCTGATCGAGGGCATCCGACCGATCAATCCTTTGGACGTGCTCGATATCATCTTGCTGCATCGCAAAGACAGCGCGTTCATTTTGAACACCTGGACCTTGTGACGGATAGGGGAGGATCGCCGTGACTACTCCGAAGATCGTGCGTGCCGCAGCCGTCCAGCTCAGCCCGGTCCTTTATAGCTGCCAGGGGACAGCCGCCAAGGTCTGCGACGCCATCGCGGAAGCGCGAAAAAAGGGCGCTGAGCTGGTGGTGTTCCCAGAGACGGTCCTCCCGTATTACCCCTACTTTTCGTTCATCAAGGCGCCTGCCGTGATGGGCGCCGACCACTTGAAGCTGATCGCGGAGTCCGTCACCGTGCCGGGTCCGGTCACGGAGCAGATTGGTTCCGCCGCGAAGAAGGCAGGGGTCGTGGTCGCGATCGGCATCAACGAACGCGATCACGGCACCCTGTACAACGCGCAATTGTTGTTCGACGCCGACGGTCGGCTGGTCCAAGCGCGGCGCAAGATCACACCCACCTACCACGAACGCATGATCTGGGGTCAGGGCGATGGCTCCGGTCTGTGCGCCGTCGATACGGCCGTGGGTCGCATCGGTGCGCTCGCCTGCTGGGAGCACTACAACCCCTTGGCTCGCTACGCGATGATGACCGAGCACGAACAGATCCACGTGGCCATGTTCCCGGGCTCCCTCGTGGGCGACATCTTTCGCGAGCAAATCGAAGTCACCATTCGCCACCATGCCCTGGAATCGGGCTGCTTCGTGGTCAACGCCACCGGCTATCTGGACCCGCAACAAGTGGCTGAAGTGGCGGGGAATACCGGCCTCGAGCGCGCGCTGCGCGGTGGCTGCTTCACGGCCATCGTCTCGCCCGAGGGGACTCTGCTCGCTCCGCCGCTGACCGACGGTGAAGGCATGGTGATCGCCGACCTCGATTTGTCCCTGGTCGACAAGCGCAAACGCATGATGGACAGCGTCGGGCACTACAGCCGTCCCGAGCTTTTGTCCTTGCTCATCAATCGCAGCCCGCAGCCACACGTGCGCGAGCTCAACCCCGAGTCTGAAGGCCCCAGCCCAGTGAGGAACAGTCATGAATCGTTCGCTCCCCATCGCGAGCCCACGGCAGCCGAAGAGACCGCCCGAGAACTATCCTGAGATCGTCTCCGAGCTGCAAGCGCTCGGCATGCGCTGGCTCGACGGTTCAGGTCCAGGGCTTTCGCGTGCAGGCGGCGCGGGACCCTCGGACCACAAGGCGATCACGATCGCGAACCAAACGGTGATGGTCCCGATCTTGAATCACGCCTCGGCGCATTCTCCGTACACGGCCGAGGTCAAAGGCGACTACGCCCTGCTCCTCCGGGGGGGCGAGCTGATCGCGGAGATGGCGTTCCCGAAGAAGCCGCGCTTCTACGACCGCGTGACGGCCGAAGGGGTGCCGTACTGGAAGATCGCCACTTTGCACGGTCAGGACGTGCTGGCGACGACCGTGCTCCAGACCTGCAAACGCTATGGAAATCGCGCGACGTCCTGCCAATTTTGCGCGATCGGTCAGTCCTTGGCGGCCAAATCCACGATCGCCGAGAAGACGCCCGCGCAACTTGCCGAGGTCGCCCACGCGGCGGTCGAGCTGGATGGCGTGCGGCATCTGGTGATGACGACCGGCACTCCTCAAACCGAAGATCGCGGCGCGCGCGTGCTAGCCGACGCCGCGCGCGCGGTGCGCGCGGCGGTCGACTTGCCCATTCAAGCGCAGTGCGAACCGCCAGCGGACTTCGCCTGGTTCTCGCGCTTGGCCGACGCGGGCGTCGATAGCCTCGGATTGCACCTCGAGGCCGTGACCGAGGAAGTGCGCAGGCGTATCATCCCGGGCAAGGCCGAGATCCCGGTATCGGCCTATCTCGAGGCCTTTGCGGCGGCGGTCTCGGTCTTTGGTCGCGGTCAGGTCTCGAGCTACGTGCTGGCCGGTCTAGGCGACAGTCGCGAGGCGATCGTCGACATGTGCGCGCGCATGATCGCGCTCGGCGTGTATCCCTTCGTGGTGCCCTTCGTGCCGATCGCCGGCACGCCGCTCGCGGACCACCCCACGCCGGATCCGGCGTTCATGGCGTCGCTGCTTTCGGAGATCGCCACGATGCTGGCCAAGGCCCAGCTCCGTAGCACGGAGATCAAGGCGGGTTGCGGGCGCTGTGGTGCCTGCTCGTCGCTGAAAGCGCGCGAGGCCGCCCATGCTTGACCGCATCCATCCCTGGGGAAAGCCAGTGCGCCACCAAACCGCGCAGCGGATCACGGCTGAGCTCGCGCACGAACCGTGGCAAGTGGCCGCCTACTTCCGACTTCGTCGTGAGATCTTCGCCACCGAGCAAGGCCTGTTTGCCGAGTCGGACCGCGACGCCTTCGACGATCACGCGAGCCCAATCGTGGCCCAAGGCGAGATCGCCGGCATGCCCGACGGCGTGGTGGGCGTGGTACGCATCTATCCCGAAGGCAGGGATACCTGGTTCGGCGGGCGCTTGGGCGTGGCGAGCGCGTACCGCCGCGTCGGCGCGGTAGGCACGGCGCTAATCACCGAAGCCGTTTCGACCGCGCACGCCTGGGGCTGCACGCGTTTCCTCGCCACCGTCCAAGAAGCCAACGCGCGCTACTTCGAACGTCACCACTTTCGGCGCCTGCAAGCACTTTCGCTGCTCGGTCGTCCGCACGTCTTGATGCAGGCCGATCTCGACTGCTATCCGGCGCGGCTATCCAGTGCCTTTCGCGCGAGGGCGTCATGATCCTCGAACCCGGCAGTCTCGTCGCGCTGACTCGCGAGCTCAGGGGTCGGGCGGAGCTCGATCTGAAGCGTGACATCCAGCTCGCCGCGCGTGCCTTCGGACGCGCCTCACACAGCGCTTGGTTCCCGAGCCCCACGCCGATCCGCAATGGTGACGACGCCGCTGCTTTGCCCGATGGCGACGGCTTCGTGCTGTTCGCGGCGGAGGGTATGCGCAGCGAGTTTTTGGCAGCCGATCCATGGTTTTGTGGCTTCTGCTCGGTGATGGTCAACTTGAACGACATCGCCGCCATGGGCGGGCGGCCGTGGGCGATTACGGATGTGTTGTTCATGGGCGCGGGCGAGAACGAGCGCGTGCTCGAAGGCATGAGCTTCGCGAGCGAGGTGTTCGGGGTGCCGATCGTCGGTGGCCATACCTCGCGCGTACCAGGGGCTTCGTTTCTCGCGGTCTCGGTGCTGGGTAAGGCCAAACGGCTGATCTCCGGACACGCAGCGCGCGTTGGGCAAAGCCTGCTGGTGGCTGTCGACCTGCGCGGCACCTTTCGCGGCCTCGGCAGCAACTTCAACGCGGCGAGCACGGCTTCGCCGGAACGGCTTCGTGCGCAATTGGCGCTTCTGCCGGAGCTGGCCGAGGCCGGCTTGGTGGCTGCGGGCAAGGACATCAGCATGGCGGGTGTGTGCGGCTCGTTGCTGATGATGCTCGAGACCTCGGGCGTCGGCGCGCGTCTGGACTTGGCCCGTTTGCCAGCACCGCCGAACGCCGACCCGTTTCGCTGGCTCAACGCGTTTCCGAGCTTCGGCTTCGTGCTGAGCGTCGAGCCAAGCGCGGTGAGCGCCGTGTGCGCCCAGTTCGAGGCGAAGGGGGTGGCGTGCGCGGCAGTGGGTGAGGTCGTGAGCGAGCCACGGCTCGAGCTCGCCTATGGATCGGAGCTCGCGAATTACTGGGATCTGAGCGAGCCTTTGACCGGTTTTGGATCAGCCGTCCGAAGCTCGCATGGAGGCTGACCGCAACACGCCATGCTTTCCATCGGCATCTTCACGTATTCCACGAAACCGCGCGGCAGCGTCGTGCACGCGGCGTGCCTCGCGGAAGCCCTCGCGCGAAAGGGCGCAGAGGTCAGCTTGTACGCCCTGAGCAAGGCGGGTGATGGCTTCTTTCGCCCCCTGTCTTGCGCTCTGCACTTGATTCCCGCCGCACCCGCGCCAAGCGACGTCGACGCGCTGATTAGCCAACGGATCGCCGAGTTTCGCGCCGGGATCCGCGCGCTCGCCGTTACTCACGACATCTGTCATGCCGAAGATTGCTTGGCCGCCAACGCGCTGGTCGCTGCCAAGGCAGAGCTCGGCGGCGCGGCATTGGTGCGCACGGTGCACCATGTCGAGCAGTTCGAGAGTCCGTACCTGATGGACTGTCAAGAGCGTTCGGTTGCTGCGGCGGACCTCGTGCTGAGCGTCAGTCAGGTAACGAGTCGTGAGGTCCGCGCGGCGTTCGGTCGCGAAGCGCCCGTGATCTCGAACGGTGTCGACTTGCAGCGTTTCGCGCTGCGCTCCTCATCCGCCGAACGCCGCCTGCAAGATCGACTCGGCTGCCAGCCTGGGGACGTGCTGGTTTTGAGCGTCGGCGGCGTGGAACCTCGTAAAAATAGCCTGGAAGCGCTGCGAGCGGTGGCGCTCGCGTTCGCGCGCGAGCCACGCTTACGTTGGGTGATCGCAGGCGGTGCGAGCATCTGGGAGCACGAGGACTATCGCTCGGAGTTCGCACGGCAGCTCGCCGAGCTGCCTTCCGAGCTGCGCGCGCGGATCACCGTGCTGGGGACGATTCCGGAAGCCGAGCTCACCGTACTTTACCAAGCGAGTGACGTGCTGCTCTGCCCTTCTCTACAGGAGGGCTTTGGGTTGTGCGTGCTCGAAGCCCTGGCCGCCAAGTGCGCGGTGATCGTGCCCCAGGGCGCGCCCTTCGACGAATACTTGGACGCCCGTTGCGCGAGCTTCGTCGATCCCCGCTCCGCGACGCAAATCGCAGCCGCACTGGCGCGCTTGTCGGGCGATCCGCTCGAGCGTCGGCGTTCGGCGGACAATGGCTACGAGCGCGTTCAGCGCTATTCGTGGGAGCTCGTGGCCGAGCGTCACCTGGCTCGTTACGAGTCGTTGCTGCGGCGAGGGGATCTCGCCCATCAGCAACAGCAATACTGAGTTTCTGAAAAACCAAAGAGTGGAGTTTGATCATGCCCGAGATGCATTTTCGCGTGCGTTTTCCCAACGACGCGACCATCGATTGTTACTCACCGTCCTATGTGATCGAAGACTACCTGAACGAGGGCCAGAGCTATGCCGTCTCGGAGTTCCTGGAGCGCACGCGAACAGCGCTCAATATTGCCTCCGAGCGCGTGCGCGAGCGCTACGGGTTCAGTTGCAGCTCCGCGCTCGATCAGCTGGCCGAGATCGAGCGCACCGCCAGCCTGCTTTCGGACGAGCAGCTAGCGCAGCCCGTGCTCGTGCTGGAATTCAGGAAGCACGGCCCACGTGACGCACGCGCCAAAGCTCCGCGACCGGAGCACCACACCGTAATCGTGGTGGGTGGCGGTCAGGCTGGGCTATCGGTGAGTTATTGCCTGAAGCAACGCGGCATCGATCACTTGGTGCTCGAAGGCCGCCAGGTCGCCTATTCCTGGCGAGACGAACGTTGGGATACGTTCTGTCTGGTCACCCCCAATTGGCAATGCCAGTTGCCGGGCTACGCGTACGCCGGCTCCGATCCGCAAGGCTTCATGCTCAAGGACGAAATCGTAGCCTACGTCGAAGGTTATCGGCAGGCCTTCGATTTGCCCGTGCGCGAGGACGTGATGGTCGAGTCATTGCGCGAAACGGCCGCTTCGGAGCCGGCGCGCTTCGAGCTGAAAACCTCGCGTGGTGTGTTCACGGCCGAGCAGGTGGTGGTGGCAACCGGCTGCTATCACAAGGCGACCTTGCCGGCATACGCCAACGAGATCCCGGCCCAGATCGTGACGCAGCATTCTTCGAAGTACAAGAATCCGCAGTCGCTGCCCGAGGGCGCCGTGCTCGTGGTGGGCAGCGGCCAGTCCGGCGCCCAAATCGCCGAGGATCTGCATTTGGCGGGGCGCAAGGTGCACCTGGCGGTCGGCCCCGCGCCGCGTTGCGCGCGCCGCTACCGCGGCCGCGACGTGGTCGAGTGGCTCGATGACCTCGGTTATTACAACATCCCGATCGAGCAGCATCCGAATCGTGAACAGGTTCGAGACAAGACCAATCACTACGTGACGGGTCGGGACGGTGGACGTGACATCGATCTGCGCAAGTTGGCGCTCGAGGGCATGTCGCTGTATGGGCCGCTGACCACGATCGAGGCAGGAGTAGCGAGCTTCAAGCCCGAGCTGCGGCAAAACCTGGACGGCGCCGACGCCGTGTACCGCAGCATCAACCGCACCATCGACGCGTACATCGAGAAGCACGACATCCAAGCTCCGCTCGAAGCCGACTACAGCCCGCCCTGGCAGCCTGAAACAGAGCCCGCCGCGCTCGACTTGGTCGCGGCAGGCGTGAGTGCGATCCTATTCTGCGCCGGCTTTGCTTCGGACTTTGGCTGGGTCGAGCCCCCGGTGCTGGACGCGCGCGGCTTTCCCGTACACGAGCGTGGCGTGACCGAGACCGAGGGCTTGTACTTCATCGGCTTGCCGTGGTTGCACACCTGGGGCTCGGGGCGCTTCTCGGGCGTCGGGCGTGACGCGGGCTACATCGTGGAGCACATTGCCGGGCTGTACGCGGCCCGATCCGAAATGAGCGAGCCACGCAGCGCGACGGCCTAGTGGGCTCAGCGCGTCGCTTGGCCCAAGATCTGTCCGATGTTGCCCTCGATCTTCAGCGCCGACATTTCGTCGGCGCGGGTCATGCCACGGTTCACGATTGCGATCGGCACTCCCCAGCGTGCCGCGGCCCTGGCGAAGCGAAAGCCAGAGAAAACCATCAACGAGCTGCCGGCGATCAGCAGCCACTTTGCCTGCTCGAGCGCAGCCATGGCACCCGTGACACGTTCGACTGGCACGTTCTCTCCGAAAAACACCACATGCGGCTTCAGCATGCCCCCGCACACAGCGCAAGCGACGACCTCGAAACGCTGGTAGTCGACATCGCTGAGCTCCGCGTCGCCATCCGGTTTGACGACCGCGCTGGCCCGCGCGAAGCCCGGATTGCGCGCTAGCAGCTCGGCCTGAAGCGCCGCGCGCTCGGTGATGGCCCCACAACCCAAACACCGAACCTGGTCGAGCCGACCGTGTAAATCGACGACGCTCGCGCTGCCGGCGCGCCGGTGCAAGCCGTCCACATTTTGCGTCACCAGCAACGATAGCGCCCCACGCTTCTCCAACTCGGCGAGCGCTTGATGCGCGGCATTGGGCGTCGCGCGTGCCATCAAGGGAAAGCCGAGCATGCTGCGCGCCCAGTAGCGCCTGCGCACCGCGTCCGACGCTACGAAATCACGAAACTGAACTGGCTCTCGCGCCTTCCATGCGCCGCGCTCGTCGCGATAGTCCGGGATCCCGGAGTCGGTGCTGACCCCGGCGCCAGTCAAGACGAACACGCCCCCGCCCGCTAGCAGTTGCCTCAACTCCCCAATGCCGGATGCAGGCTCCGAATCGACCACACCTTCAGCTCGACCGGACAAGCTCTGCACAGTGCCAGAGCCTTGTACGCGCACGCAGGAACGTCAAATCACAGCCAAAAATCCGGCCCCACGTGGCTCAACCCGCTGGCGGAGCGGCGGCGGGCGGCAGGCTACTCGGCGAGCGCCGCGAGGCGTTCGCGCTCGCAGCCTCGAGGCCTGCCAGGTTGGGTCGAGCGAAACCGGCGTAGCTCGTCTTGGCAGTGTGAATGGCCAGACGCGCAACCTCACGAAGCAGCGCGGGCTCGACGCCTTGCGGCTCGACGCCGAGCGCGGGCGCGAGATGAAAGCGGCCCACGTCCATGTCGTCGCTGATGCGAACGACGGAGTATGAGCCGTGTGCAACGCGCACGATGCGGTAAGTAATCCCCGCCAGCTGAACCATGCCTTTTACTTTGCTTGCCATGTATTGAACCACCTCGTGGCGCGGCCGCTGACTATGCCAGAGAGCGCGCCCCATTGTCTATGTTGCCTCTGCCTCCGTGTCCGCTCGGTCGCAACGATGTGTCGTCTTCAGCTTTCGATGCATCGGATTGGATGCCTTCAGCGTGCGCATGATTCATACATCTCAGTATGTTCTGCGCGTTTGCTGCAGTAGCGCGCGAACGCATGCATACAAACTCAGCCTCGTAACTCATGAGAGCCAACGAATTACTCATGAGGGTTAGAACGCGCCCCACTTTGCCGTGCAGCTGTACGGTCAATGAAGCGAACGGTCCCTCTTCCCCATGCACGGCCCGACCCGCGGACCAAACCAGCCCGCGGCCCGCGCGACCCGAACCCGGTGAAGTGGAGCCGGGATAACTCACGGAAACCGGGTCCGGAGCCGGCCGACGGAGCCTGACTAGCTCGCTCTGCGGCCTGGGTCGCCCCAGGCCGCAGACGGATTCAGCACTGTTAGGTGGAGGCGCTGGCGCTGGTGAGCAGCGTGGTCAAACGTTGCGCGAAGGCAGCCGGGTTATCGAGCGGAGAGCCCTCGGCAATCAGCGCTTGGTCGTACAACAGCTCGATCCAAGCAGCGACATTGCCGGGCTCCTCGCGATCTCGTCGTTCCAGATTCTGAATTAGGGGGTGACCCGGGTTGAGCTCCAAAATCCGCTTTTGCGGGGGGATGCCCATTTGGCGGGCCATCATCAGGCGCTCGATGTGCGGGGCCATGCCGCCGTCCGGGATCACCAGGCACACGGGAGAATCCGTAAGCCGGGTGGACAGGCGCACTTCCCCGACCTTGCTGGCGAGCACGCTCTTGAAGCGCTCGACCAGGGGCTCGGCTTGCTTCTTTTGTTCCGCCTCGGTGGCGCGCTGTTCCTCGCTGAGCTCTTCCTCCCCGAGGTTCAGGTTTTCGTCCATCGCCGAGACCAAGGGCTTACCGTCGAATTCGCCCAAGCTCGTGACGGCAAACGGGTCGACGCCGTCGGTCATGAACAACACTTCGTAGCCGCGCTTTTTCAGCGCCTCGAGGTGCGGGCTTGCGTCGAGCAGCGTGCGTGACGTGCCGGTGGCGTAATAAATCGCCTTCTGCCCCTCTTTCATGCGCGAAACATACTCGCCCAAGCTCACCAGGCCGGGCTGGGTCGAGGACTCGTAGCGCACGATCTTGGCGATGCGATCGCGGTGCTCGCTCTCGAAGTGGATGCCCTCTTTGATGACCGCTCCGAAGTCCGACCAGAATTTGGCGAACACCTCCGCATCCTTGCCGGCCAACTCCTCGATCATCGACAGGGTGTGATTGACGACCTGCTTCCTGATCACGCGCACGAGCTTCGAGTCTTGCAAGATCTCGCGTGACACGTTGAGCGGCAGGTCTTCACTGTCGACGACGCCGCGCACGAAACGCAGGAAATTCGGCAACAGCTCGGCGCAGTCGTCCATCACGAACACGCGTCGCACGTGCAGCCGGATGCCATGCTTCGCGGCCGGATCGTACAGATCGAAGGGCGCTCGCTTGGGCAAAAACAATAGCCCGACGAACTCCTGCGTGCCTTCGACCTTGAAGTGGCGCTGCGCCAGCGGAGCCTCGAAGTCGTGGCTCAGGTGCCGATAAAATTCGGTGTATTGCTCCGTCGTGACTTCGCTCGCCGGGCGCTGCCAAAGCGCGCTCGCCTGGTTGATCCGCTCGAACTCGGGCTCGGCAGCGGCCTCCTTGGCGGGCACTGCCAGCTCGATGGGGTGACCGATGTAGTCCGAATAGCGACGAATCAGCTCGCGCAGGCGGCTCGCGTTCAAAAATTCCTTCTGCTCGTCCTTCACGTGCAGCACGAGCGTCGTGCCTGCCTCGGGGCGCGTGTCGGGAGCGATCGTGAACGACTCCTGCGCGTCCGAGCTCCAGCGGTGTGCGCCTTCCTCGCCCGCGCGACGCGTGATCACGTCCACGCGATCGGCGACCAGGTAGGCGCTGTAAAATCCCACCCCGAACTGCCCGATCAATTGCAGCCCCTGCTCGCTGGCCTCGCGCGCCTTGGCTACTTTGCTCAAGAATTCGCGCGTACCCGAGCGGGCGATGGTACCCAGGTTCTGCTCCAACTCGACCGCGTTCATGCCGATCCCGTTGTCCGAGATGGTTAGGGTCGACGCGACCGGATCCACGCTGAGCTGAATCTTGAGCTCGCCGTTAGCGGCCATTTCGGAGTGCGTGACGGCTTCGAAGCGGCGCTTGTCGAGTGCGTCCGAGGCGTTCGAGACCAGCTCACGCAGAAACACTTCTTTGTGACTGTATAGAGAGTTGACTACGAGGTGCAGCACCTGGCTGACCTCGGCCTTGAAGGAATGGGTCGTAGCTTCGCTCATGGTTTCTTCCCGGGTTACGGCGAGCAAATTGGTCACTCTGCCTGGGCTGTCAACCCGACTGGAATTCGGCGCGTAGTCGCCCGAGAAATTGCCTGGGCGCCGCGCGCCAACCGAACCGGGTGTCGAACCCGGGTATGCCCAAACCGAGCCCGGTGTAGAACCCGGGTATGCCCAAACTGAGCGTCATCATTGGTAGCACCCGCCCGGGCCGCATTGGTTTGCCAGTCGGACAGTGGTTCTTCGAGCTCGCCAAGCGTCATGGCAAATTCGAGGTCGGGCTAGTCGACCTCAAGGAGCTCAATCTGCCGTTGCTCGATGAGCCCAATCATCCACGGCTGGCTGACTACGTCCATGAGCATACGAAAATTTGGAGTGCAATCGTCAAGGCTTCCGATGCGTTCGTGTTCGTCACACCCGAATACAATTTCAGTGTCGCTCCTGCGCTGCTCAACGCGATCGACTACCTCTTTCACGAATGGACCTACAAGGCCGCGGGCTTCGTCAGCTATGGCGGCATCTCGGGCGGCATGCGCTCGGTGCATGCCTTGAAGCAGCCGCTCGGCACGCTCAAGGTCGTCGGCATCCCCGAAGCCGTCACCATCAGCTTCTTCGCGCAACTCATGGAAAACGGAGTTTTCAAGGGCTCGGAAGCGCTCGAGAAAGCGAGCGCGACCATGCTCGACGAGCTGCTGCGTTGGACCGACGCGCTGGCGGTGCTGCGCAGGTAAGCGTTCGCGCTAGGGTCGTTTTGGGGGTAGCGGAATGAACTCGACTTCGTCGCCCGGCACTTTGGGAAAGCGAGCCTCCTGCCAGTCCCGCTTGGCTTGCTCGATGCGCGCAAGCGAGCTCGACACGAAATTCCACTCGATGTAGCGCGGCCCATCGGGCGGCGCGCCGCCCAGGAGCAGAACCCGGGCGTCCCTTTCGGCCCGCACGGACGGCGTGCTGCCGGCTCGAAAACAGGCCAATGTGCGCTCTTCTATCGCTTGGCCCTGGTGGGACAGCGCGCCGCTCAGCACGTACACGCCGCGTTCCTCGTGCCCCTCCGGCAGACTCAGTGACGCACCCGCCGCGAGCTCCGCCTCCGCATAGAACAGCGGCGAAAAAATTCGGACCGGCGAGGTTTTGCCGTAGGCCTGCCCGGCCAAGAGCCGGACCCTGACTCCCCCTACATCGATTTCGGGCAGCGTGCTGGCCGGATGATGGTGAAACTCTGGCGCCATCTCTTCGTGCGCCGTGGGCAATGCAACCCAGAGTTGAGCTACGTGCAGCCGTGAGCCACTCGAGCGCAACTCGCTGGGCGTTCGCTCCGAATGGGTAATGCCACGCCCCGCGGTCATCCAATTGACCGCGCCCGGACGGATCGCTTGCTCGAAACCCAAACTGTCGCGGTGGATGATCTCACCCTCGATCACGTAGGTGACCGTCGCCAGGCCGATGTGCGGGTGCGGGCGCACGTCCAAGCCGTGCCCGGGAGCGAGCTCGCTCGGCCCCAAGTGATCGAAAAAGCAAAACGGCCCCAAGTGCTTGCGCGTCAGGGCTGGTAAAGCCCTTGCTACGGTAAAGCCGTCGACCTCGCGCGCGTGCCCGCGCAAGATCATCTCCAGTGCGCCCGCGGGGAGCTCGTCAGCCATACTCGCGACGTTAGCATTCGCAGGCGCTCATGGGTTTGGGGGGCCACGGGGAAACGGGCGCGCGCGCCGTCAGTGACGTCACTAGGTTCCCGACGTGCCCGCGCTTTCGGCCCAGCAGCCACGCCTGCCCGCCTGTTTGGACGTCGGCATTCCCGGGCGATTTCAGCCAATTCATCCTGTCCCGAAGCTCTCCAGGCCCTTTCCGGGTTCGGCTCGGAAGCGACTCGGAGTCGGGTTTGGGCGGTGAGGCGGCGGGAACTTGACGGTTTGGGTGGGGCTCCGCCAAGATCTCGGGCATGGCTTCCGTGATTGAGCGGGCTTCGAGTGGGCGGGCGAAGTGTCGGGCGTGCAGCCAGGCGATCGCCAAAGGCCAGGAGCGATTGGGTGAGGCTCTGCCAAGCGCTTACGGGGAGGGGGAGAGCTTGTTTTGGTTTCATCTGCGCTGCGCTGCGTGCTCCCGGCCGGAAGCATTGCTGGGCGTGCTGGAGCAGGGGCAGGCCGCGCCCGCTGAGTCCGAGGAGCTGCGTGCGCTGGCGCAGGATGGCTTGGCTCAGCCACGCTTGAGCCGAATTCTGCGTGCAGAGCGGGCTTCTTCGGGGCGTGCGCGTTGTCGGCATTGTCGGGAATTGATCGAGCAGGGCACGTGGCGGCTTTCGTTGCAAATGTTCGAAGAAGGGCGTTTCAATCCGATCGGGACCATTCACGCCAGCTGCGCGGTGCACTACTTCGGCGTCGAGCCCGCGCTCGAACGACTCACCTTGCCGAGCAATCTGTTGAGCTCGCAGGAGTTGGCGGAGGTCGTAGCGACCATGCGCGAAGGTGCGACGCGACCGATCCAACCCGGACTCGCGAAGACCACGAGTGAGGAACCCGAGCTCGAGTCCTCACGAAAGAGCTCATGACCGTCGAGAGCGGCACGAGCGACGAGAGCGGCGAAATCGAGCACGTCACGGATACTGCTTTTTGGGTGGCGAGCTATCGTGCCTTGGAGAGTGAGCGCTCCGATGCGCTATTCAGAGACCCGCTGGCGGCGCTTTTGTCCGGTGAGAAGGGCAGGCAAATCGCCCGAAGCATGCCTGACGCGCGGGCGATGGCGTTCTTCATGGCGGTGCGGACGACCGCGATCGATCGCTTGATCTCATCGGCAATCTCACACGGCGTCGGCACCGTGCTGAACTTGGGTGCGGGGCTCGACACGCGCCCGTATCGCATGCCACTGCCCAAAGAGCTGCGCTGGATCGAAGCCGACTTCGCGAGTGTCGTGAAGTACAAGGAAGACAAATTGGCGAACATGCAGCCGGCATGCGTGTTCGAGCGCGTGGCCATCGACTTGTCGGATCGAGCGGCACGTCAGGCTTTGCTCGAGCGAGTCGGGCGCGAAGCACAGAGTGTGCTCGTGATCACCGAGGGCGTGATCCTGTATTTGCCCGATGACGAGGTGGGGCGTCTGGCAGAGGACGTGCGCACGGTGCCCACGATTCGTTTCTGGATTCAAGACTACTACGGTCCGGAGCCCCGTCGGCATCGGGCACGGCTGCGCCGAAAGCTGCAAGCCGCGCCCTTCCTGTTTCAAGCTCCGGACTGGTTCGGCTTCTTTGCCAAGTACGGCTTCCTGCCCCGGGAGAAAATCAGTGCCCGGCAGGAGGGGCTGCGCGTGGGCCGCCGCCCCTCGTGCTTGTCGCTGACCGCCCTGCTGTTCTTGCCTTTGGGAGCCAAGTGGCATGAAAAGGCGGATCGGGTGCTCGGGTACACTCTACTCGAACGACGGGGCCAGTGAGCCGTGCGTTCACCAAAGAGGACGACGGCGGCGCGGAGCTGCTGGTGGTCCCGCGTGCGCCGCTGCCGGCGGGAGCGCCCAATTACGTGACACCGCGAGGCCTGCGCCAATTGCAAGCCGAGCAGGCGGCTCTGGAGCAGGAGCGAATTGCGCTCGAGGCCTCCGAGGCGGCGGACCGCGTGGCGCGCTCGAACGCAATCGCTCAGCGAGCCGTCGAGCTTCAGCAGCGCCTGGCGAGTGCAGAGCTGGTCGATCCACGCTCGCAGCCGCACGATCGCGTGCGCTTCGGCGCGCAGGTGCGCGTGCGTCACGAGTCGGGCGAGGAATCGCAGTATCGCATCGTCGGCGTGGACGAAGCCGACCCCGCGTTGGGCCTGCTGGCTTTCTCGGCGCCGCTCGCGCGTGCGCTCTTGGGTAAACGAGTCGGCGAGCACGCCGCGCTGCACACGCCGCGCTCGAGCGAAGAGCTGGAGGTGCTGGAAATCGCCTACGGCACGGGCGATCCCTAGGCCCGACGTTTGGACCTTGCTGCACGCGCTGCGACGACCCTATAGGCTGTGACCGTGTCCCTGAGGAGCCACGCTTCGCCATCCGACGAGAGCGATCGGTTGCGGCTTTCCTGGACTGGAAGGTTCGTCGATCCCGCACTGGAGAAGGCGTTTCGGCAGGCTGACCTGGAGCCGCTGAAGCGCTTCTTGAGCTTCAGTGTGGGGCTGGCCTCACTGACCTTCCTGGCGTTCGCCGCCCATGATGCCCTGGTCGTACCGCAGGTCAGAGCTCAGGCCTGGGCGGTACGCTTCGGCTTGTTCGTACCGACCTCGGCGCTGGTGCTTTGGCTGCTCAACTCACGCCATCTGCTGCGCTGCTCGCAGGCGATGATGCTCGGCTACGGCCTGGCCGCGAGCTTCATCGTGCTCTACATCGGCGCCATCGCCGGCGGGAGTGGCTACTTCCTGTACACTTCGTTCGCGATCGCGTTCGTCACTTTGGGGCCGTTCGTCGCGCGCTTGGGCGTGGTCGCGCAGCTCGCTTACACGCTGTTTACCTTGCTGATCTTCGCGCTTTTGGACCGTTCGCTCGCCCATTGCCCGCTGCAGGTCAGTTTGTCGGTGGCCAGCACGTTGTTGTCGCTCGGTGGCCTGGGCGCGCTGATCGCTTACCGTCAGGAGCAGCAAGCGAGGCAGGGCTTTTTGCAGCGGCGCCTGATCGAGCGACAAGTGCAGGCTTTGGCGACGGAGAAGGCGCGAGCCGATGAGCTCTTGCTCAACGTGCTGCCCGCGAGCATCGCGGAGCGCTTGAAGCGCGGTCAGCGGCCAATCGCCGACGGGTTTCCGCGGGTCTCGGTGCTATTTGCAGACATCGTGGGCTTCACCAAGATGTCGGAGCGGGTCACGCCGGTCGAGCTCGTGGATCGCTTGAACCGCATGTTTTCCAGCTTCGACGACCTGGCTGACAAGCTCAAGCTCGAGAAGATCAAGACCATCGGTGACGCGTACATGGTTGCCGGGGGCCTGCACAGCCACGAGTACGACCACGCCCAGACCATCGCCGAGATGGCCTTGGCCATGCAGCGCCGCTCGCTCGAGTTCAGCCGGGAGTTCGGTGAAGAGCTCAGTATTCGCATCGGCATCCATACCGGTCCGGTCGTCGCCGGCGTGATCGGCAAGCGCAAGTTCATCTACGATGTGTGGGGGGACACCGTGAACACCGCGAGTCGCATGGAATCCCACGGCGAACCCGGTACGATTCACGTCACCGAGGAAACGCGCCAGTTGTTGAAGGACATGTACGTCTTGACGTCACGTGGCGAGGTCAGCATCAAGGGCAAGGGGGTGATGCGCACCTGGTTCTTGACTGGGCCGCTGCCGAGCGCTGGCTCGAGCGTGCAAACGCAGCTGCCACGCAAGATCGTGAGCGAACCGCCCGCGACCGAATAGCGCGCGTCCGGCCATGCCGGCTCCGCTCGGCAAAATTTCACTCATCTGCCCTGGGCGGCGACCGATGAGTGACCGGGACCAAAGCTGCGTAACCTGCGTCAGCGGGTCGTTCCGTCGGGTTGGCGATGAACATGGTATCCGGAATTGGAGTGACCAGCGGGTGGCTGCTACAGCTCGTGGGCTGCGGCGCGGGCTCGGGAGCGGACGTCGACCAGGGGCAGGGCAACCCGGTCGAAACGCAGGCAGAGGCTGCTCTGGGCAACGCGCTCAGCCCTGCGCAGGAAAAAACCGCGCTCGGCTTGATTGACCAGATCTGCGCGGATACCTGGTGCAGTGGCGACTACGATTTTGGCTTCCGCCGCCTGAGCTGTAGTCGTGCCAGCGAAACTTGCACCTTGACGCTGCAGGCCTTTCCGCGCGAAGAGCTGCCGAGTCAGTGGGTTTACTCTCGCTCGTGCGAGACCTCCGATTTCACGGGCTTCAGGTCACTGGTGAATCAGGAGGAAAGTGGCTATCAGTCGCTCGACGAAGCCTATTACGACGCGCTCACCGAGTGCACGACGCGCATCGTGAACGACCTGCCTTAGCGAAAGCTAGCGAAGCAGCCCTCGCACGGCAGCGGGCAACTCCGATTCGCCCGGGGCCGCAAGCAGCAAGGGATCCAGCGAGGTTGCCGATAGCGTGTGCCAATACAAGATCCGCTGTGGCCGGCCCAGTCGCGCTGCCTGCGCGTTTTCTGGGCTGCGGAGCAGCTCGAGGACTCGCGCGAAGGCTTTGGCGGTGTAAGTTTGGTCGAGACTCAGGCCGAGCTCGTGGGCGATGGCCATCGCCCGCGCACCGCCTACGCTGGCTGCGCCATAGCCCGGGCCAACTTGCGTGGCGTCGAAGCTCAAGCGCGCGTCGAGCTCGGCGCTGCGCGCGGCTGCGCGCGAGTTTCTCAGCACCGCCCGCGCCAGATAGCGGGTAGCCAGTCGTGGGCCAACGCCGCCCACGACTTGAACACCCAGCACTCGTCCGGGCAGGCCTCGACGCACGAGCCCTGCGGCGATGCCTGCGCACGTGCCCCCGGAGCCGAGGGGCACGACGATCAGATCGGGGCTGGGCAACTCCCGAGCCTCGATCTGCCGGGCGAGCTCGTCCACCGCGTCGGCGCAGGCGCAGGCCCCGATCGCGTTCGAGCCGCCGGGGGCAATCAGGTAGTCGCCGCGGCGCAGGACGCGCGGTACGAGCCCTGGGATCAACGCCGGGTGCTGGGCGGGGTGCACCTCTAACCCGAGCCCGAGCCCAGCGCGCAGGGTATCCAAGGCGTGCTCCGTACGCGGTTGCGGAAAGACGAACGCCGCACTTTCCAAGCCCGCGGCACGCGCGAACAGCGTCAAGGTGAGTAGGTGGTGGCTGCCCGCGGCACCGAAGCTGAGGACACGCTTCGCGCCGCGCCGCAGCGCTTCTTCGACCAAGCGCTCGGCCTTGCGCACTTTGTTCCCGCCGTAAGTCGCGTGCGACAGACCGTCGTTCTTGAGCCAGAGCTCGGCGCGCGCATGGCTCAGCTCCGGGCAGGCGCGCACCGGGGTCGGGTAGAGGGGCGCAGGCAGCACGGCGTGCTCATTCAGGCACGATGCTGGGACAGCGTCCAGCGAGCTCTCGCCGCTTGCTATGCGCTGCGCCCAGCTTCCTCGCGCTGGCGCTGCCACGTGAGTGGCGAGCGCGCGAGCACGTCCCCGAGCCGAGCCGAACCGCTAGAGCGCGCTCGCTGCGAAGGTGTCGCACGCTTGCAGCGTGCCGCCGTCGAAGCCATTTTGGAACCAGCGCGCACGCGCCTCGGCCGAGCCGTGCGTCCAGGTTTCCGGGTGGATCTTGCCGCTGGTCTGCTTCTGGATGTGGTCGTCGCCGACGGCCGACGCCGCGCCCAATGCTTCTTGGATGTCACCCGCGTCGAGCAGGCTGCGTTGGTTGGTGGAGCGCGCCCAGATCCCAGCGAAGCAATCGGCTTGCAGTTCGAGCCGCACGCTCAGGCCAGTCGGTCCCAGGCGCTGAGCCTTGCTGGCGCGGTCCACCCGCTCGGACAGCCCCAGTTGCTTCTGCACGTGATGCCCGATCTCGTGGGCGATCACGTACGCCTCGGCAAAGTCACCCTTGGCTCCGAAGCGCTGGGCGAGCTCATTGTAAAAGCCGAGATCGATGTACACGCGCTCGTCGACCGGGCAATAAAATGGGCCCGCCTGCGCGTCACCCGTGCCGCAGCCGGTACTGGTGGCATCCGTGAACAACACGAGCTTCGCGTTGCGGTAGCTTTGGCCGTTTTGGGCGAACAGCTTTTGCCAGGTGCTCTGCGCGTCGTCGAGCACGAACGCGACGAAGTGCCGTGGCTCGTCGGCGCCCTTGGCCGAGACCGCCGTGCTCGCCACTTGGCGAGTGTCACCGCCGAGGAAGTTTCGGACGAAGCCGTAGCCGAGCACGAGTACGATGATCACCCAGCCAAAGCGGAAGCGCAGCAAGAGCGGCAATAGGCCGAGCAAACCCGAGCCGCCTGCCAAACGCGGGCCGTTGTTTCGCCCGCGCTCGTCGATCAGGTCGGGACTCTCGTGATCTTGATCGTAGCGCATGATTTTGACCGCCACGCTGACCGTGGGCCCGCGTGCGGGACGAGTCAATCCGGGTTATCGGTCAACGCGGGTCCGCGAAAGTGTGGCGACACTGCGCAGCGGAAAATGCGTGCGAGCGCGCTCGTCGCCCGCCTGATACGGCCCCACTGAGACAATATTGACAGCTCGCGCGAGCTCGCGCGGGCAGTGGTCACGAGTCGCGATTCAACCTCGAGCTGGCGGCTCCGAGTTTTGCTCCAACGCGATGGGCAAAATCGCCGCCTTGGTGGCGACGCTCAGCGTACCGTCGATCGAGCCGCCGTCAGTGCGTTCGATCACCATGCGCTCGACGAGGCGAGTGGCGCGAGCGCGGGCTTGATAGGAAGACACCACGATGCCGAGCGCGAACAAGGCACGCTGCAACACCGCAATCACGGGTGAGCGTTGCCCGCGCGTGATCTCGATCGCCGTCAGGCGCGTGCCCTCTTGCTCGAAACGAACTTGTGGATGTTCTTCAGACACAGTGACCACTCAGGCATGGGCTTCGATCCCTGGCCTGTCAACGCCAGCAGAGTCGATTTGGCCGCCCTCGGCCAAGAAATTTGGCGAACGCGGCCGGCGGAATAAAAGTCGTGTTGGCGCGTTGCTGTGTCCGAAGCGTGACGCCTAGGTGATTTCGTACGCGAGGTCGGTGTAAGTATCCAGGCCATGATCAAGCACGTTGTCATGTGGCGAGTTCGCGGCAGCTCTCCGGAAGAGCGGCGCGACCAGGCGGACAAGGTCCGCGCGGCATTGGAATCCTTGCGTGGCAATATTCCTGGCATGTCGAGCCTCGAGGTCGGCATCGGCAGCGGGGGCGACGAGCAGTTCGGCGACGTGGTTCTGATCTCCACTCACGATGACTGGGCCGCGCTCAAGGGCTACCAAGTCCATCCCGCGCATCTCGAGGCGGCACGCGTGATTGCCGCCGCACGCATCGAGCGGCGCGTGCTCGATTTCGAAGTTACTGACTCGAGCGGCGTGTGAAGTGCGGCTCTGCGGCGAGTGAGCCGTAGTAGTCGGCAATGCCCAGCTTGCCCGATTGCAGATCCGCGACGCGGCTGGCCCCGAGGCACGGGTCGCCGCTACCGAAGGCGTACGTCGCCAAGTAGGCGGCGAAGCATTGGTAGACCAGGTCCTGTTCGGCGAGGCCGCGAGCCAACGATTCTTGGTCCTGGAATTCAAATAGTGGCGGCCCGGCGCTGCTTGGCACTTCACCCTGCGTGTCGATGGTCAGCCCCGCTTCGCTCTGGCGATAACGCCCGCCCTCGTCGAAGTGCTCGAAGCCGAAGCCAATCGGATCGAACAGCCGATGGCACGTGCTACACGGCGCAACGGCCGCGTGTTGCGCTTCATAGCGCTGCCGGGTCGTCACTCGGCCCAGGAGTGGGCTCGGGATCGCGGGCACATTGGGCGGCGGGCTCGGCTTGGTCTGGCACAAGAGCCGCGAAAAGACCAAAAGACCGCGCTGGGTGGGCGAGGAGCCGGTCGGCTGAGCGCGACTGGCCAGGATGGAACCTTGCGCCAAAATGCCGATGCCCTGAGCGCTTGGGCGGGGGGTCGAAGCGTTGTCCGCGGCGGGCACCGGGAAGCCGTAGTACGCGGCGAGGTCACGCGACGGATTGCTGGTGGCCGAGGTCAGTAGCTCCTGCAAGCCACCACCATTTTGGAACACGACCTGATCGATGAAGCTGCGCGTCTCTTGGATCATCGGACCGCGCACCGCGCCCCACTGCGCGATCCCCTCGCGCTCGATCGAGGCCACGCGTGGGTAGTCCAAATAGCTCTCGAAGAAACGCTGCAGGCCGGTTTTCCCGTTCTCGCTCGCGAGCAGGCTCTTGGCGAGCAGGGGGAGGTCGAGTACGGGCTCCTGTTCGGCCTGGGTCAAGAGCGCTTCGCTCGGAGTCGTGCCGGTGTACGTATAGGCCAGCTCGGTTGCCAGCTCGCGCCCGTCGAGCTGCCGCGCAGCGCCGTCGGGCGTGCCGATCTCGCTGCGATACACGGCGTTCGGCGATTGAATCAGGCCCACGGTCAGCCACTTCAGCGCGGTCTTGAAATCCGCCTTGTTCAGCGCGCCGTCGAAGTACGTCATATAGCGGTCGCGTTCGAGCGGCGTGAGCGCGCGTCGAAATAGCCGCCGTCCATAGCGAGTGATGAACTGCTCGGCGCAGGTGCGATCCGGGCTACTAGTCGAGCAGGGCAGGATCGTCGCCAGGGCAGGGCCGGTGACGGCGGCGGCGATTGCGCTCGAGGTATCGAGCAGCGCCTGCGCCAGCTGCGGCCCCACCACGGTCGCCGCGTCATTGTCGAAACCGTAGGCGGACAGCGTCGCGGTCGGCAGCGTACTGCCCCACATGCCGTTCACTTGCGGAAAAATATCGCGGATCGTACGTGTGAACTGATCGCGATTCAGGAGCCGCAGCACGGGCTTGCCGAGCTCCGGCGCGGAGCAGCTGAGCTGGAGCGAAGCCGGGTTGGAGGATGCGCCACTCGCGCCGCCTGCAGCACCGCTTGCGCCGCCGTCGGCTTGCCGCGCCTCACCGCCGCCCGAGCTACAAGCGAGCAACAAAACTGGTGCGCCCAGCCACGACCAACGGCTCACGTGAGGAGCTCCGTCACCGGCCCCGTGGCATCTGGAAAGCTCGCGCCGCTGGCGCCCATGGCCTTGGCGAAGGTCAGGTACAAGTCTCCCGCGGGGCGATCTTCGTCGAAGCGCACGACCTGCCCGGTGCGCAGCGCGCCGCCGCCCTTGCCAATGGAAACGAGCGGTAAATACGCGGGGACCTGCGGGTCCTCGACCACACTCTGCGTGGTGTGCCCGGCGCCGTCGCCGATCTCACTCATCCAGTACACGATCGTATTGTCGAGCACCTTGCTGCCAGGTGCGGCTGGGTCGTCGGTGTTGGCCAACACCTGCAACAGGTGCGTGTCGAGCTGCTCGGCGAACCAGCGTTGCGCATAGGCGAAAGCTGCGCGCGTCTTCGAGTCGAAATTGTTCACAGAGAGCGGCGAATCGTGCTGCGCGCCGGCAGCCGCAAGGTAGCCGGTATGCGAGAGCCCGGAGTGGTGCGCAAAGCCGCCCGCGGGCGGATCGCCCTCGGGGTTCGTGAACTTGAAGTTGAAGTCGCAACTGGTGAACATGGGCATCAGTGCGGCGACCGACGTCACGTTGCAGACCAGCGCTTGTGCCACCAATTCCAACTGGGCCGCGAGCAGCAGCGGGAAGTTGGACTCTTGGTAGAAGTAGTCGTCCCCGCCGCTGAAATCCGCGACGCTGCCTGCGCTCGCCGCGCGTACTTGGTCGACGTTGGGTAGGTAGGGGGCGCCAGTGCAGCTGGTCTGTCCGCCGCTCGGGTTGCTGTTTTGAATGCCTTGAATGGCCTCCAAATGACGTGCGAGTTTGGTTTTCTCGCGCGTCAAATCACCCAGGGTCGCCTGCAGAGCTTGGACCTCGCTGGCAGTCAGAGTCAGTAGATCTCTGCGCAGCTCGGCGTCGACGTTCGAGCCCGGGACCGCCGCAGCGCCGCCGAATAGCGCGTCCGCTGCGGCCACCGGGCTCTTCTGCGGCTCGACGGCGGTGCCGTCCCAAAACAGCTTCCCGTTCTTGTCGAAGTTGGTCGCGATGTGCGAGCAGGCTCCGAGGATCAACGGCTTGACGCCCAAGCCTCGAGCGATCGCGTGCTCGAGCGTGGTACGAGGCGTCGTGTCTTCGGGCTTGCCCGGAAGTCCGGACAAGCAGTTCACGAGGCCGTCGTGCGTGTCACCACCGGGGTACTTGAAGCCCTGATACACGTTCACGTAAGGCTGGTACTTTTGCAGCGGCCCCAAGATGCTGAGGTTGGTCTCATCCAACGCGAACTGGCTGCGGTCGCCCTCTGAAACCCGAGGGTTGTAGTGTTCGACGGGCACCCCGTGCGGCATGTAGAACAAAAAGAAGCGCTTGGGGGCGGCGACGCTGCCGGCGCTCGCCGTGCGCGCCAGCCGGAGCGCGGCGGGCAGCGTGAGCCCGAGCGCGAGCGCCCTGAGGAACATTCGGCGTTCCAGGCGCTGGGTCGCGCGAACCAGGCGAAGGTGCTGCATCTCGGCGAAAAATAGCATGGCGAGGCCGCGTGGTTGGGTTGCTGCCATTTCGCCGTCTGATTGGAACCGTTTCCAGGTCGGGAGACGGGAGCTTGGCTCGGGACCGGTTGAAAGCTCCAACCAGCGTCGAGGCTGGCGCATCGCGCCGCAGCCACGCGAGCTCCGGCGGCTCGAGCGTCCATGGAGCGATTGTCACACGTTCATCGACATCAGCG
>Ga0247774_1000118_pt1 | contig 36112 bp, 34 predicted proteins | sample UWRJL001104B6_FD_179933 | JGI IMG/M metagenome (GOLD analysis project Ga0247774, IMG submission 179933) | Plant litter microbial communities from Arlington Agricultural Research Station in Wisconsin, United States - UWRJ-L001-104B-6 | ecosystem: Environmental > Terrestrial > Plant litter >...
CCATGATCGCGGGGGCGTCGGGCGCAGCGGTCTGGACGAGCACGCGCCCTCCCCCCGGCCCGCGACCGGCCCTGCCGGCAAGCTGTGCGATCAGTGCGAACGTGCGCTCCTCGGCGCGGAAGTCGGGGAAGCGCAGCGTCGAGTCGGCGTCGAGCACGACGCCGAGCGTGACGTCGGGGAAGTCGTGGCCCTTGGCGACCATCTGGGTGCCGACGAGGACGGCGCTGGGGAGTTCGTCGAAGCGGGCGAGGATGCGGGCGTGGGCGCCGCGCTCGGCGGCGGTGTCGGAGTCGAGCCGCAGCACCGGCATCGGCGCCAGCCGCTCGGCCAGCAGCGCCTCGATCCGCTCGGTGCCGGCGCCGGCGCGGGAGAGCGTGGTCGAGCCGCACTCGGGGCAGGCGTGCGGCTGGGGTTCGGAGTGGGCGCAGTGGTGGCAGACGAGGCGGCCGCTGTGGCGGTGGACGATCAGCGAGACGTCGCAGTTGGGGCAGCTCCAGTGGTGGCCGCAGGAGCGACAGGTGAGCCAGGGCGCGAAGCCGCGACGGTTGATCATCACGATCGCCTTGGCGCCGGCGGCGCGGACCTCCTCCAGGGCGTCCCAGGTCTCGGCGTGGACGGGACCGGAGCGGGGGTCGGCCTCGCGCATGTCGACCAGGTGGACCGGCGGCATCCGGCGACCGTCGACTCGTCGCGGCAGCTCCAGCCGCGGCAGCTCCAGCCAGCTCTCCGGCCGCGGCGTCGCCGTGCCGGCGACCAGCACCGCGCCGCTGTCCCCGGCCCGTTTGCGGGCGACGGCGCGAGCGTCGTAGGTGGGGTCGCCCTCCTGCTTGTAGGAGGGGTCGTGCTCCTCGTCGATCACGATCAGGCCGAGGTCGCGGACGGGGGCGAAGACGGCCGAGCGGGGGCCGACGCAGACGCTGGCCTCGCCGCTGCGCAGGCGCCGCCACTCGTCGTAGCGCTCGCCGGCGGAGAGGGCCGAGTGGAGGACGGCGAAGCGGTCGCCGAGCCGGGCGCGGAAGCGGGCCACCGCCTGCGGGGCGAGGCCGATCTCGGGGACGAGGACGATCGCGCCGCGGCCGCGCTCCAGCGCCGCCTCGACGGCGGCCAGGTAGACCTCGGTCTTGCCCGAGCCGGTGACGCCGTGGAGGAGGACCTGCCGCGGCGCCTCGCGCTCGCCGTCGAGGGCGGCGACGAGCGAGCGCACCGCATCCTCCTGCTCGGGCAGCAGCTGCGGGCGGGCGGCGGCGCCGGTGAGGCCGGATTCGGAGGGCGCGCGGCGCAGGGTCGAGCTGCGGGTGGCGATCAGGCCGCGCTGCTCGAGGCGGCGCAGCGTCCCGCGGTCGGAGCCGATCGCGGTCGCCAGCTCCCGCGCCGACATCTCCCCCGCCCGCAGCGCCTCGAGGACGGCGCGCTGCTTCGAGCCGAGGCGCTCGCCGTCGCCGAGAGCGGCCTCCCCCGCCGGCAGGATCTCGGCCCGCAGCTCGGTTTTCGTGCGGACGGTCCGGCCTCCCGCTCCGGTCCCCGTCCCCGGCGGCAGCACCAGCTGCAGGCCGCGCGAGGGCGTCGAGCAGTACTCGCGGGCGACCCAGAGCCCGAGCCGCACCAGCTCCGGCGTGGCCCCCGCCTCCAGCGCCTCGATCGGCTCGGCGAGGCGCTCGGGCGGCAGCTCGGAGGCCTCGGCGACCTCGACCACGACCCCGAGCAGCCGCCGCGGCCCGAAGGGGACGCGGACGACGCTGCCGACGCCGAGGTCCGCCATCGCCTCCGGGCGGCGGTAGTCGAAGGGGCCGCGCAGGGCGCGGGCGGTGGTCAGGGGCTCGACCCGGAGAATCGCCATCTGGACGAGGTTATGGGTGGTGGGGGATGCCCTGGCTTCCCGCCCGAGGAGGTCATATGCTGCGCCGCGTGAGCCTCAACCTCCACCCCGGCGAGCAGGTGATCTTCGAGGGGCACCCGTCCTGGCGGGCGATCCTCGGCTTCTACCTGAAAGGCGCGCTAGTCGCGGTCGTTCTGGGGGTGATCGCGAAGCTGATCGACGGCAACGGCACCGCCTTCCTGGTGATCCTCGTCGTCCTCGCCCTCACCGTCGTGATCGGCTTCGTCAAGCGGGTGGCGACGACCTACACGATCACCAACCGCCGCCTCAACATCAAGCGCGGGATCGTCTCGCGGGAGATCCAGGAGACGCGCCTGGAGCGGGTCCAGAACGTCAACTACAGCCAGAGCGTCTACCAGCGCCTGATGCAGATCGGCGACGTCGACTTCGACACCGCGGCGACCGACGACTACAACTTCGTCTTCGTCGGCGTAGCCGATCCCGGCGAGGTGGTCGAAGCGGTGGACAAAGCGACCGGCGCCTCGGCCGCCGGAGCGCACGGCCTGGGCGAGGCCCAGCCGCCGAGCCGCTGACGCGTCTTCGCGAGGATTCGCCGGACGTGGTCCGGCTCGTGCTTGACCTGGTGGTGGGAGAAGCGGAGCGGAGTGAGGCCGGCGGCCGTGTGGGTCTGGAAGCGGAGGGCGTCGCGGGTCTGAGTTGAGGGCGTGCGGTGATAGCGCCAGCCGTCGGTCTCGACGACGAGGCCGAGGTCGGGCCAGAAGAAGTCGACCTCGAAGCCGTTGACGCGGTGTTTGGTGAGCGGCGTAGGGAGCCCGGCGGAATCCGCGATCGGGCGGAAGAGCCGTTCGAGCTCGTCGTCGGAGAGACGGAAGGTGTGTTGGTCGAGGATTCGACGGAGGAGGCGGATGCCGGGCTCACCCGGGTGATCATCAAGGGCACGACGCAGACAATCCGCGTCGATCACGTCGAGCTTGTCCGCCTCATTGATCGCCCGCTCGACGGTCTTTGGGCTGGCGACGGTCGCGAGATCGAGGAAGGTGCGGACGGGCTGAGTTACGGGGATACCCAAGTGACTTCCAAGGTCTCTATTCCAAAGCCCAGCCCTGTCGTGCACGTGAATCCCAGGACGACGCAGCGAGCTATGCCGCGCCAAGCTGACGTCGATCACCCCCGGCCTCTCCTTGCCGAATCCCCACAACGCAGCGGCACTGCGATGACTGAGCAACGCTTCCTTGCCGCAGGCAAGGACCGCCGCCATCCATCTACCCTCCCGCCCCAGTTCGGGCCGCCCAACCGCATAGACGCCGGTCCTAACGGAATGCAGACGTCCGATTCTTAGGCGATGTTCGATCGCGCCCTTAGTGAAGCCCAGATCGAGAAGCTGGGCACGTGCCACCACGCCATGCTGCTTCCCAGCGAGATCCCAAGCCCAGGAGCTCGTTCTTTCCAGACTCTTCCTCGCCATAACAAGGAAAAGTCTGGAAACGACGCAACTCTCCCCCTAACTGGCTGCTGCCCCCGGCTTGCTTCCCGGAGTTTGCGCGCTTACGCCGCTGCGGTCTCGGCGCCGGCGGCCTGGCGGAGGGCGTCGGCGCGGTCGGTCTGCTCCCAGGTGAAGTCCTCGTCGCCGCGGCCGAAGTGGCCGTAGGCGGCGGTCTTCTGGAAGATCGGGCGGTGGAGGTTGAGGTACTCGCGGAAGGCGCCGGGGCGCATGTCGAACTCCGCCTCGACCAGCTGGGAGATCTTCGCGTCGGGGAGCTTGCCGGTGCCGAAGGTCTCGACCATCAGCGAGACCGGGTGGGCGACGCCGATCGCGTAGGCGACCTGGACCTCGCAACGCTGCGCGAGGCCGGCGGCGACGACGTTCTTCGCCACGTAGCGGGCCGCGTAGGCGGCGGAGCGGTCGACCTTGGACGGGTCCTTGCCGGAGAAGGCGCCGCCGCCGTGGCGGGCCATGCCGCCGTAGGTGTCGACGATGATCTTGCGGCCGGTGAGGCCGGCGTCGCCGACCGGGCCGCCGATCACGAACTTGCCGGTCGGGTTGACGAGGAACTCCGCCTGCAGCTCGTTCTCGTCGAAGCGGCCGGGCACCTCGGCTTCGAGGACCGGGAGGACGACGCCCTCCCACAGCTCCGGCTTGATCTGGGCCTGGGAGTCGACCCCCTCGTCGTGCTGGGTGGAGATCAGGAGCTTTTCGACGGCGACCGGGCGGCCGTCGGCGTAGCGAACGGTGACCTGGGTCTTGCCGTCGGGTCCTAGGTAGCCCAGGGTGCCGTCCTTGCGCACGGCGGCGAGCCGTTCGGCGAAGCGATGGGCGAGGTGGATCGGCATCGGCATCAGCGCCTCGGTCTCGTCGCTGGCGTAGCCGAACATCATCCCCTGGTCGCCGGCCCCGGCGACGTCGAGCTCGTCGGTGTCGGCGGGGGCGACCTTGGTCTCGTAGGCCTGGTCGACGCCCTGGGCGATGTCGGGCGACTGCTCGTCGATCGAGGTCAGCACCGAGATGTGGTCGCAGTGGTAGCCGTAGTCGCCGTGGTCGTAGCCGATGCCCCGCACGGTCTCGCGGACGATCTCCGGAATGTTGAGGTGGACGTCGGTGGAGATCTCCCCCGAGACCACCGCCATGCCGGTGTTGACGAGGGTCTCGCAGGCGACGCGGCCGCCCGGGTCCTCGGCCATGATCGCGTCGAGGACGCCGTCGGAGATCTGGTCGGCGACCTTGTCCGGGTGGCCCTCGGTGACCGACTCCGACGTGAACAGGTACTCGCCCTCGGCCAGCGGCTTGGAAGTCATGGCGGAAGACTAGAGGAAATTAGACCGGTGACGGGAGGTCACTCCGCGCGGCCCCTGTAGCCCGACCGGGGCACGAAGTCGATGATCAGCGGGACCCCCTCCCACTCGTAGGCCTCCCGCATCCGGTTCTCCAGGTGGTAGGCCCAATCGCGGGTGATCAGCTTGCGGTCGTTGACCTGGATCGCGATCCGCGGCGGGCTCTCCCCCACCTGCGCTGCGTAGAAGAGGCGGAGGCGCTTGCCGCGGCGGGACGGCGGCGGCGTCTTCGCCACAACGTCGCCGACGAACCGGTTCAGCTCCGAGGTGGGAATCCGCTCGGCGGCCTTCTCGGCCAGCTGCAGCGCCCGCGGCAGCAGGTTGCCGACGTTGCGGCCGCGCTGGGCCGAGCAGGTGATCACCGCCGGCCGCAGCCGCAGCTTCCGTTCGACCCGCGCCCGCGCGTCGTCGATGTCGGTCTCGGTGACGTCCCACTTGTTCATCGCCAGCAGAGTCGCGCAACCCGCCTTCATCGCCATCTCCGCCACCCGCAGGTCCTCGGCGGTGACCCCCTCGGCGGCGTCGCAGACGACGATCGCGACGTCGGCGCGCTCGACCGCCCGTTCGGAACGCAGCTGCGCGTAGTAATCGACGGTGCCGGCGACCTTGGAGCGGCGCCGCAGGCCGGCGGTGTCGACGAGGATCACCCGCCGCCCGTCGACCTCGAGCTCGGTGTCGATCGCGTCGCGGGTGGTGCCGGCGAGGTCGGAGACGATCACCCGGTCGGAGCCGAGGAAGGCGTTGACGAGCGAGGACTTGCCGACGTTGGGGCGGCCGATCACCGCCACCCGGACCGCGTCGTCGTCCTCGGGCTGCGGCTCCCGCTCGCCGAGCGCGGTGACGATCGCGTCGAGCAGGTCGCCGGTGCCGAGGCCGTGGGTGGCGGAGACCGGCAGCGGCTCGCCGAGCCCGAGCGCGTGGAACTCGGCGGCGATCCCGTAGTCGTTGGCGCGGTCGGCCTTGTTGACGACGACGAGGACGGGTACCTCGCCGCCGCGCAGCGTCTTCGCCAGCTCGGCGTCGCCGGCGCGGAGGCCGGCGCGGCCGTCGACGACGAGCAGGATCGCGTCGGCTTCGGCAATCGCCAGCCGCGCCTGCGCCTGCACGTCGCGCGCCAGCTCGGCCTCGTCGCCGAGGTCGATGCCGCCGGTGTCGACCAGCTCGAAGGCGACCCCGTTCCACTCGGTGGCGAGACGCTTGCGGTCGCGGGTGACGCCGGGCTCGGGCGAGGTGACGGCCTCGTTGCCGCCGACGAGCCGGTTGACGAGGGTGCTCTTGCCGACGTTGGGGAAGCCGACGACGGCGACGGTCGGGAGGCTCACGCCAGCCCCCGCTCGCGCGCCTCGGCAACCACCCGCGCGACCGCCTCGTCGAGGGAGAGGCCGGTCGTGTCGAGCTCGACCGCGTCCTCGGCCGGGCGCAGGGCGCCGTGCTCGCGCTCGGTGTCGCGGGCGTCGCGGCGGCGCTGCGCCTCCAGCACCACCTCGACCTCCTCGCCGGTCTCCGCCGCCCGGCGGCGCGCCCGCTCCTCGTCGGAGGCGGTGAGGAAGACCTTCAGCGGCGCCTCGGGGCTGACGACGGTGCCGATGTCCCGCCCCTCGGCGACGTAGCGGCCGGCGGCGATCAGCTGCCGCTGGCGCGCGACCATCGCCGCCCGCACCCGCGGGTGGACGGAGACGCGGGAGGCGGCGGTGGACACCTCCGGGGTGCGGATCTCGTCGCCGACGTTGCGATCGCCGAGCAGGACGCGCTGGCCGTCGAAGCCGATCTCGAGGCCCTCGGCCAGCTCGCCGAGCGCCTCGCCGTCGTCGAGGTCGGCACCCCGCTCCAGCGCCGCCAGCGCCGCGCACCGGTACATCGCCCCCGAGTCCAGGTAGGTAAACCCGATCTCCGCGGCGACGGCACGGGCGACCGTGGACTTGCCGGCCCCGGCGGGCCCGTCGATCGCGATCACCATGTCAGCAGCGTATTTGCTCGTCGTTTCCACCCTTTTCCCCGCCATAACGAGGAAAAGTCTGGAAACGACGTTCAGCGGGCTAGGAGGGAGGTTAGGTCTGACTCGAAGGCGGGGTAGCTGACGGCGGCGGCGTCCATGTTCTGGACCTCGACGCCTTCGCGGGAGGCGAGGCCGGCGACGGCGCCTAGCATCGCGATCCGGTGGTCGCCGTGGGAGTCGATCGTGCCGCCGCGCAGGCCGCCGGTGCCCTCGATCACGATCCCGTCCTCGGTCGGCTCCACTGCGCCGCCGAGCGCCCGCAGCGCCGCGGTCACGGTCGCGATCCGGTCGGACTCCTTGCGGCGCAGCTCCTCGGCGTCGCGGATCGTCGTCGTCCCCTCGGCGAAGCAGGCGGCGAGGGCGACCAGCGGCAGCTCGTCGATCGCCAGCGGGACCTCCGCGCCGCCGACCTCGGTGGCGCGGAGGGGTGCGGAGCGGATGCGCAGGCGCGCGATCGGCTCGCCGCCGACTTCGGTCTCCCCCTCGCGCTCGACCTCCGCCCCCATCCGCTCGAGGATCGTCAGCAGGCCGGTGCGGGTGGGGTTGACGTTCACCTCGTCGAGAATGGCCTCGCTGCCCTCGACCAGCAGCGCCGCGACGATGAAGAAGGCGGCGGAGGAGACGTCGGCGGGGACGGTGACCGGCTCCGGTTCGAGCCGCTCCGCGGGGCGAATGACGACCGCGTCGCCGTCGCGCTCGATCGAGGCACCGGCCGCGGCCAGCATCCGCTCGCTGTGGTCGCGGCTCGGCAGCGGCTCGACCACTCGCGTCTCGCCCTCCGCCAGCAGGCCGGCGAAGAGCAGACATGACTTCACCTGGGCGCTGGCGATCGGCATCTCGTAGGTGATCCCGCGCAGGGCCGCCCCCTCGATCTCCAGCGGCGGCAGGCGGTCTTCGCGTGCGTTCAGGTGCGCGCCCATCTGGCGCAGCGGCACCGCGATCCGGTCGACCGGGCGGCGGCGGATCGAGTCGTCGCCGTCGAGCGTCCACCGCTCCCCCACCTGCCCCGCCAACCAGCCCGGCAAGAGCCGCAGCAGCGTCCCGGCGTTGCCGACGTCGATCGTCGCGGGGCCGGCGCCGCGCAGGCCGACGCCGCGGATCTGCAGCTCCCCCGCGATCCGCGCCGAATCGGCATTCGCGACCCGCGCCCCGATCGCCTCGACCGCCGCCAGGGTCGAGCGCGTGTCGGCGGCGTCGAGGTAGCCGCGGATCGGCGTCTCCCCCTCCCCCATCGCCGCGATCAGCGCCGCGCGGTGGGAGATCGACTTGTCCGAGGGCGGGCGCAGCGAACCGCGCAGGGGTCCGGAGGGCTCGAAGCGGGCGCTGCTCATGCGGCGACCCTATCTACGACTCGTGCGCGTCGAGCACCGAGGCGGTGTGGCCCAGCTCGCGCACCAGCTCCGCCGCCTTCGCCGCCTGCTCGTCGCCGCCCACCCAGAGCGAGACCGCGCCGGAGGTCATGTCCGGCGCCGGGTGCAGGGCCATGTCCTCGATGTTCACCCCCGCCTCGCCGAGCGCCAGCGCCAGCTCGGCGATCGTGCCGGGCTTGTTGGTGACGACGATCCGCACCTCGCGCAGCGTCCCGCCCTCGGACTCGGACTCGAGCAGCGAGCGCCGGTGCTCGCCGGCGGCGGCGTGCCAGGCCGCCAGCGCCTCGCGATCGCCGGCTCGGATCAGCCGCGCCGCCTCGCGCAGCCGCTCGGCGACCGAGTCGACCGAGGCGGCGACGGCCTCGCGGTTGCTGGCGAAGATGTCGGCCCAGATCGCCGGGTTCGACCCGGCGACGCGGGTGGCGTCGCGGAAGCTCGGGCCGACGTCGGGGAGCCGCTCGGTCCCCTGCGTCAGCGACTCCGCCGCCTCGGAGGCGAGCACGTTGGCGAGCACGTGCGGCAGGTGGCTGACCGTCGCCATCAGCCGGTCGTGGCTCTGCGGGTCGATCGCCTGCGGCCGCGCGCCCAGCGCCGCGACCGCCCGCTGCAGGCGGTCGTAGAGGAGGCCGCTGGAGCGCTCTGTCGGGGTCAGGTACCAGCGCGCCCCCTCGAAGAGGTCGGCGCGGGCGTTCTCCACCCCCGCCGTCTCCGCCCCCGCCAGCGGGTGGCCGCCGATGAAGCGCTCGTCGCCGCCGACCGCCGCGACCAGCTCGCCCTTGGTCGAGCCGACGTCGGTCACCGCCGTCTCCGGCCCGGCCGCCGCCAGCGCCTCGCGCGCCTGCGCGGGCAGCGCCGCCACCGGGCCGGCGCAGAAGACCAGCTCCGCCCCCTCGCAGGCCTCGGCGACCGAGCCGGCGGCGCGGTCGATCGCCCCCAGCTCGACCGCGCGCTGCAGCCGCTGCGGGTTGCGCCCGCAGCCGACCACCTCGGCGTCCAACCGCCGCCGCGCGGCGAGCCCGATCGAGCCTCCGATCAGGCCCACCCCGAGGACGGCGATCTTCATGCGCAGACGGTCACCCTCATGAACCGCGCCGCGCCTCCACGGCGGAGGCGAACCGCTCCAGGGCGGAGACGGTGTCCTCCCAGTCGATGCAGGCGTCGGTGATCGACTGACCGTAGGTCAGCTCCTCGCCCGGGACCAGGTTCTGCCGGCCCTCGACCAGGAACGACTCCAGCATCACCCCGACGATCGCCTTGTTGCCGTCGGCGATCTGGTCGGCGATGTCGCCGGCGGCGAAGAACTGTTTTTCGGGGTCCTTGCCGCTGTTGTCGTGGGAGGCGTCGATCACCAGCCGCTCCGGCTGCCCGGCGACGCCGAGCGTGACCAGCGCGTCTTCGACCTCGGGCGGGTTGTAGTTCGGCATCCCGTGGCCGCCGCGGAGGATGATGTGGCAGTCCGGGTTGCCGGTCGTGTGCAGGATCGCCGGCATCCCGGCGTCGTCGATCCCGGCGAAGGCGTGGGAGGCCGCCGCCGCCCGCACCGCGTCGACCGCGATCTGGATGTTGCCGTCGGTCCGGTTCTTGAACCCGATCGGCATCGAGAGGCCGGAGGCGAGCTGGCGGTGGGTCTGGCTCTCCGAGGTGCGCGCCCCGATCGCCCCCCAGGCGACGCAGTCGGCGATGTACTGCGGCGTGATCGGGTCGAGGAACTCGCAGCCGATCGGCAGCCCCGTGTCGAGCACCTCCAGCAGCAGTTTGCGGGCGATCCGCAGGCCGGCGTTGACGTCGCCGCTTTCGTCCAGGTGCGGGTCGTTGATCAGCCCCTTCCAGCCGGTCGTCGTCCGCGGCTTCTCGAAGTAGACGCGCATCACCACCAGCAGCTCGTCGCGCAGCGCCCGTGCCATCGCGCCCAGCTTCGTCGCGTACTCCATCGCCGCTTTCGGGTCGTGGACGCTGCACGGCCCGACCACGACCATCAGCCGCGGGTCTTTCCCCTGCAGGACGCCGCGGACTTCCTCTCGCCCCCTGACCACGGCTTTCGCCCGCTCCGCCCCGAGCGGCAGCTCCGCGAGGAGCTTTTCCGGCGGCGCCAGCTCGACCACTTTCGCGATCCGCTGGTCGCGGACGCCGTCTCGTTTCGTCCCCTCCATCCCAATGAACATTTTGCCTTTGCCTTTCTCCAAACCCAAGAAATCCTACTTTCTGGTCGCTCGCTGCCGGGTTGGCTGGCGCGCACGCGACGCAAACATTGGACGGCGCCCGACCGGAAGATGTGAAGTCTTCGCGGCGGCGCGTCGCCGCCAGGCCGGACGCCTAGCTAAATCGCCAATAGGTGAGGTAGCCGTGCGCGACGGCGTCGGCTGGGTTGCCGGTCGCGGATGTCGGTTTATCGAGCCTCACCTCGCAGGAGGTTGTACCACGGGCTCGCGGTTAGTCAAGTATTTCCGACAGGACGCGCAGGAAACGCTCGTTCTCTGCGGTAGTGCCGTAGCTGACGCGGATGTGACCGGGGCCGCCGAGGGCCTTGCCGGGACGGACCGCGATCTCGCGCTCGGCGAGCTTGGCGATCACCTCAGCTTCGTCGCCGTCGCCGAGATCGATCCAGGAGAAGTTGGCGTGGGTGTCGGAGGTCTGGAGGCCGAGGTTCCGCAGTCCCTCCTCGACCGTGAGGCGGGCGGCGATCGTGCTCTCGACCCGGCGCAGGACGTCGTCCTGGTGCAGGATCGCCTCCGCCCCGGCCGCCTGGGCGAGGGCGTTGACGCTGAAGGGCTGGCGGACGGCGTCGACGGCGGCGCGGAACTTCGGCGAGCCGATCGCGTAGCCGACCCGCAGTCCCGCCAGGCCGTAGCACTTGCTGAAGGTGCGGAGGACGACGAGGTTGGGGAAGTCGGCGAGCAGGTCGAGGGTGGCGTCGGGGTCGTCGTGGGTCTGGAACTCGACGTAGGCCTCGTCGAGGATCACCGTCACGTGGGTGGGGATGCGCTCGCAGAAGGCGGCGATCTCGGCCGCCGGGATGTGCGTCGCGGTCGGGTTGTTCGGGTTGCAGACGATCAGCAGCTGGGTCGCCGCGGTCACCTCGGCCGCCATCGCGTCGAGGTCGTGGACGTCGCCCTCGGCGAGCGGCACGCGGACCTCGCGGGCGCCCGTCAGCGCCGGCAGGTACGGGTACATCGAGAAGGCCGGCCAGGCGTAGACGATCTCCGCCCCGGGCTCGCAGAGCGCCTCGGCGGCGGCGAGGAGGATCTCGCAGGAGCCGTTGCCGACGGCGATCCGGCCCGGCTCGGCCTCGTAGCGCTCGGCGAGGCGGCGGCGCAGCAGGGTCGCGTCGGGGTCCGGGTAGCGGTTCATCGCCCCCGCCGTCGCCTGGATCGCCTCGACCACCTTCGGATGCGGCGGGAAGGGCGACTCGTTGGAGGCGAGCTGGGCGATGTTGCCGGAGGCGATCGCCTCCGGGGCCTGTCCCGTCGGGACCCCGGCCTGGTAGCCCGGCATGCGGGCGAGCTTCTCGGCGAAGGTGATCGTCATCGGCGACCGATTGTGACGGACGGTTGCGGAACTGCCTACTGCGCGGCCTCGAGGTCGGTGCGCAGCTTCTGCGCCTCGCCGACGTAGACGTGGGCCGGCTCGTGCCCCGCGGGGGCGTAGAAGTGCAGCATCACCCGGATCACCCGCGGCATCGAGCCCGGGACGGGGATCTCGCGGCAGCACATCAGTGGCACCGCTGTCAGCCCCAGGTCCCGTGCAGCCACCGCCGGGAACTCCGCGTCGAGGTCATCGGTGGTCGTGAACAGGCAGCTGACCATCGCCTCCGGCTCGAGCCCGTTGCGCTCGATCAGCCCCCGCATCAGCTCCTCGGTCGCGCCGAGGATCGCCCCCGCCTCGTTCGCCTCCGCCTGCACGGCGCCGCGCACGGCGAAGAGGCGCTGCGCGGGCGGCTCGTAGCGCCCAGGTTGTATGTCGCCGTTTTGGCTCACGTTCCGCATCTTTCCAGACGGCTAGGGGGCGAATCCCCACAGCGGTGCGACTTATCGCGGTATGACAGGGAAAAGTCGCACCGCCGTGAAGGGACATCGCCTCGCCCAGCTCGCCAGCGCCCAGCACGGTGTTGTCTCACGCGACCAGATTCGCGCACTCGGAATGCGCGACGGTGCAATCGATCACGCGGTCGCCATCGGCCGACTGCACCGGGTCTTTCGCGGTGTCTATGCGCTTGGCCAGGCGCAACCCAATGAGAGGGGACGACTGCGGGCTGCGACCCTTGCCTGCGGCAGGGACGCGATCGTCTCCCATCGCAGCGCAGCAGCGCTGCTGGGCCTAATCGACAAAGGACCGGTGGTGATCGACGTGATTGCTCCTGGGGCGCGAGGGCGAGGGATCGACGGCATTCGCTTCCACCGCGTGCGTCCACCGCGCAGGGACGAGGTCGGGACCGTCGACGGCATCCCCTGCACCAGCCCGGCGCGGACGCTGGTCGACCTCGCGGGCGTGGTCGGCGACCGGACCCTCCGCAGCGCCTTCGAGCGAGCGGCGCAGCGGCGCCAGCTCGACATCCCGGCGATCGAGGCGGCGGCCGATCCGGGGCGTCGCGGAGCCAGATCGCTGCGGGCTCTTATCGAGCAGTGGCGCGACGCCGCGCCGGTGGCGAGACAAGGCCGCCTCAAGAGCCCGCTGGAGGCAAAGGTGCTGCCGCTGCTCGTGCGCCGTGCCCTCCCTGCTCCGCTGCTCAACGCGCCGGTCCAAATCGCCAACGGCCGGATCGAGGTCGACTTCCTCTGGCCCGAACACCGCTTCGTGGTCGAGGCCGACAGCCGCGACTTCCACGCCACCGCCACCGCCTTCGAGCGGGACCGCCGGCGCGACCGCGAACTGATGCGCGCCGGCTACTCGACGCTGCGCATCACCCATCGCCAAGTGGAAACTGAAGCCACCGCCGTCGCCGACGCGATCGCCGCTCGTCTCGGATAGGTGCCGGCGCGTCAAGGGTGGGAGCCGCCCTGCCCTCCCACCCAGCAAGTAGGAGGGCAGGGCGGCTCCCACCCTTGCGCCCGGCAGTTAGTCAGCTGCCTTTCTCAGATGAGCTACCTCGTCCTCCGACAACCGCCGCGCTTCGCCCTCCTTCAGCTCACCGAGCGCAAGCGGGCCGAAGGCGATTCGCCGCAGCGCCGTCACCTCGTTGCCGATTGCCTCGAGCATCCGCCGCACCTGGCGGTTGCGGCCTTCGCGCAGGACGACCTCGATCTCGCGCTCGCCGAGGCGCCGCGCCTGCGCCGGCGCCGTCGGCCCGTCCTCGAGCTCGACGCCCCGGCGCAGGCGCTCGAGATCGCGGTCGGCGAGCGGGGCACGGAGCCGGACCCGGTAGGTCTTCGGGACTTCGTAGCGCGGGTGGGTGAGCTGGTTGGCGAGCTCGCCGTCGTTGGTCAGCAGCAGCAGGCCGGTCGAGTCGGCGTCGAGGCGGCCGACGGGATAGAGGCGGGCGTTCGTCCGCACCAGCTCGACGACGGCCGGCCGGCTACCGGGCTCCCGCGCCGTCGAGACCACCCCTGCCGGCTTGTTGACGACCCAGACCTCGCGCGCCTCGACCCCGACAGGCGCGCCGTTGACCCGCACGTCGTCTCCCTCTCCCACGTCCCGAGCCGGATCGGTGACCACCTCCCCGCCAACGGTCACCACCCCCTTGGCGATGATCTCCTCCGCCCGCCTCCTGGAAGCAACGCCCCCGTGGGCGAGGAACTTGACCAGCCTCACGGCTCCGCGCGTTGTTCCCCGGCCTTCAGGAGCCGCTCGCGCAGCTCGCGCTCGTCCTCCGGGCTGGGATCGAACCGCGACGGGTCCGGCAGCTGGTCGAGCCCGCCGAGGCCGAAGAGCCGCTCGAACAGTTCGGTCGTCTTGAAGATCGCCGCCCCGAAGCGCGAACGCCCCGACTCTTCGATCAGCCCCCGCTCGGCCAGGCTGGTCACCGCCGACTCGGAGCTGACGCCGCGGATGCGGGCGATCTCCGGCCGCGAGACCGGCTGCAGGTAGGCGACGATCGCCAGCGTCTCCGCCTGCGCCTGGGTCAGCGGCGGCGTCCGCGGCTTCGCCAGCAGGCGCCGCGCCGCGTCCTCGCTGGCCGGGTCGCTGGCGAGGCTGAAGCCGCCGGAGACCTCGCGCAGGACCACCCCGCGCTTACCCTCGGCGAGGTCCTCGCGCAGCAGCTCGACCGCCTCTTCGACCTGCCCCTCGGTCGCCTGCGTCGCCTCGGCCAGGTCCTTGACCGAGACGGCCTGCGGCGAGAGGAAGAGCAGCGCCTCGACGGTGCGGGAGAGATCGCTCATGCGCCCTTGTGAGTTGCGTTGGGCGCCACCTTCTTGACCCGGATCGGGCCGAAGCACTCGCCCTGCTCCCAGGTCACCTCGCCCTTGCGGTAAAGCTCGAGCATCGCGAACAGCGTCACCGCCTGGGTGAGCCGGTCCTCGCCGCCGAACTCGTCGTCGAAGTCGAAGTCGGAGCGGCGCAGCAGCGCGTCGCGCACCGCCCGCAGGCGCCGTTCCAGCGAGACGGTCGGGCGGATGTGGCTGAGGTCCACTTCCGGCGGCTCGGTCAGCAGGTCGCCGAGCGCGGCGCCGAGCTGGTCGGGGTCGTAGACCGCGCTCGCCGCCTCGACGGCGACCCGCCGCAGCTGCGACGGCAGCGGCGCCGAGCGGTACAGGTAGCCGCGCTGGGACTCGAAGCGCTCGGCCAGCTCGGCGGCGGCGTCGCGGTAGCGGCGGTACTCGAGCATCCGCGCCAGCAGCTCCTCGACCGCCTCCTCCGGTTTCAGCTCGTCCAGGTCCTCTTCGGGGCTGGGGAGCATCAGTCGCGACTTCAGCTCCAGCAGGGCGGCGATCAGGACGAGGAACTCGGTCGCCACCTCCAGCTCCAGCTCGCCCTCGCGCTCGAGGTGCTCGACGTAGGCGACGACGACCTCGCCCAGCTGCAGGTCCAGCAGGCTGACCTCCTCGCGCAGGACGACCGCCATCAGCAGGTCGAACGGCCCGGCGAAGACGTCGAGGTCGAGATCCAGGTCGAGGTCGGCGACAGCCATCGCAGGCTCAGACTAGAGCGGAGCCGGGACGGGTGTGCCCGGGTTCCCCGCGATTTGGGCTCTAAGCAGGGCCGAAGCCCATCCGCTCGCGCACGTCGGCGAGGACCGGGGCGGCCAGCACCCGCGCCTTCTCGGCGCCGGCGGCGAACACCCGCTCCAGCTCCGCCTCGTCGGGACGAAGCTCCGCATAGCGCTCGCGGACGGGCGCCAGGCACTCGACCACCGCCTCGGCGACCGCCTTCTTGAAGTCGCCGTAGCCGGCGCCCTCGAACTCGCTCTCGACCGCGGCCTGGTCGGTGCCGCGGGCGACGGCGAGGATGTCGATCAGGTTCGCGATCCCGGGCTTGTCGTCGCGGCGGACGATCTCGCGCCCGGAGTCGGTGACGGCGGAGCCGAATTTCTTGCGGACCACGTCGGGCTCGTCGAGAACGAGGACGGTCCCGTTCTGGGTCCCGCCGGTGGTCGACATCTTCCGCTCCGGCTCCTGCAGGTCCATGATCCGGGCGCCGACCTCGGGGATCCGCATCTCCGGCACGACCAGCGTCTCGCCGAAGCGCTCGTTGAAGCGGCGGGCGATCTCCCGCATCAGCTCGACGTGCTGGCGCTGGTCGTCGCCGACCGGCACCTCGGTCGCCCGGTAGGCGAGCACGTCGGCCGCCATCAGCACCGGGTAGTAGAAGAGCGCGGCGGAAGCGAGTTCGCGATCCTTCCCCACCTTTTCCTTGAACTGGGTCATGCGGTTGAGGTCGCCGTGGGCGGTGACGGAGGAGAGCAGCCAGGTCAGCTCGGTGTGCTCGCGCACGTCGGACTGGCGGAAGAGGATGCAGCGTTCGGGGTCGAGGCCGGCGGCGAGCAGGATCGCGGCGGTGTCGTAGATGCGCTCGCGCAGTTCGAGGGGGTCGTAGGCGACCGAGATCGCGTGCAGGTCGACGATGCAGAAGATCGCCGGGTCGCCGCGGTCCTGGCCCTCGACGTACTGGCGGATCGCGCCGATGTAGTTGCCTAGGTGCTTGCGGCCGGTCGGTTGGATGCCGGAGAAGATGATCGGTTTCGGCATGGCTCGCAGCCTATGTGAGGGCCACGGGTGGGGTACCTCTCGTTCGGACAAACGGCGGTCTGATTAGACCGCCGTTTTGAGTATCCGCCCGCCCGAGAGGCACCCCACCCGTGGCCCATGTGAGCTCCGGCGATGTCCGATCGCAATCGGAGCTGTATCCCACGTCCCTTTGGGGTAGAGCTTCGTTGGGTCAGGCCGTATCGGCGGCCGCCCCGGCCTTTTCTTGCTGCTGGCGGCAATCCGCGTCGGTGCTGTGGCCGCACTCGCCGGCTTGGGCGGAGCCGCGGCTGGGGTGGGAGCTGACTTGCCTTTTTGGGTTCTCGATTCCCATCCCGGCGGCGATGCCGCCGGCGATCATCAGGAGGGCGGCGATCACCAGGCCGAGGTGGAAGGCCGAGGTGGAGGCGGCGGCGGCGTCCGCGGTCAGGGGTCCGCCGCTCACCCCGTCGCCGGCGATCGCCGCGAAGCGGGCGGAGATGACGGCGCCGAGGACGGCGATCGCCAGCAGCCCGGCCACCCGGGAGACGCCGTTGTTGATCCCGGAGGCGATGCCGACGTGCCGCTCCTCGACCGAATCGAGGACGGTCGCGGTCAGCGGCGCCACCGTCGCCGAGAGGCCGAGGCCGAAGACCAGGATCGCCGGCAGGACGTCGGTGACGTAGTCGGCGTCGGAGCCGATCCGCAGCATCAGCAGCAGGCCGAGGCCGCCGACGATCGGCCCGGCGGTCATCGGCAGCCGCGGCCCGGTGCCGGAGGCGAGGCGGCCGAAGCGCGGCGAGAGGATGAAGAGCAGGACCGAGATCGGCGTCGTCGCCAGTCCCGCCTCCAGCGGCGAGTAGCCAGCCACCTGCTGGAGGAAGAGGCCGACGAAGAAGAGGCCGCCGATCAGCCCGGCGTAGGCCGAGAGCGTGGTCAGGTTGGCGACCGCGAAGTTGCGGATGCGGAAGAGGCCGAGGTCCATCATCGGGTGCCGGGCGCGCGCCTCGTGCAGGACGAAGAGGGCGAAGCAGGCGACGCCGACGGCGAGCGGGACCCAGACGAGCGGGTCGCTCCAGCCCCGCGTCGGCTGTTCGATCAGAGCGAAGACGGGGCCGCCGAGGCCCACGGCCGAGAGCGCGATCCCGCCCCAGTCGATCCCGCGGAAGGCCTCCGGATCGCGACTCTCCTCGACCGCGTGCAGGGTCAGGGCCACGGTCGCCGCGATCAGCGGCAGGTTGATCCAGAAGATCGCCCGCCAGGAGGTGAGTTCGATCAGGGCGCCGCCGCCAGCCGGGCCGAACACGGTCGCGATCCCGGTCCAGGCGGTCCAGGTCCCGACCGCCTTGCCGCGCGCCGCGCCCTCGAAGGTGGCGGCGACGATCGCCAGCGAGCCCGGGACCAGGAGCGCCCCGGTGACCCCCTGCAGCGCCCGCGCCCCGACCAGGAACTCGACCGTGGGGGCGATCGCGCAGAGGACCGAGGTGAGGCCGAAGCCGATCAGCCCGACCACGAACATCCGCCGCCGTCCGAACTGGTCGCCGAGCGAGCCCCCGACCAGGAGCAGCGAGACCATCGTCAGCATGTAGGCCTCGACCACCCACTGCTGACCGGCGAGCCCGGCGTCGAGCCCTTCGCTGATCGCCGGCAGGGCGACGTTGACCACGGTGCTGTCGAGGAAGACGACGGTCGAGCCGAGGATCGTCGCGACGAGGGTCAGCAGCTGACGGCGGGACACCGGACGAGTCTAGGAGCCCGCGCTCGTCGGCTCCCGCAGTTGCGCCGCCGGGGTGAAGAAGTGGCGGTAGGCGAGCAGGGTGGCGACGAGGGCGGAGATGGCGACGCTGCCGAGCAGGGTGTAGAGGAGGATCAGCTGCAGGCGGACGGCGTCGGTGGGGTCGGCGCCGGCGAGCAGCATCCCGACCATCGTCCCGGGGAAGAAGATCAGGCCGGTGGTCTTGGTCGAGTCGACGAGGGCGATCATCCCCGAGCGCAGGGCGCGGCGGACGGTCGGCGCGGCGGCTTCGCGGGGGGTGGCGCCGAGCGCGAGCGTCGCCTCGATCCGCGCCCGCGCGTCCGCCATCTCGTCGCCGAGGCGGTTGAGGGCGACGGCCGAGGCGGTCATCGCGTTGCCGATCACCATGCCGCCGACCGGGACCAGGTAGCGCGGGGTCGGGTCGAAGATCCCCAGGGCGACGACGAGGCCGAGGGTGGCGGCGCCGGCGAGCGCGAGGGCGATCAGCAGCGGCCCGAAGGAGCCGGGGACCTTGTCCGCCCGGTGGCGCGCGGTCACCGCGCCGAAGAGGACCATCACCGCCAGCAGCGCCAGCACCAGCCAGATCGTGTCGGCGTCGAAGATCAGCTTGATCGCGTAGCCGACCAGGGTCAGCTGGACGATCGAGCGGGCGGTGGCGAGGGCGATGTCGCGCTCGAGGTCGGCCCGCTGCCAGTAGGAGATCGCCGCCGCCAGCGCCACCAGGACCAGCGAGGCGGCGACCTGCCAGAGCTCGACGTGGATCGAGGTGCTCACGCCGGCATCTCCAGGACCCGGTCGCCGAGCCGCCGCGCCTGCTCGGGGTCGTGGCTGACGAGGACGATCGAGATCTCCTGCTCGCGCCGCAGCTCCGCCAGCGCCGCCTCGATCCGGTCGCGGGCGGCGTGGTCGAGGGCCGAGGTCGGCTCGTCGAGGAGGAGGACCGCGGGGCGCTGGGCGAGCGCCCGCGCCAGCATCGCCCGCTGCTGCTCGCCGACCGAGAGCTTGGCGACGTCGCGGTCGGCAAAGGAGGGGTCGAGCCCGGCCCGTGCCAGGGTCTCCTCGACGTCGAGCGGCTCGCCCGCCAGCTCGGCGGCGTAGCGCAGGTTCGACTCGACCGTCCCCTCGAGCAGCGCCGGCAGCTGCGGGACCAGCGCGACCTCGCGCCGCAGCGCCAGCGGCTCGTAGGAGTCGAGCGGCCGGCCGCGGTAGGAGATCTCGCCGCGGTCGGGGTCGGCGAGCCGGTTCAGCAGCCGCAGCAGCGTCGACTTGCCGGCGCCGGAGGGCCCGACGATCGCGGTCGATCCCTCCGGGATCTCGGCGCCGAACGAGTCGAGGACGGCGCGGCCACCCCGGTCCAGCCCCACCTCTCGCAGCTCGAAGAGCACCGCCGCATGATCCCCCATCGCGTGGTTCCTTTTGCACCGTATGCGTGCAAAAGGAACCACGAGTCGGCGCCAGCGCAAGATGGCTCCCGGCAGCGTCACCTCTATGGAACGGGCGCGTTTGACTGAAAGAATCCGGGTAGGAGATTTGGCGGATGGCTAGAGCGATTTGGAGCGGAACGATCAGCTTCGGGCTACTGAACGTGCCCGTGCGCATGTACAGCGCGGTCGCCCGCCGCAACATCGCCCTGCGCGAGATCCGCGAGTCCGACAACGCCCGGATCAAACACCGCCGCGTCGCCGAAGGGACCGACGAGGAGGTCCCCTACGAGAACATCGTCAAGGCGTACGAGCTCTCGCCCGGCCAGTACGTGCCGCTGAGCAAAGACGAGATGGCGGCGCTGGCGCCGGAGAAGACCCGCGCGATCGACGTCCTCGACTTCGTCGACATCGAGGAAATCGACCCGATGTACTTCGACAGCCCCTACTACCTCGGTCCCGCCGACGGCGCCGAGAAGGCCTACTCGCTGCTCGCCGCGGCGATGGAGAGCTCGGGCAAGGCGGCGATCGCCCGCTTCGTCTTCCGCAACAAAGAGCACCTCTCGGCGATCCGGGCCTCCGACGGGGTCCTCACCCTGACCACGATGCGCTTCCACGACGAGGTCGTGCCGCCCGCCGAGCTCGACGACGCCCTTCCCGACAAGAAGCCGAAAGTCGCCAAGCGCGAGCGGGAAATGGCCGAGCAGCTGATCGGCTCGCTCAGCACCGAATTCGACCCGAGCGGCTACCGCGACGAGTACCGCGAGCAGCTTCTTGCCCTGATCGAACAGAAGGCGGAAGGCAAGGAGATCGTCGCGCCCGAGGCGGAGGCGCCGAAGGCGACCAAAGCCCCCGACCTGATGGCGGCGCTGGAGGAAAGCATCGCCGCGGTCAAAGGCAAAGGCGGCAAAAAAGCGACGAAACCGAAAGCCGCCAAGAAGGGCAAAGCGAAAGCGAAAAGCTCTTCGCGCTCGAAGGCCAAAGCCAAAGCCAAAGCTTCCAAATAGGGCCCGGAAGCCGTGGGCGAGACCCGGCAGGTCGAGGTCGAAGGCAAGGAGCTGCGGCTCACCAACCTCGACAAGGTGCTGTACCCGGAGACCGGGTTCACCAAGGGCGAGATGGTCGACTACTACGCCCGGGTGGCGCCGGCGATCGTTCCCCACCTGAGCGGCCGCGCGGTGACGCTGCGGCGCTTCCCGGAAGGGGTCGACGACCTCGACGCCGCCTTCTTCGAGAAGCGCTGCCCCAAACACCGGCCGAAATGGGTGAAAACCACGCGGGTGACGGTCGAGAAGGGCAAGATCGACTTCTGCGTCTGCGACAGCCTGCCGACGCTGATCTGGATGGCGCAGCTGGCGGCGATCGAGCTGCATCCCTCGCTCTCGCTGAGCCGGGCGCCGAAACGGCCGACGGTGCTGGCCTTCGACCTCGACCCCGGCCCGCCGGCCGACGTCGTCGACTGCTGCCGGGTCGCCCTCCGCCTCCGCGACCTGCTCGCCCAGGTCGAGCTCGAGTGCTTCGCCAAGACCTCCGGCTCCAAGGGCATGCAGCTCTACGTCCCGCTCAACACCAAGGTCTCCTACGAAGAGACGCGCCCCTTCGCGCAGGCGATCGCGCAGCTGATCGCCAAACAGACGCCCGACGAGGTGCTGGCGAAAATGGGCAAAAAGACCGACCGCAGCGGCAAGGTCCTGATCGACTGGTACCAGAACAACGAGCGCAAAACGACGATCTGCGTCTACAGCCTGCGGGCCCGCGAGCACCCCACCGTCTCCACCCCGGCCACCTGGGAGGAGGTCGAGGCGACGGCGGAGTCAGGCGACGCCAGCGCCCTGGTCTTCGAGACCGGCGACGTGCTGGAGCGGCTCGAGGAGCACGGCGACCTCTTCGCGCCGGTCCTGGGGCTGGAGCAGGAGCTGCCGGAGCTGTAGGTCAGCCGCGAGCCCTGCTACGGCTCGCATCCGACGCCGTTGCCGTTGGCGTCGAGGCCGTAGTGGTCTTCTCCGACGACGGAAACCGTCCCGGTGTACTCCGGCCCATCGCCGCTGCCGCCTTCGCAGTCGTAGTCGTAGGCGTAGGGGTCGAGGCAGGCGCCCGCGTAGTTGGGATCGCATTCGGAAGCTTCTTCGGCTTCGGCGGCTTCTTCTTCGGCCTGAGCCGCTTCGGCCGCCGCCCGAGCTTCGGCTTGACGCTGTTCACGAGCCTGCCGCCGCTGCACGGCGCGCACGTGGGCTCGCTGCCGTGCTCTGCGTTCCGCAGCACGCCGCAGCTGACGGGCGCGCTGGCGCTGCTGGCGCAGTTCGGCAGCTTCCCGAGCCTGCTGAACATCGCCCGATTCACCCGTCCCGTCGCCTTCGTCAGATCCGCATCCGGCTCCCACCGCAAAGAGGGCCAATGCGACAACCCCGATTACCGCCCAGCGCACAAGGCGACAATAGGCGCCACGGATCGTTAGAGCAAAAACGCTTAAGTATTTAGATATTCCAGGGAGAAGCTAGAACTGCTGCCGCACGACCGGCTGGCGGGTCGCCTTGACCTCGTCGAGGCGGCGGACCGGGGTCGTGTAGGGGGCGTTTTTCGCCAGGTCCGGGTCCTGCTCGGCCTCGGCGAGGATCCGGTCGACCGCCTCGGCGAAGGCGTCGAGGCTCTCCTTGGTCTCGGTCTCGGTCGGCTCGACCATCAGCGCCTCCTCGACCAGGAGCGGGAAGTAGACGGTCGGCGGGTGGAAGCCGAAGTCGAGCAGGCGCTTGGCGAGGTCGAGGGTGGCGAGCCCGAGCTCGCGCTTCATCGGCTTCCCGGAGAGGACGAACTCGTGCATGCAGTGGCGGTCGAAGGCGATCGGCAGGCGCTCGCCGGCGCGGCCCTCGGCCAGGCGCGCCTTCAGGTAGTTGGCGTTGAGGACGGCGGTCTCCGAGGCCTCGGTGAGGCCGTCGCCACCGAGGCTGAGGATGTACGCGTAGGAGCGGACGAAGACGCCGAAGTTGCCCTGGAAGCCGCGCAGGCGGCCGATCGACTTCGGCCGCTCGAAGTCGAGCTCGTAGCTGGGGCCGTCGCCGTTGGAGCCCTCGTGGCGGACCACCTGCGGCCGCGGCAGGTAGGGCTCGATCCGGTCGGAGACGGCGATCGGGCCGGCCCCCGGTCCGCCGCCGCCGTGCGGCTGGCTGAACGACTTGTGGAGGTTGACGTGGACGATGTCGAAGCCCATGTCGCCGGGCCGCGAGTGGCCCATCACCGCGTTCAGGTTGGCGCCGTCGTAGTAGAGCGTCCCCCCCGCCGCGTGGATCAGCGCCGCGATCTCGGCGATGTTCTCGTCGAAGACCCCGAGCGTGTTGGGGTTGGTCAGCATCAGGCAGGCGACCTCGTCGGGGTCCGCCTCGAGCTTCGCCCGCAGGTCGTCCATCTCGACCCCGCCGCGATCGTTGGTCGCGACTTTGACCACCTCGTAGCCGGCCATCGTCACCGAGGCCGGGTTGGTGCCGTGGGAGGTATCGGGAGCGAGGACCTTGGTCCGCTGTTCGCCGCGGTCGGCGTGGTAGGCGCGGGTCAGCAGCAGGCCGGCGAGCTCACCGTGGGAGCCGGCGCTCGGCTGCAGGCTGACGTGCGGCAGGCCGCAGATCTTGCCCAGCGAGTCCTGCAGCAGCCACATCAGCTCCAGCGCCCCCTGGGCGCGGCGCGGGTCCTGCGCCGGGTGCAGGCGGGCGTGTCCCGGCAGCGCCGCGACCCGCTCGTTGAGGCGCGGGTTGTGCTTCATCGTGCAGGAGCCGAGCGGGTAGAAGCCGCTGTCGAGGTCGAAGTTGCGGCGCGAAAGGCGGTTGTAGTGGCGGACGATCTCCGGCTCGGCGATCTCCGGCAGCCGCGGCGGCTCGGTGCGCAGCAGGCCCGCCGGGATCAGCTCGGCGAGCGGGCGCTCCGGCACTTCGGCGGCGGGCAGCGCCGCCGCGCGCCGGCCCGGCTTCGATTTCTCGAAGATCGTCTGCGCCGCTTCGGCCTGCATCGGGGTCTGGGTCAGGCTCATGCAGCGTCCCCCGTTGGCGCTTTTCGTCCGCTATCCGGATGAAACGCGCCATTCTCGGCGGCGATCGCCGCGCCCAGCGCCTCGGCCAGCTCGTCGATCTGCGCCCTGGTGCGGCGCTCGGTGATCGCGACCAGGAGCCCGTCCTCGAACTCCGGGTACTCGCGGCCAAGCGGGTAGCCGGCGGCGATTTCGCGCTCGGCGACCCGGTCGAGCACTTTGCCGACCGGCGCGTCGAGCCGCAGCGCGAACTCGCGCGCCACCGGCGCCTCATGCAGCAGCTCGACCCCGTCGACGGCGGCGAGCCGCTCGCGCGCGTAGGCGGTCCGCTGGACCAGCAGCTCGCCGAGCTCGCGGAAGCCGCGGCGGCCGAGCCAGGCGAGGTGGACCATCGCCCCCAGCGCATTCAGCGCCTGCGCGGTGCAGATGTTGTTGGTGGCTTTCTCGCGGCGGATGTGCTGCTCGCGCGTCTGCAGGGCGAGGACGAAGCCGCGGCGGCCGTCGACGTCGGTGGTTTCGCCGGCGATCCGTCCCGGCATGCGGCGGATCTGCTCCTCGGTCGCGCAGAAGAAGCCAAAGGAGGGGCCGCCGAAGTCCAACCGGTTCCCCAGCGGCTGCCCCTCGCCGAGGGCGATGTCGGCGCCGCACTCGCCCGGCGGCTTCAGGATTCCCAGCGTCATCGGGTCGCAGGCGACGACCAGCAGCGCCCCGTGCTCCTTCGCCGCCGCGCCCAGGGCCGCGACGTCCTCGACCGCGCCGAGGAAGTTCGGGCTCTGCAGGAAGACCGCGGCGGTCTCGCCGTCGACCGCCGCCGCCAGCGCCGCGGCGTCGGTCAGCCCGCCCTCGAGCCCGACCTCGACCACCTCGGCGCCGTAGCCGACCGCGTAGGTGGCGAGCGTCTCGCGGCTGTGCGGGTGGACGCCGCGGGAGACGACGAAGCGCTTGCGCCTGGTCGCGCCCATCGCCAGGTACCCGGCCGAGGCGACCGAGGACGGCCCCTCGTAGAGGCCGGCGTTGGAGACCGGCAGCCCGGTCAGCTCCGACATCGCCGTCTGGAACTCGAACATCACCTGCAGCCCACCCTGGGAGATCTCCGGCTGATAGGGCGTATATGGAGTAAGGAACTCGGAGCGCTGGGTGATCGCGTCGACGATCGCCGGCACGTAGTGGTCGTACATCCCCGCCCCGACGAAGCAGACCTGCGCTTCGGCGTCGGCGTTGCGCTCGGCCAGCGCCGCCAACCGCTCGTAGACCTCGGCCTCGGGCAGCCCGTCCGGCAACGCCAGCGGCTGCTGCAGCCGCAGCGGCTCGGGGATCTGCTCGAAGAGCTCGCCGGTCGAGGAGACGCCGATCGCGTCGAGCATCTCCCGGCGGTCGTCAGGGGTCGCTGAGGTGTAGCGCGTCACCCGGCTAAGGCTAGGGGACGGCGAGGCCGAGCTTCGCGACTAGTTGTCCAGCAAGTTGCGGTAATCCTCGGCGCCCATCAGCGCCTCAGCCTCCTCGGGCGCCGTCAACCGCACCTTGACCAGCCAGCCCTCGCCGTAGGGGTCCTCGTTGACCTTCTCCGGCGCCTCCTCGAGGGCGGCGTTGACCTCGATCACCTCGCCCGACATCGGCGCGATCACGTCGGAGACCGCCTTCACCGACTCGACCTCGGCGTAGGAGGCGTCTTTGCTGACGGCGCTGCCGACCTCCGGCGGGTCGTAGAAGACGACCTCGCCGAGCGAGTCCTGCGCGTACCAGGTGATCCCGAAGGTGGCCTGATCGCCCTCGATGCGGGCCCAGTCGTGTTCCTCGTGATACCGCAGGTCGTCGGGATAGGTGGCGTCGGCCAAGGCTCAGCTCCTTTTCGCGTAGAGGGGCCTGGAAGCTATCCGGGCGGGGCGATGCTTGCCGCGCACGTCGATCTCGATCTCCGTTCCGACCTCCGCAAGCTCCGCCTTCACGTACGCCATCCCGGCGCCGACTTCGAGCGAGGGCGAGTAGGTGCCGCTGGTGACGGCGCCGACCTGCTCGCCGCCGCGCAGGACCGAGTTCCCTTGCCGCGGAATCCCCTGCCCCTCGATCTTGAAGGCGACGAGCTGCTCCGCCGTGCCCTCGGCGCGGGCGCGGGCGATCGCCTCGGAGCCGATGAACCCCGTCGCCTCCTTGCAGCACCAGCCGAGGCCGGCTTCGATCGGGTTGCGCTCCGGCGTCAGCTCGTTGCCGTGCAAGGGGAAGCAGACCTCCAGCCGCAGGGTGTCGCGGGCGCCGAGGCCGCAGGGGACGATGCCGGCGTCGAGCAGCTCGGCCCAGATCGGCACCGCGACCTCGGGGTCGATCAGCAGCTCGACCCCGTCCTCGCCGGTGTAGCCGGTGCCGCAGACGAGCGCCGGGCGGCGGCCGACGTGGACGTGGGAGACGCGCAGCCGCAGCGGCAGCTCGATCCCCAGCGTCGCGGCGAGGACCGCGCGTGCGTGGGGACCCTGGACCGCGAGCATCGCGTAGCGGTCGGCGACGTCGCGGACGATCGCGTCGAAGCCGCGGCTCTGGCGGCCGAGCCAGGCGAGGTCGGCCTCGTGGTTGGCGGCGTTGGTGACGATCAGGTAGCGGTCGCCGCCGAGCCGGTAGACGAAGAGGTCGTCGAGGACGCCGCCGTCCTCCCGGCAGAGGCACGAGTACTGCGCGCCGCCGAGCTCGATCCCGGCGACGTCGTTGGAGAGCACCCGCTGCAGAAAAGCGAGCGCCGCCGGCCCCTCGACTTCGACCTCGCCCATATGGGAGACGTCGAACATGCCGGCATGCAACCGCACCGCCGAGTGCTCCTCCCGAATCCCCTCGTACTGCACCGGCATCTCCCAGCCGGCGAAAGGCACCAGCTTCGCCCCAAGGTTCTGATGCTGCTCAAAGAGAGGAGTACGACGAGCGTCGGCCACGAATCCCCAAGGCTATTCATGCAGGGCGATATGTGCCCCTCCCACAGAGGCTCCAGGGCCAACCTTCGAAGAACGCAGCCCGCCCCAGCTGCGCGACGGTCTCTGGGGGAGGGGCACATGACGCCCCTCCGACCTACTTTTCTTTAAGGAACCCCGGCACGTCGATGTCGTCCTCCGAAACCCGCAGTTTGCGAATCTCGGTGTCCTCGGCGGAGACCCGCGGGCGACTCTCGTAGCGACGGCGAACCCGCTGCGGCGAGCGAGCGAGGAGCTCGAAGCCCTCGAAGCCGGTGGCGATCACCGTCACCCGGACCTCGTCCTTCATCGACTGGTCGACGACCGAGCCGAAGATGATGTTGGCGTTCTCGTCGGCCTCCTGCTGGACCAGCTGCGCGGCCTCGTTGACCTCGAAGAGGCCGAGGTCTTCGGGGCCGGTGATGTTCAGCAGCATCCCGGTCGCGCCCTTGATCGACTCCTCGATCAGCGGCGAGGTGATCGCCGCCTTGGCGGCGTCGAGCGCGCGGGCCTCGCCGGAGGCGGAGCCGACGCCCATCAGAGCCGAGCCGGCGTCGCGCATGATCGTCCGCACGTCGGCGAAGTCGAGGTTGATCAGGCCGGGGATCGTGATCAGGTCGGTGATCCCCTGGACGCCCTGGCGGAGGATGTCGTCCGCCTGGCGGAAGGCCTCGAGCACGCTGGTGCGCCGCTCGACCGCCTGCAGCAGTTTCTCGTTCGGGACGATGATCAGGGTGTCGACTTTGTTGCGCAGTTTCTCGATCCCCTCGAGCGCCTGCTGCATCCGCCGTTTCCCCTCGAACTCGAACGGTTTGGTCACCGCGCCGACGGTGAGGGCGCCGATCTCCTCCTTGGCGATCTCGGCGATCACCGGGGCCGAGCCGGTGCCGGTGCCGCCACCCTCGCCGGCGGTGACGAAGACCATGTCGGCGCCCTTCAGCGCCTCCTTGATCTCGTCCCGGCTCTCGGCCGCCGCGCCGGCGCCGACCTCGGGGTTGCCGCCGGCGCCGAGGCCGCGGGTCAGCTCCTGACCGATTGAAAGCTTGATGTCGGCGTCGCAGGCCTGCAGCGCCTGCGCGTCCGTGTTGACGGCGACGAACTCGACGCCGCGAATGCCGGCGTCGATCATGCGGCTGACCGCGTTGGTACCGCCGCCGCCGGCGCCGACGACCTTGATCACTGCCAGGTAAGTGGATTCCATCTTGAGTTGAGCCCTTTTTCCGTCCGAGCCTTCAGCAACACTCTAGGGTTCGAGTCGCCGCTCCAAGCACGGAAATTGCGCTCAACGTAGGGCATTCGGGGGTGTCTGTCAAACGACCGGCAGGCATCGTGCAACCTCCATTTCTCAACCCATGGTTGAGGGTTTGGCCACTCTCACCCTCAGGTTGAGACTTTTCGACACCGCTTGGCAAAGCCCTTTCGAGCTCTTTTCCGCTGGTTCAGGGTAGGGGCGGCAATTCGTGTTCCGAGCCCTCATAGGAGGGCCGGCTCGGCGCGTGCAGGTCTACATAATCGAGCGCCGTTACCTCCGGGTCGGCGAGCACGGCGGCAGCCGCGCGCCACTTCTTCCTCGCTTGGCTGGCGTCGCCGAAACGCAATTCGATCCCCGTGGTGAGGGTCACGTCCACCCCGCTCTCGCCGAAGTAGCTGCTCGCGACGAAGGGACGCAGGGCGTCGGGAACCGCGGCGAGGACGCGCACCTGTTCCAGGGCGGGACCGCGGACGCGGCCGCCTTTCGGAGGCTCGTCCAGGGGCAGCCGCGGCAGCGGCGGTTCCTCCGGCAGCGGCAGCCAGCGGACGAGGGCGCCGCTGCCGCTGACGCCGATCGCTTCGTCCCCTTCGCCGATCGTCGCCACCGGCTTCGGCACCATCACCCGCGGCTCCGGGCTGTCCGCGCGGATGACGAACCAGTAGGCCGCCAGCGCCACCAGGAGCGCTGCGACCCCACCGGCGATCAGTCGGGTTCTCACAGCTCCCAGCCGTCCGGCCAGCTGACCTCGCCCAGCACCTGCACCTCCGGCTCGAGGACGACGCCGAAGCGCTCGTGGACCCGGCGCCGCCCCTCGGCCATCAGCTCGAGCACCTCGGCGGTGGTGGCGTCGGCGAAGTTCTCGACGAAGTTCGCGTGCTTCTCCGAGAAGCGGGCCCCGCCGTGGCGGAGGCCGCGGCAGCCCGCCGCCTCCAGCAGCTGCCCGGCCGATTTGCCCTCCGCCCGCTCGTCCTCGGGGTTCTTGAAGGTGGAGCCGAAGGTCTTGATCCCGGAGGGCTGCGCCTCGCGGCGGCGCTCGCGCATGCTCGCCAGCGTCGCCCGGATCTCCTCCGGGTCGGCCTCCTCCAGCCGGAAGGAGGCGCGGGCGACCACTTCGCCCTCGCGCAGGTTCGAGCGGCGGTAGGCGAAGCCGAGCTGCTCGGGCGTTCGGCGGTCGCTGCCCGCAGCGGTGGCGACGTCGACCCACTCCAGCACCCGCGCCAGCTGGCCGCCGTAGGCGTTGGCGTTCATCCGCACCGCGCCGCCGGCGGTACCGGGGATGTTCACCCCGAACTCGAGCCCGGAGAGGCCCCAGCCCGCGGTTTTCGCCGCCGCCGAGGGGAAGCGGTAGCCGCCGCCGCAGATCACCCGCTCGCCCTCGCGCTCGATCTCCGCCAGCTCGCCGTCGAGCTTCAGCGCGAGACCGCGGAAGCCGGCGTCGGCGACCAGCAGGTTCGAGCCCGATCCGATCACCCCCACCGCCAGCCCTTCCGCCTCGGCCCAGCCCAGGGCGGCGACCAGGCTCTCCTCGCCGCCCGGCCGCGCGAACCAGTCGGCCTCGCCGCCGGTGCGAACCGTGGTCAGCCGCGCCAGCGGGAAGTCGCGCTGCACTCCCTCGGGCGGGGCCGTCACCGGGGTGCCTCCGCGACCAGCGCCTCGCCCAGCTTGAAGACGTCGCCGGCGCCGATCGTCACCAGCACCGTCCCCTCGCCGTAGAGCTCCGGGTTGTGGTCCAGGCGGTCGCTCCACGCCCGCCGCGCCAGCGCCAGCTCCGGCAGCCACCAGACCGGCCTGCCCCCACCCCGCTCCGCCGCCGCCTGCGCGACCCGCAGGCCGCTGACCCCGGCCAGCTCCCCCACCGGCTCCTCGCGGGCGGGGTAGACGTCGAGGACCGCCGCCTCGTCGGCGAGGGCGAGCGCCGCGCCGAACTCCTCGGCCAGCGCCTTGGTCCGCGAGTAGAGGTGCGGCTGGAAGACGACGACCAGGCGCGAGGGGCCCTGCTCGCGCAGGGCCGAGAGGGCGGCGCGGACCTCGGTCGGGTGGTGGGCGTAGTCGTCATATATATGGACCGGCCCCCGCGAGCCCTTCAGCTCGAGGCGGCGGTGGACGCCGCGGAAGCCCGCCAGCGCCCGCGCCGCAGCGGCGACGTCGGCGCCGGCCAGCTGCAGGGCGGCGAGGGCGGCGCGGGCGTTGCGGCGGTTGTGCTCGCCGGGGACCGCGAGGCTCAGCTCCGCCGGACCGGGAGATTCACCGTCGAAGCGGACCACCTCGCCCCCCGCCCGCTCCAGCCAGGGCATTTCCTCATCTGCCGGCCGAACTACCCCGCGCGCCGGCCCGGCGAAGGCGGCGAACGCCTCGTGCAGCTCGGCGAGCGAGCCCCAGCGCGAGTGGTGGTCCATCTCGACGTTGGTGATCACCGCCACCTCGGGGCGCAGGCGCAGGAAGCTGGCGTCGCTCTCGTCGGCCTCGGCGACGACCCACTCGCCCTCGCCCCAGCCGGCGTTGGCGGTGGCGCCGTCGGGGCCGAGCCCCGGCACCTCGCCGCCGACGAAGAAGGCGGGGTCGGCGCCGATCTCCCGCAACGCCCAGGCCGCCATCGCCGTCGTCGTCGTCTTGCCGTGGGTGCCGGCGATCGCGATCAGCCGCTTCCCGGCGCAGAGCTCGGCCAGCAGCGCCCCGCGGTGGATCGGCTCGACCCCGCGCTCGCGGGCGAGAGACAGCTCCGGGTTGTCCTCGGCGATCGCGGTCGAGACGACGACCTCCGCCCCCTCGGGCAGGTTGGCGGCGTCGTGACCGATCGCCGGCTCGAGTCCCGCCGCCCGCAACCGCTCCATGTAAGAGGAGTCGGCCCGGTCGCTGCCGCTGACCTCGGCCCCGAGGCGAGCGCAGACCAGGGCCAGCCCGCTCATCCCCGCCCCACCGATGCCGATGAAGTGCAACCGCCGCCCGCTCCACCCGCTCACCGGGCCGCCTCCAGGACCTCGTCGGCGATCCGGCGGGCGGCGTCGGGCTTGGCGAGGCGACGGGCGGATGCGGCCATGCCCTCTAGGCGCACCTCGTCTTCGATCACCGCCGAAACCTCCACCTGCAGGCGCTCCGCGGTCAGCTCCGCGTCGGCGATCACCGTCGCGGCGCCGCCGGCGCGCATCCACTCGGCGTTGGCGGTCTGGTGGTCGGCGGTGGCGAAGGGGAAGGGGACGAGGATCGCCGGGCGGCCGACGGCGATCACCTCGAAGATCGAGCCGCCGGAGCGGGCGAGGACGAGGTCGGCGGCCGCCAGGGCGTCGCCGAGGTTCGGCTCGTAGTCGAGCAGGGTGTAGCGCTCACGGTGCGGCGCGACGGAGAGCCGGCTCTCGATCTCGGCGAAGTCCCGCCTGCCGGCGATGTGGACGACGTGGAAGTCGCGCGAACGCAGTTGTCCCCGCATACCGGGGACAACTGCGTTCGGTCGCTCGGCGAAGGCTTCGATCGCCGCCAGGTTGATCGAACGGGCGCCCTGGCTGCCGCCGAAGACGAGCAGGCAACGGTCCCCCGCGGCGATCCCGAAGCGCTCGCGCGCCGCGGCCCGGTCCCCTTCCAGCACCGCCCTCGGCACCGGGCGACCGGTGACCAGGTAGGGCTCCCCCTCCCGTCCCTCGATTGGGAAGGCGAGGCAGACGCGCCGCGCCCGTCCCGCCAGCAGCCGGTTCGCCAGCCCCAGGTGGCTGTCGGCCTCGGTCAGCACCAACGGCGTCCGGGTCAGCGCCGCCGCCAGCCCCGCCGGGCCGGCGACGAAGCCGCCGCCGCCGACGACGACGTCCGCCCGCCGCCGGCGCAGGACCTTGCGGGCCGCGCCGACCGCGCCCAGCGCCTCCAGCCCGGCCCGCGCCGCCCGCAGCGGGTTGCGGCGGTCGATCCCGCGCACCCTGACGAAGTCGATCTCGTAACCAGCGGCGGGGACCAGCTCCGCCTCGATCCGCTCGCGCGTGCCGAGGAAGCTGACCTCGGCGCCGCTAGCCCGAAGCTCGTCGGCGACTGCCATGGCGGGCACGACGTGCCCCGCGGTTCCCCCCGCCGCCACCACCACTCTTGGCTTTCCTGGCACCGCTAGCTCGGCTCCTTTCCCGCGCGGGCGCACGCCCGCCTTGGACGACGCGCAGTTTGCCAGCGCCGGTGGCCGTCGAACCGCGCGCGGCGCTGGCGGTGCCGCCGCGGGCGACGTTGAGGATCAGGCCGACGGCGAACAGCGTCGCCATCAGGCTGCTGTTGCCGTAGGAGACGAAGGGCAGCGGCACCCCCGTCAGCGGCGCCATCCCCATCACCGCGAAGAGGTTGATGATCGCCTGCACCAGGATCAGCGAGGTGAGGCCGGCGACGAGGATCTTGCCGTAGTTGTCCTTCGCCTTCTGCGCGGTTTTGAGGCCGGCGTAGCCGAAGAGGGCGAAGAGGCCGACGACGCCGGTGATGCCGATCAGCCCCAGCTCCTCGCCGATCACCGCGGAGATCATGTCGGTGTGGGCCTCGGGCAGGTAAAAGGCCTTGCCGACGCCGTTGCCGATGCCCTCGCCGAAGATGCCGCCGGAGCCGAGGGCGATTTTCGCCTGCGCCGCCTGGAAGCCGGCGCCGGTGGCGTCGGCGCCGGGGTTGAGAAAGGCGGTCAGGCGCGCCATCCGGTAGGGCTCGATGATCGCCATCAGCAGGGCGAGGACGCCGATCGCGAGCCCGATCTTGCCGAGGTCGGCCGGCCGCGCCCCGGCGGCGACGAGGGTGGCGGCGACGGCGAAGGCGATCACCATCGTCGTCCCCATGTCGGGCTGGAGCATGATCAGCAGCGAGGAGGCGCCGGTGACCAGCAGGAAGGGCATCATCCCTTCGATCGAGCGCGCCCGTTTCGGCTTCCGCGCCAGCAGATCGGCGCCGTAGAGGACGAGCGCCACCTTTGCCAGCTCCGAGGGCTGGACCTGGAGGAAGCCGCCGCCGATCCAGCGGGTGGCGCCGTTGACTTCGGTGCCGACGGCGAGGACGGCGAGGAGGAGGAAGATCGAGCCGCCGAGGATCAGCGGGGTGAGGTTGCGGACCGCGCGCAGCCCGTGGCGCGCCACCAGGTGCATGATCACGAGGCCGACGACGCCGAACAGCAGCGTCCGCTTCAGGTAGAAGGCGCTGTCGGAGAGGCCGCCGTCCTGCAGGATCCGGGTGGTCGAGCTGGCGGAGAAGACCATCACCGCCCCCAGCGCCAGCAGGCAGAGGGTGGCGGTCAGCATCAGGTTGTACTCGGCGGGGAGCGGGCGGGAACGCTTCCTCGCCTTCGCGCCCTTGCCGCGGCGGAGGACGGCGGCGCTCATCCCTCCAGCTCCCGGACGAGCTCGCGGAAGCGGTCGCCCCGCCGCTCGAAGTTGTCGAAGGCGTCGAAGCTGGCGCAGGCCGGCGAGAGCAGGACGACCTCGCCCGGCGTCGCGGCGGCGGCCGCGCGACGGACGGCGTCCCCGAGGTCGGCGCAGCGGTGCAGCTCGACCCCGGCCGCGAGAGCCGGCGCCAGCTCCCGCGCCATCCGCTCGGCCGTGGCGCCGATCAGGTAACAGGCCCGGGCCCGCTCGACCAGCGGCTCGACCAGCGGCGCGAACGGCTCGCCCTTCTCGCTGCCGCCGAGAATCGCGTGCACCCCGCCCTCGAAGGCGCGGATCCCGACCGCCGCCGAGGCGACGTTGGTCGCCTTCGAGTCGTTGACGAAGCGGACGCCGTCGACCTCAGCCACCTGCTCGAGGCGGTGCGGGACGCCGGCGAAGCTGCGCAGCCCGGCGACCACCGCCTCGCGGTCGACCCCCATCGCCAGCGCCGCCGCCGCGGCGGCCATCGCGTTGTCGACGTTGTGCTCGCCGAAGAGGCCGAGCTCGGCGACCGGCACGAGCGGCTCGCCGTCGTAGAAGATCGTCCCCTCGGCGAGGGCGACCTCGCAATCGGGGGCGGCGCCGTGACAGAAGGCAAGGCGACGGGCGCAGCCGCCGAGATCGGCGCCGGCGGCGAAGGGGTCGGCGGCGTTGTAGACGGCGACGTCGTCGTTGCCCTGGTTGGCGAAGATCCGCAGCTTCGCCGCCAGGTAGGACTCGAGGTCGGCGTGGCGGTCGAGGTGGTCGGGGGCGAGGTTGAGGAAGACCGCGCACTCGGGGGCGAAGGCGACGGTGTCCTCGAGCTGGAAGCTCGAGCACTCGCAGACGATCGTCGTCTCCGGCGCGACCTCGCCGACCAGCTCCGAGAGCGCGGTGCCGACGTTGCCGGCCACCGCCACCGGCTCCCCGGCGCTGCGGTAGAGGTGGCCGATCAGCTCCACCGTCGTCGTCTTGCCGTTGGTCCCGGTGACGGCGAGGAAGCGATTCGGCAGCGCCCGCCAGGCAAGCTCCATCTCCCCCATCACCTCGATTCCCCGCTCCAGCGCCGCCGCGATCACCGGCGCCTCCCGGGGAACCCCCGGGCTCTTGACGACGGTCCGCGTCCCCTCGAGCTGTGCCACTCCATCCGTATCCAGGAAGACTTCGACGCCCGCCCCCTCCAGCCCTGCCGCCCCCTCGGGATGACCGGAATCGACCGCCCGCACCCGCTCCCCCCGCGCCGCCAGCAACCGCGCCGCGGCCTGGCCGGAACGGGCGAGGCCGACGACGAGGCACGGGCCTTGCGGCAGGGGTGGACGAGTTTCCTTGGCCGGAATGCGCTGCATGCCCGAAAGCTTCGCGATCGAGTCGGGCGGACCTCTCAGCTGCCGATCGACTGCTGGTACAGCGTGAAGCCGATGCCGGAGCAGACGGCGGCGATGATCCAGAAGCGGAGCATGATCTTCGTCTCCGACCAGGCCATCATCTCGAAGTGGTGGTGCAGCGGCGCCATCAGGAGGACGCGGCGGCGGAAGGTCTTGAAGGCGAAGACCTGGAGCAGGACCGAGAGCGCCTCGATCACGAAGATGCCGCCGATGATGATCAGCAGCACCTCGGTCTGGGTCATCACCGCGAGGGCGCCGATCGCGCCGCCGAGGCCGAGCGAGCCGGTGTCGCCCATGAAGATCGAGGCCGGGAAGGCGTTGAACCAGAGGAAGCCGATGCAGGCGCCGACCAGGCAGGCGGAGAGCAGCGCCAGGTCCAGCTGCTCGTTGGTGACGAAGGAGATCGCGGTGTAGGCGAGGAGGACGATCGCGCAGGAGCCGGCGGCGAGGCCGTCGAGGCCGTCGGTGAGGTTGACGCCGTTGGAGGTGCCGGCGATCACCAGGAAGACGAGGACGAAGTAGAGGACCGGGCCGAGGTCGATGCTGCCGTCGCCGATCCGGAAGTAGAGGGTCGGCTCGAGGCCGACCTCGTGGCGCGCCACCCACCACAGCCCCAGGGCGAGGAGGAGCTGGCCGAGCAGCTTCCAGCGGCCGGCGAGCCCGAGCGAGCGGCGTTTGACGATCTTGACGTAGTCGTCGGCGAAGCCGAGCGCGGCGCAGCCGAGCGCGACCCCGAAGACCGCCATGCTCTGGGCGTCGCGGTCGGAGAGGACGAGGAAGGGGACGCAGATCGAGGCGAAGACGATCAGCCCGCCCATCGTCGGCGTACCCGCCTTGGTGTGGTGCTCCTGCGGACCGTCCTCGCGGATGTGCTGCCCGAACTCGCGGACGCGGAGGAACTCGATGAATTTGGGGCCGAGGAAGATGCAGATCAGCATCGCCGCCATCCCCGCGATCAGCACTTCCCCCATCAGCCGTCCTCCGCCGCGACCAGGTCCGGCAGCTGCGCGGCGACCGCCTCGAGCCCGGCCGAGCGCGAGCCCTTGACGAGGACCGCGTCGCCCGGCTCCAGCTGCGCCGCCAGCAGCTCGGCCGCCTCGCCGGGGTCGGCGACGAGCTCGTCGGGGTCGTACTCGCGGGCGGGCAGGCCGACGCCGATCAGGTAGTCGATCCCGGCCGCCCGGGCGTGCTCGCCGACCTCGCGGTGGTAGCCGGCGGCGCCCGGCCCGAGCTCCCCCATTTCGCCCAGCACCGCGACCGTCCGCGGCGCCTCGAGGGTGGCGAGATGGTCGAGCGCCGCGCGCATCGACACCGGGTTGGCGTTGTAGCAGTCGTTCACGAGGACGATTCCGCCGGGTAGCTCCATTCGCTCGCCGCGGAAGCGGGAGAATCCTATGCTCGCAGCGCGGTCGGCCATACCGGCGAGATCGGCGCCGAAGGCGACGCCGGCGGCGATCGCGGCCAGGGCGTTGGTGAGGTTGTGGGCCTCGGTGAAGGGGAAGTGGAAGCGCTGGGCGCCGAGCGGAGTGGAGACCAGCGCCTCGGTCACCCCCTCGTCGACCTTCACCTCGGTCGCCTCGACGTCGCCGCCGGACCCGAAGCGCAGCTGCTGGGCGACCCGCCGCAGGTGCGGCTCCAGCTCGCCGGCCGCGACCGGCGCCACCGCGGTCCCGCCCGGCGGCAGGTCGTCGAGGATCTCCGCCTTCGCCGCCGCGATCGCCGCGACCGAGCCCAGCAGCTCGACGTGGACCGGGCCGACGTTGGTGATCACCGCCACCTCCGGCTCGGCGATCGCCGCCAGCTCGGCGATCTGCCCCCGCCCCCGCATCGCCATCTCCAGGACCAGGGTCTCGGTGTCGTCGGGGGCTTCGAGGATCGTCAGCGGC
>Ga0247774_1000119_pt1 | contig 36097 bp, 32 predicted proteins | sample UWRJL001104B6_FD_179933 | JGI IMG/M metagenome (GOLD analysis project Ga0247774, IMG submission 179933) | Plant litter microbial communities from Arlington Agricultural Research Station in Wisconsin, United States - UWRJ-L001-104B-6 | ecosystem: Environmental > Terrestrial > Plant litter >...
GCCGAGGAGGGGCGGGCGGCCAGGGTCCTGGCCGAGCTCGGCGTCGAGAGGGCCGCCGTCGAGGCATGGATCACCGGCGAGCCGGGGGACCGCTAACGCGGCCACTGCTGAACTGCGGCTTCAACCCCAGGACGTCCCGGTAGAAGCGGAAACAAGCCGCGAAGTCGGAACGATCAGTCGTACCTACGAGAGCTCCATGCCGGGCATACTCCCGCGAGTCACCCGGACACGCCCTCGCGCTAGAGTTTTGGAATCTGATTCGGTGAAACCCGGGAGGCCGGCATGGACGCCCAGGACTTCGCGGACGTACTCGCCGCCGTCCGCTCCTTCGTGCGCGAGAAGGTCGTCCCCCGTGAGGACGAGATCGACGCGACCGATCGCATTCCGGACGATCTGCGCCAGGCCGCCGCCGGCATGGGCCTGTTCGGCTACGCGCTGCCGGAGGCGTACGGCGGGCTCGGCCTGTCGATGAGCGAAGAGGTCCGCCTCGCCTTCGAGCTCGGGTACGCGAGCCCGGCGTTCCGGTCGATGTTCGGCACCAGCAACGGCATCGCCGGCCAGGTGATCGTCAAGGCCGGCACCGACGAGCAGAGAGAGCACTGGCTGCCGCGGCTCGCGAGCGGCACCTCCATCGGGGCGTTCGCGCTGACCGAGGCCGAGGCCGGCTCCGACCCCAGCACGCTCACGACGAAGGCCACCAGAGACGGCGACCACTACGTCATCGACGGCAGCAAACGGTTCATCACCAACGCGCCCGAGGCCGACGTGTTCATGGTCTTCGCGCGCACCGGCGGCGAGGGCGGCCGGGGCATCTCGACGTTCATCGTCGAGGCGGGCGCCGAGGGGCTCAGCGTCGGGCAGCCGGACGAGAAGATGGGTCAGCGCGGCGCGCACACCGCCGAGGTGTTCTTCGACGGCGTACGCGTCAGCGCCGGGGCGATGGTCGGGGAGGAGGGCACCGGCTTCCGTACCGCCATGGCGTCCCTCGCGCACGGGCGGGTGCACATCGCCGCCGTCTGTGTCGGCCTCACGCAGCGGATCCTCGACGAGACCGTCGCGTACGCCAAAGAGCGAAGGCAGGGCGGGCAGCGGATCGCCGACCACCAGCTGATCCAGGGCCTGCTCGCCGACTCACAGACCGAGCTGTACGCCGGCCGCGCGATGGTGCTCCAGGCCGCTCAGGCGTACGACGAGGGGGAGGACCGCAGGCTCGGCCCGTCGTGCGCGAAGTACTTCTGCTCGGAGATGGCCGGGCGGGTCGCCGACCGCGCCGTACAGGTCTTCGGGGGCATGGGCTACATGCGCGGCGTGGCCGTCGAACGGCTCTACCGAGACGTCCGGCTGTTCCGGATCTATGAGGGTACGAGCCAGATCCAGCAGATCGTCATCGCCCGCGCTCTGGTTCGCTGACCGGGAGTCACGGAGGCCCGTTTTCGATTTCCTGTCGCCCTCGCGGAGCGTGTATGGTTACGGAGCGCGGAAGGCCGCACGCCCCCTTAGCTCAGTCGGCAGAGCGTCTCCATGGTAAGGAGAAGGTCTACGGTTCGATTCCGTAAGGGGGCTCCACCAGCCGATATCCCGCATCCATCACCACGGGTGTGATGTCGGCTGTTCCGGGTGTGGGCGGGGAGTCCTGTATCCTGTCTCCGGTCCCCTCCCGGATTTGTTCATGGCGGAGTAGCTCAGTCAGGCAGAGCAAGCGGCTCATAATCGCTGTGTCGCCGGTTCAAGTCCGGCCTCCGCTACCACCTCGCCGATCGCCCGCACCGTGAGCGGTCCGGTGAGGTATCAGTCCCGTTGTCCCTCGGAAGGAAGGCACTCCCTAGTGGCTGCCACCGACGTACGGCCAAAGATCACGCTGGCCTGCCAGGAGTGCAAGCACCGCAACTACATCACGCGGAAGAACCGGCGCAACGACCCGGACCGCATGGAGCTGAAGAAGTACTGCCCGAACTGCCGCAAGCACCAGGCGCACCGCGAGACCCGCTGAGTCACGCGACCGCTCGTCGCCGCAGTTCCTGAACGTCCACGCCCGTCCCGGCGATGTGCCGGGGCGGGCTGAACGACGTTCTGTTACGGTCGCCCCATCGGCAGATGGGACTTCGGCTCGAAGGGATGCATTGCATTGGCGCTGAACCGCGATTTCATCGGGCGGGCGTTCCCGCCGTCGGAGCCGTACGAGGTCTCGCGCGTGAAGATCAAGGAGTTCGCCGAGGCGATCGGCGACCCGAACCCCGTCTACCGTGACCGCGAGGCCGCCAAGGCCGCCGGGCACCCCGACGTGATCGCGCCACCGACGTTCCCGATCGTCATCTCGCTCAGCGGCGCCGACCTCTTCGACCCGGAGCTGGGTCTCAACTTCGCCATGGTGGTCCACGGCGAGCAGCGCTTCGAGTACCAGCGCCCGCTGCGCGCCGGCGACGTGGTCGTCACCGAGGGGACCGTCGCGGCCATACGCTCGATCGGGCGCAACGAGCGGCTCGACATCCGGACCGTCATCACGACGGTCGAGGGCGAGCACGTCTGCACCGCGCACAACGTGCTGATCGAGCGGGGGGCCTGACGATGACCGCAACGGTGAAGTACGACGAGGTCGAGGTGGGCCAGGAGATCCCGGCCCGCACCTACCCGGTGCGCCGCGTCGACCTGGTGAAGTACGCCGGCGCGTCCGGCGACTTCAACCCCATCCACTGGAACGAGACGTTCGCCAAGTCCGTGGGCCTGCCCGACATCATCGCGCACGGCATGTTCACCATGGCCGAGGCCGGCCGGTTCGTCACCGACTGGGCCGGCGACCCGGGAGCGGTGGTCGACTACGGCGTCCGGTTCTCCTCGATGGTCGTGGTTCCGGACGACGACAGCGCCGAGATCGTCATCAGCGGCAAGATCGAGGAAAAGCTCGACGACAACGCCGTCGTGGTCGCGCTGACCGCCCGCTCGGCCGGTGAGAAGGTCCTCACCCGCGCCAAAGCCACGGTGCGCCTGGCCTGATGGCCGTCCTCTGCGAGCAGGTCAACCTCGCCGGCTACACCACCTTGCGGCTCGGCGGCCCGGCGCGCCGCTTCGTCGAGGCCACGACCGGCGACGAGCTGATCGGCACCGTGCGCAAGGCGGACGAGACCGGTGAGGACGTTCTCGTCCTCGGCGGCGGCAGCAACCTCGTCGTCGCCGACGAGGGCTTCCCCGGCACGGTCGTGCACGTCGCCACGCGCGGGGTCACGGTGACGCCGGGCGCGCACGAGGGCCGGGTGCTGGTCCGCGCGCAGGCGGGTGAGGAGTGGGAGCCGTTCGTCGCGCGCTGTGTCGACGAGGGGTTCGCCGGGGTCGAGTGCCTGTCGGGCATCCCCGGCCGCCTCGGCGCCACGCCGATCCAGAACGTCGGCGCGTACGGCCAGGACGTCAGCGAGACGATCGTCGAGGTGCGGGCCTACGACCGCGAGCGCGGCGAGGTCGTCACGCTCGACCGCGACGCCTGCCGGTTCAATTACCGCACCAGTGCCTTCAAGGGCTCCAGCCGCCACGTCGTGCTGGAGGTGGCGTTCGCGCTGGAGCTCGCGGACCTGTCCACGCCGGTCAGGTACGCCGAGCTGGCGCGCAGCCTGGGCGTCGAGCCCGGCGCGCGCGTCCCTCTCAAGGACGCGCGTGAGGCCGTGCTCGACCTGCGCCGCGGCAAGGGCATGGTCCTGGACGCCGCCGACCCCGACACGCGCAGCGCCGGGTCGTTCTTCACCAACCCCATCCTGGCCGCCGACCAGGTCGCCGAGTTGGAGAAACGCGTCGCCGACCGGCTCGGCCCCGACGCCGCGTTCCCGCGCTATCCCGAGGCCGGCGGACGCGTCAAGACCTCGGCCGCCTGGCTGATCGACAAGGCGGGCTTCGCCAAGGGACACACGCGCGGTCCGGTGCGCATCTCCTCCAAGCACACGCTCGCCCTCACCAACCCCGGGGGCGCCCGCACCGCGGATCTGCTGGAGCTGGCCCGCGAGGTCCGCGACGGGGTACGGGAGGCGTTCGGCGTGACGCTCGTCAACGAGCCGGTGTTCGTGGGCGTACGGCTCTGACCTTATTTCTTTGAACTCTCAACTAGATCCGGGAATCCGCTTCCTGGATCGGGCGTTCAACCGGTCATGCCGATCAGGGGTTTAAACCATGCGGTCCTGTTCGTACGCGACGCGCAGCGCAGCGCCGCCTTCTACCGCGACGTGCTGGGGTTCCGGGAGATCGCCAGCATGCCGAACGCGGTCTTCATGCGGGCGCCCGACTCAGACAACGACCACGACCTGGGCCTGTTCGGGATCGGAGACGCCGCGGTGGCCTCGCCGGCCGGCCGGTCCTCGGTGGGCCTCTACCACCTGGCCTGGGAGGTGCCGACGCTCGCGGACCTGGCCGACCACCGTGTCCGGCTGTCCGAGGCGGGCGCGCTGGTCGGGGCGAGCGACCACGGCACCACCAAGGCGCTGTACGCCAAGGACCCCGACGGCCTGGAGTTCGAGGTGTCCTGGCTCGTGCCGCACGAGCTGATCGACGACGGCGCGGAGATGGCCACGTTGCCGCTCGACCTCGACGCCGAGATCGAGCGCTACGGCGCCGACCGGGTGGGCGCGCTCAGCCGGGTTCCGGGAACAGCACGTACGTGACGTCGTCCTCGCGGGTGCCGTCCGCGGCGACGTAGCGGGAGCGCTGGATCGCCTCGCGGACGAAGCCGGCCCTCTCCAGCACCCGCTGCGACGCCACGTTGTCGGGCACGGTGCCGGCCACGAGCCGCCGTACGCCGATCTCGAACGCCCACGCGCTGAGCAGCCGCACCGCACGGGTCGCGACGCCGCGCCCGCGGAACCCGGGCGCCAGGCTGTAGCCGACCATCGCCTGGCCACTGAAGGCTTCGTTGTACAGGCCGATGTCGCCGGCGAACGCCCCGTCCACCCGGATGGTCAGGTCGGCACGCCGACCGGCGAGCCATTCGCTCGCGGCGCCCGCACAGCGCCGTTCGATCTCCCTCCGGGTGCGTTCGTGGTGGGACAGCGACCGCGCCCGTACGTCGGGCAGGTTCAACAGCGCGAGCAGGTCGTCCACGTCCGCCGGGCCGAGCGCCCGCAGGGAGACCTCGCCGTCGGACGGCTCCTCCTCCGGGAAGGCGGGCAGCGGGCGCGCGGCCGGACCGGGCGGGTCGCCCGGCAACCAGGCCCAGACCACCTCATCGCGCCGCGTCCCGTCCCGCAGGACGCCTTCGCGGCGTACCGCCTCGCGGGTGAACCCGGCGTTCAGCGCGACGCGCTGGGAGATCGTGTCCGTGATGTCGGTGACCAGCTCCAGCCGTTCCGTGGCCGTACCGCACAGCGCACGTACGGCACGGCTCGCGACGCCGCGGTGACGCTCTTCCGGCGCCACCCAGCAGGCCAGGCCGGACGTGCCGGGCCGTACTCGCGACAGGGCGAGACCGCCCACCAGCCGCTCACCGTCCAGCACCGCGTGGATCTCCGAGTGGGTGGCCGGCAGCCGCGCCGCCAGGAGCGCGGCCTGGGCCGGGGTCGGGGTTCGCAGCCACATGACGAACGATCCTGCCTCACGCGGCGTCCGGCGCGGGCGCGCGCAGCCAGTCGTCGACGTCGCCGAGGAGTCGTTTTTGCAGGTCGGCCGGTGCCGCGGAGCCGCGGATCGAGCAGCGTGCCAGCTCGGCCAGCTCGGCGTCGGTGAAGCCGTGGAACTCGCGCGCCAGCTCGTACTGGCGCGTCAGCCGTGAGCCGAACAGCAGCGGGTCATCCGCGCCCAGCGCGATCGGCACCCCCGCCTCGAAGATCTGCCGGACCGGGACCTCCTCCGGGGAGTCGAAGACGCCGAGACTGACGTTCGAGGCCGGGCAGACCTCCAGCGTCACGCCGCGCGCGGCCAGGGTGTCCAGCAGCGCCGGGTCGTCGGCCGAGCGGACCCCGTGGCCGATCCGGTCGGCGCCGAGCGCGTCCAGGCAGGCGCGGACGCTCGCCGTGCCGAGGAGCTCACCACCGTGCGGAGCCGACAGCAGCCCGGCGCGCTTGGCGATGCGGAACGCCGCGTCGAAGTCGTACGCCCGGCCGCGCCGCTCGTCGTTGGACAGCCCGAACCCCACGACGCCGCGCCCCGCGTACTGGACCGCCAGGCGCGCCAGCGTCCGCGCGTCCAGGGGATGCCGGGTGCGGTTCGCCGCGATGATCACTCCGATGCCGACGCCTGAGGCATCGGACGCCTCGCGCGCCGCGTCCATCACCAGCTCGGTGAACGGCGTCAGCCCGCCGAACCGCGCGCCGTACCCGCTCGGGTCGACCTGGATCTCCAGCCAGCCGGATCCCTCCGCGGCCTCGTCCTCGGCCGTCTCGCGGACCAGCCGGCGTACGTCCTCTTCCTCACGCAGGACCGAGCGGGCGATGTCATAGAGCCGCTGAAAGCGGAACCAACCCCGTTCGTCCGTCGCGCGCAGGCGCGGCGGCCACTCCTCGACCAGTGCCTCGGGCAGGTGCACGCGGTGCCGGCGGGCCAGCTCCACGAGCGTGGTGTGCCGCATCGAGCCGGTGAAGTGCACGTGTAGATGGGTCTTGGGCAGCGCGGGGATCGGACGGGCCTCCATGTGGAGATATTGCCGTACGCCCGTACGGCGGCATGCGGCCTCCCCCGACAACCGCCCATCTGGGCCATGCCGGCACCCCCGGAAAAAAGTTTTGAAGATGCGTGCAACCCCCCGTGGGGTTCACGCGTATATGAGGGGCGCGAGAGACCAACCAGGCTGAAAGGGCATACGAATGAAGACGCTCAAGGTAGCTCTGCTGGTGACCACGGCGGCCGGTGCCGTCGCAGCGGGTGGTGTGACCTACGCGACCGTCGGTAACAGCAGCTCCGCCCCGAGCGCGCACGCCGCGAAGGACGCGGCCGCGGCCAACCACGCGCCCGCCGTCAAGGCGCCGGCCGTTCCGGCTGTTCCCGCCGTCCCCGCCGTGCCGGCCTGCGTGCCGAACCTCCCGAAGGGCCAGAAGCTCGAGGCCGCCAAGGCCAAGGTCGAGCACCAGATCAAGGCGCTCGCCGCCAAGACCCCCCAGGCCCCCGTGGCTCTGCCGGGGACGCTCAAGGGCAAGCTGCCCAAGGGCATCAAGGGCATCGACGGCGCACAGGTCGACAAGCTGACCAAGGTCCTCCCCGCGAGTGAGCTCGCCAAGCTGCCGGTGAGCAAGCTGCCCACCTGCAAGGCCGGCGAGGAGAAGGGCAAGTCGGCCAAGCCGGGCCTGCCGGCCAAGCCGGGCCTGCCCGCGCTGCCGACCAAGGTCAACTGCAACCTCGTGCCGAAGACGATCAAGAACGAGGAGGCGCGCGCCAAGGAGTTCACCCTGCCGAACGGCATGCAGTTCGCCGTCGGCCACGCGCACAAGATCGTCGTCAAGAGCCGCGCGGCATGCGTCTACTCCCAGGAGCTCGTCGCGGGCGCCCACGAAATGCTGACGGTCGACCGTATCCAGACTCCTCCGCAGGTCACCCTGCAGGAGCTGGCCGCGGGTCTGAAGATGCCGGGCGACTTCGTCTCGGTCAATGGCGTGGACACCTGGCGGACCCCGGCCAATGACGGCATGCTGTGGTACTCCGACAAGGGCTACGCGATTCGCGTGACGAGCACCAACCCGGCGGCCGCCGCGCTGGTTCCGGGGATCGCCTCGCAGCTTCGCACTCAGTGAGCTCGGCGCGGGTGGCCCCGCGCGGAGGGCCACCCGCGACCGGTCGGCACCAACCTGCCTTCATCATCGGACGGAGCACCTTGGCGCGTCGAGATGACGAGTCATTCGTCAAGTTCGTGACGGAACGGGGTACTGCGTTGCTCCGTACGGCCAGTCTGCTGTGCGGCGCGAGATCCGATGCGGAGGACATTCTCCAGACGGCGTTGGAGAAGGCCTACCGGCACTGGGGAAAGCTCGACACCGAGTCCGACCCCGAGCCGTACGTACGCCGGATCCTCGTCAACCTCACGGTGAGCAGGGCGCGCCGCTGGCGGGTGCTGCGAGAGGTGCACATGCCCAGCCCACCGGAGGTGCCCTCGGCGTCGGAAACGGCGACCGTCGAGCTCCGCGGTGTGCTCATCGAGGAGTTGCGTCGTCTGGGTCCGCGTCAGCGGGCCGTCCTCGTCCTCCGCTACTGGGAGGACATGTCCGAGGCCGATACCGCGAAAATGCTCGGCTGTTCTGTCGGCACCGTCAAAAGTCAGGCCGCGCGGGGGCTCGCGCGGCTGCGTGAGCGGATGGGGCCATCCGCCCACCCGGCATCGTCAAGGGGGTGAACCATGGATCTGGAAAATGAGCTTCGGCAGGCCATGGCGGAGCATGTCACCGAGGTGTCCGCGCCGCGGACACTCGCCTCGGAGGCCAAGCGCCGCCATCACCGCACGGTTCGGCGCCGGACGGCGTTCGCCGTCGGGGCGGCCGGCATTGTGGTGGGGATCGCGATGATCCCGGCCTATCAGTCCTTCCGCCCCCAGACCGTCGGTGCGGACGGTCAGGGTGGCGGCAAGCACGGTCAGCGCACGAACGGCTCGGTGTCGGTGACGCCGACGCCGACCGCGAACGTCCGTTCGAGCTCCCCGAAACCCGGGTCGAATGGCACACACCCCTCGGCGAAGCCGAAACACTCGTCGAGCCCGCGTGGCTCCAGTCTCGCGACGGCCAGGGCAATGCTCGGCTACCTTCCCCAGGGCCTCACCGCGAAGCCCTGCGAGACCGGCCACCTCGGCTCGAGAGAGACCACGACCTGCCGCTGGGCGGGTCCTGGGGGATGGATCGAAGTGCGCCTCGTTCGCGATGGCGGGCTCACCGTCCCGACCGACCTCGGACTGGCTCCGCCGACGGCGAAGCGGTCCAAGGTGCACGACCATCCGGCGCTCCGCGGCGGAGGCCCGGCCATCCCGAGTCAGGTCATGTGGATTCAACGCCACGGTCTCGGGGTCTGGGTCGGCGTGAGCCCGTCGCTGAGCGACCGGCTCACACAGGTCGCGAACGGTCTGAACGTCACCTGAGGGGTGCCGGGACGCACCGCCCTCCCACGGCGTCCCGGCACCCGCCCCTCAGACATGGAAGAGGCCGCCCCGTCCAGACGGGGCGGCCTTCTTCTTTCGCGGTCGGAGCTCTCAGTACGCCTCAGTGAGCCTCGGCGAGCAGCTTGGCCACCCGGCCGACGCCCTCGGCCAGGTCCTCGTCGCCGAGGGCATAGGAGAGGCGGAAGTAGCCGGGCGTCCCGAACGCCTCGCCGGGCACGAGCGCGACCTCGGCCTCCTCCAGGATCAGTGCCGCGAGGTCGACGGAGGTCTGCGGGCGCCTGCCACGGATCTCCTTGCCGAGCAGTCCTTTCACCGAGGGGTACGCGTAGAAGGCGCCCTTGGGCTCCGGGCACACCACCCCGGGGATGTCGTTCAGCATGCGGACCATGGCCAGTCGCCGCCGGTCGAACGCCTCGCGCATCCGGGCGACGGCCGACAGATCGCCGCTCACCGCGGCCAGCGCCGCGGCCTGGGAGACGTTGGCGACGTTGGACGTCGCGTGCGACTGGAGGTTCGTGGCGGCCTTGACGACGTCCTTGGGGCCGACCATCCAGCCCACCCGCCAGCCGGTCATGGCGTAGGTCTTGGCCACCCCGTTGAGGACGAGCGTGCGGTCGGCCAGCTCGGGCACGACAACGGGCATGGAGGAGAACTCCGCGCCGGCGTACACCAGGTGCTCGTAGATCTCGTCCGTGACCACCCACAGGCCGTGCTCGGCCGCCCAGCGGCCGATCTCGGCGACCTGCTCGCGGCTGTAGACCGCCCCGGTCGGGTTGGACGGCGAGACGAACAGCAGCACCTTCGTACGCTCGGTACGGGCGGCCTCCAGCTGCTCCACGCTCACGAGGTATCCCGTGGTCTCGTCCGCGACGACGTCGACGGGGACACCGCCGGCCAGCTTGATCGACTCCGGGTACGTCGTCCAGTACGGCGTGGGCACGATCACCTCGTCGCCCGGGTCGAGCAGCGCTGCGAACGCCTCGTACACCGCCTGCTTGCCGCCATTGGTGATGAGCACCTGCGACGCCTCGACCTCGTAACCGGAGTCACGCCGGGTCTTTTCCGCGACCGCGGCCTTGAGCTCCGGCAGCCCCCCGGCCGGGGTGTACTTGTGGAAGCGGGGTGTGCGGCACGCCTCGGCGGCGGCCTCGACGATGTAGTCCGGGGTCGGGAAGTCCGGCTCGCCCGCGCCGAATCCGATGACCGGGCGTCCCGCGGCCTTCAGCGCCTTGGCCTTGGCGTCCACGGCCAGTGTCGCGGATTCGGAGATCGCGGCGATCCGAGCGGAGATTCGAGTGCTCATGCCCACCATCGTCGCAGACCGCGTGTCACGATCTCAGCCGGATATCGGCGGGAGCGGGACCGAACCGGGCGCGCCTGCGGCGTTTGGTTCGACGCGGGGGTGGTTTGACACGTAGACTGCAGCACCTAGTGACGTCGTCGATGGCTTTCGCACGCCATGAAGCGATGCCACTGGCGAAGGGCAGTAGCTCAATTGGCCAGAGTCCCGGTCTCCAAAACCGGTGGTTGGGGGTTCGAGTCCCTCCTGCCCTGCGGAATGCGGTTCGCGTATACATGAGCTACGCGGACGTAGTGATGCGCACGCCCACAGCGGAGTTTGCGACACGACCGACGAGGGGATGCGTCGACATCGATGGCGACTGAGACGCGCGGCGACGCCGCGACCAAGGACAAGGGGAAGCCCGGCAAGAAGCGGACTTCGCCCATCCTGTTCTACCGCCAGGTGGTCGCCGAGCTTCGCAAGGTCATCTGGCCTACGCGTCATGAGCTCGTCACCTACACGACCGTCTCGCTGATCTTCGTGGTCATCGTGGTGGCGATCGTGTTCGGTCTCGACAACCTGTTCTCGTGGGTGGTCCTGAAGCTGTTCGGCTGATCGCCTGTCACATCCCGTCAGCAACAACCCACGAACGAGAGAAAGAGTGATCGTGTCCGAGTCCCCAGAGCTCCACGACGAGGCCGTCAAGGAGGCCGAGTCCGTGGAGACGGCGGCTACGACCGAGGCTGAGGAAGTCGCCGCGGAGTCCGGAGAGACGGCGGAAGACGTCTCCGCCGAGGACGCCGCCGCCGAGTCGCCCGAGGAGGCGGCGGACGAGGCTCCCGAGGAGCCGTCCGACCCGCTCGGCGACTTCACGACCCAGCTGCGGCGCCTGCCGGGCGAGTGGTACGTCGTTCACTCGTACGCGGGGTATGAGAACCGCGTCAAGACCAACATCGAGCAGCGCACCCAGTCGCTCAACATGGAGGACTTCATCTTCCAGGTCGAGGTGCCGCAGCACGAGGTCACCGAGGTCAAGGGCGGCAAGCGGCAGAAGGTCAGCGAAAAGGTCCTGCCGGGCTACATCCTGGTCCGGATGGACCTCACCGACGAGTCCTGGGCCGCCGTGCGCAACACGCCCGGCGTGACGGGCTTCGTGGGACTTTCCAACACGCCGTCGCCGTTGCACCTGAGCGAGGTCGCCACCCTGCTGGCGCCCGAGCCGGAGGAGCAGGCCAAGGCCAAGGAGACCGCCAAGGCCGCGGCCACCGTGGACTTCGAGGTCGGCGAGTCCGTCACCGTCATGGACGGCCCGTTCGCCACGTTGCCCGCGACGGTCAACGAGATCAACGCCGAGGCACAGAAGCTCAAGGTGCTCGTCTCGATCTTCGGTCGGGAGACCCCGGTCGAGCTGTCGTTCAACCAGGTCTCCAAGATCTGAAAACGTCCCCCGCGACAGCGGGGGTCACAGGGTCCCAACGCGGCGGTCGACGTTCCAACCGCCGCGTTGCCCGTGCCAAGCGGGAGTCGGGACCGAAGTCACCAAGGAACGAAGGGGTGAGGCATGCCTCCCAGGAAGAAGAAGCTCGCCGCGGTCGTCAAGGTCCAGCTGCAGGCCGGACAGGCGACGCCCGCGCCGCCCGTGGGTACCGCGCTCGGCCCACACGGCGTCAACATCATGGACTTCTGCAAGCAGTACAACGCTGCCACGGAGTCCCAGCGCGGCAACGTCATCCCCGTAGAGATCAGCATCTACGAGGACCGCTCGTTCACGTTCATCACCAAGACCCCGCCGGCCGCCCAGCTCATCAAGAAGGCCGCCGGTGTGGACAAGGGCAGTGGCGAGCCGCACAAGAACAAGGTCGGCAGCATCACCCGCGACCAGCTGCGGGACATCGCCCAGACCAAGATGCCCGACCTCAACGCCGGCTCCGTCGAGCAGGCCGAGAAGATCATCGCCGGCACCGCCCGTTCCATGGGCATCAACGTCGCCGGCTAGAGACCACCCCCGTGGGAGGGCCATGCGCGGCCCGCACCACGCACTCCAGCAAGGAGACGCACATGAAGCGCAGCAAGGCGTACCGCGACGCGGATTCAAAGATCGACAAAGCCGCTCTGTACAGCCCGGCCGAGGCCGTGAAGCTGGCCAAGCAGACCTCGCCCACCAAGTTCGACGCGACCGTCGAGGTCGGGTTCCGGCTCGGCGTGGACCCGCGCAAGGCCGACCAGATGGTCCGTGGCACCGTCAACCTGCCGCACGGCACCGGTAAGACCGCACGCGTGCTGGTCATCGCCGGTGGCGCGAAGGCGGACGAGGCCCGCGAGGCCGGTGCCGACTACGTCGGCACGGACGACATGATCGAGCGGATTCAGGGCGGTTTCCTGGACTTCGACGCGGTCGTCGCCTCGCCGGACATGATGGGCAAGGTCGGCCGGCTGGGCCGGGTCCTCGGCCCGCGCGGTCTCATGCCGAACCCCAAGACCGGCACCGTCACCGCGGACGTGGCCAAGGCGGTCACCGAGATCAAGGGCGGCAAGATCGAGTTCCGCGTCGACCGGCACGGCAACCTCCACTTCATCATCGGCAAGACCTCGTTCGCCGAGCGGCAGCTCGTGGAGAACTACGCGGCCGCCCTGGAGGAGATCCTGCGGCTCAAGCCGTCGGCCGCCAAGGGGCGCTACATCAAGAAGGGCACCCTGAGCACCACGATGGGTCCCGGCATCCCGCTCGACCCGAGCATCACCCGCAACCTCACCGCGGAGCTCGAAGGCGCGTCGGCCAGCTGAAAAGCGCCGTTCACCAAGGGGCGTCTCCTGTCGGGAGGCGCCCCTTGTGCGGTCTTGGGAATGACTCCTTGTACGACTCGCGGTGCAGTCGGGATCGACGCATTTGGTCCCTGTGGGGGATGTTCTACCGGCCGTCGGGGAGAAGACTCGTGATTGGCCGGCAATGAGCGGTTCGCGGATCGTGACCCGCAGCCGGTAGCCATAACGCGAGACGCAGGAGGAACCATGGTTCGTCGATACGCCGTAGGCGCTGCGACGGGAGCCGCGCTCGTCGTCTCCCTCGCCGCATGCCAGGGCGCCGCAGATGACGGTAAACAGGCCGGCGCCACGGTCCCGGCCGCGCAGGCCCTCGCCCTGGCGTCGCAGAAGACCGCCGCCGTCGATTCTTACAAGGTCGCCATCACCGCCGCCGGCACCGGCGAGGCGGCAGCGAAGGTGCGCGGCACCATCCAGGTCCGGCTCAAGCCGGATGTCCAGGCCATCGGCACGCTCGACCAGGCCAGCATCCACGGCCAGTCGATCCCGGGTGGCGAGCGCGCCATCCTGCTGGGCGACTACTTCTACGCCAAGATTCCGCAGCAGTTCTCCCAGCTCACCGGCGGCAAGCCGTGGGTGCGGTTCTCGGTCTCCCAGGCGAGCAAGCAGTCCGGCGTCAACCTCGACAGTCTGATCAAGCGGGCCAACCCGGCCGAGCAGACGAAGATCTTCACCGGATCCAAGGACGCGCGCCGGGTCGGCAGCGAGAGCATCAACGGGGTGAAGACGACCCACTACGCGGGCACGCTCACGCCGGAGCAGGCGGGCAAGCTCGAGCCCAAGGCCCAGCAGGCGTTCAAGCAGTTCTACCAGCAGTCCGGTGCCAACAAGGTGACCTTCGACCTGTGGGTGGGCAAGGACAGCCTGCCGCGCAAGCTCGTCACCAAGGTCGCCGCCGACAAGGGCGCGGCCTCCTCCACGATGATCTTCAGCGACTTCAACAAGTCGTTCTCGGTGAGCGCACCGCCGGCGACCCAGGTGACCGACGGTGATCAGTTGAAAAATGCTTTCGGAGGCCAGGCGCACTAGCTGACCAGGCATTTTCTCCAGCGACGGCATGCCTCGTGACTTATGTCACGAGGCATCTCGTTTGAAAGGCTCTTCTCCAGGTACGAAACGAGCACCTCGCCAGAGCCAACGAAAACAAAAGAGCCGGTCTCCCTCAGGAGTCGTGGCCTCGATATGGAGGAAACTCGCGATGACAGCAAGGGCCAGTCGTTATGTGGCAGGTGCGGCCGCCGGGCTGGCGCTCACGGCGTCCCTGACGGCGTGCAAGGCGGACTCGGGCAAGGACAAGGCGTCCGGTGACGAGACTCCCAAGAGCGGGATCCACCTCACGGCGGCGCAGGAGGCTCTGAGCAAGGCGTCGCAGCAGACCGCCGACCTCAAGTCGTTCCGCGCGAAGCTGGCCACCTCCACGGTCCTGTCCGGGAAGTCGACCGAGGTCAAGGGCAACCTGGCGTTCCAGCTGAAGCCGGAGCCGGCGATGAAGTTCGACGTCCCCTCCATCAAGAACGGCGACAAGAGTGCCGCGGGGTTCAAGGAGGTTCTCGTCGACAACATGGTCTACCTGAAGATCCCGGCCCTCGCCAAGGCGGCCGGCAAGCCGTGGGTCAGCTTCTCGCTTGACCAGCTCGGCAAGGCCACCGGCATCGACGTGAAGGCCATGGAGGACCAGGGCAAACAGGCGAATCCCGCGCTGAACGCCAAGATGCTCACGGCCTCGAAGGACGTGCACTCGGTCGGCAAGGAGACCGTCGCCGGGGTCTCCACCACCCACTACAAGGGCAGCATCGCGCTGAGCGAGGCGCTCGGCAAGCTGAGCACCGACGAGCGCGCACAGGCGCAGAAGATGTTCGGTCAGGCCGGCCTCGAGAAGCTCGACTTCGACACCTGGATCGACGGGCAGAGGCTCCCGCGCAAGCTGACGCTGGCGACTCCCTCGGGTTCGAAGCTCAAGTTCGACACGACCATGACCTACACCGACTTCAACGCCCCGGTGTCGATCACGGCTCCGCCGCAGAACCAGGTGGCGGATGGCATGAAGCTCAAGGGTGCCCCCACCCCCAGTTCCTCCCCCAGCTGAGCTGGAGGGCGGTCTCCGCGCCCGTCGCCTGTGCTCCGCGATTTGGAGTACGCGCGACGGGCGCGTACTCTTTTGTCTGCCGAAGACCGCCGGTCGTCACCCGCATGGGTGACCGAAGGTCCCGCACAGCGGGTGGCCAGCGCAGGTGATGACGAGAGCAGCGACGCGTTCCGCGTCCCGGCCCCGTGCGCCTGCGCCGGGGCTTTCCTGTTTTTCTGGGCCTTCCTTACCGGCGTACATCTGGAAGGAGGCCCATGGCGAGGGCGGACAAGGCGGCAGCGGTCGCCGAGCTCAAGGACGCGTTCGAGAGCTCGAGCGGTGCCATGCTGACCGAGTACCGCGGGCTCACCGTGGCCCAGCTCAGTGAGCTGCGCCAGTCCCTCGGTGAGAATGCACGGTTCGCCGTGGTGAAGAACACGCTGACCAAGATCGCGGCTCGCGAGGCCGGGGTCGCCGACGAACTCGAGCAGCTGCTCCAGGGTCCGTCGGCGATCGCGTTCGTCCGCGGTGACGTGGTCGAGGCCGCCAAGGGCCTGCGTGACTTCGCCAAGGCCAACCCGGATCTGGTGATCAAGGGCGGTGTCGTCGACGGTAAGCCGTTGACGCCCGAGGAGATCACCAAGCTCGCCTCCCTCGAGTCGCGCGAGGTTCTCCTCGCGAAGCTCGCGGGCGCGATGAAGGCGTCGATGGGCAATGCCGCCGCCGTCTTCAACGCCCTGCCGGTCAAGACCGCGCAGCTGGCGGAGGCCCTTCGGGCCAAGCGCGAGGGCGAGAGCGGTGGGGCGCCGGCAGAGGCGCCCGCCGACGCATCCGACGAGGGTTGATCCCGCGGTCGTAACAGACCTTTGTACGTGGCCCCGAGCGGGCCGACAGCAAGAGAACAGGAAACAACATGGCGAAGCTCAGCACCGACGAGCTGCTCGACACCTTCAAGGAGATGACCCTCCTCGAGCTGTCGGAGTTCGTGAAGCAGTTCGAAGAGACCTTCGACGTCAAGGCCGCCGCCCCCGTCGCGGTCGCCGCCCCCGGCGCTGCCGCGGGCGCCCCGGCCGAGGAGGCCGAGGTCAAGGACGAGTTCGACGTCATCCTCGAGGGTGCCGGCGACAAGAAGATCCAGGTCATCAAGGAGGTCCGCGCCCTCACGAGCCTGGGCCTCAAGGAGGCCAAGGACCTCGTCGACGGCGCGCCCAAGCCGCTGCTGGAGAAGGTCAACAAGGAGCAGGCCGACAAGGCCAAGGAGGCCCTCGAGAAGGCCGGCGCCTCGGTGACCGTCAAGTAGTCACCTGCTTCATCGTTTCACGGGGGGCGGTCGTCCGCAGGGACGGCCGCCTCTTGGCGTTCGCGGACCAGGGCCTTCAAATCCGCTTGTTGGACCGCTAGTCTCATAAGGATCAAGTAACGATCCGCTTACGAGGCCGCCACCGGGACTACGGTGTTGGCGCCAGCCCCTTCCAATAGGGGACAGGACGACTACGGTGGTTGCACGCTTACACGAAGCCCAGGTCGTCACCTTGCGGTGGCACTGCGCGATACGGCAACGTGACTCAGCGGTAACTCGCTCGTTGGACCGGATACCCCCCCGGCCGGACGAAAGGTGACGAGTGGGCGTCGAAATCAGAGTCGATGGGCTGACCAAGTCTTTTGGCCGTCAGGTCATCTGGGAGGACGTGACGCTGACTCTGCCCGCCGGAGAGATCTCTGTCCTTCTCGGACCGTCCGGCACCGGCAAGTCGGTCTTCCTCAAGACGCTCGTCGGGCTGCTCAAGCCCGACCGCGGTCACTGCTGGATCGGTGACCGCGACATGCCGCACCTCCGCGAGCACGACCTCTATGAGACCCGCAAGCTGTTCGGCGTCCTGTTCCAGGACGGCGCGCTGTTCGGCTCGATGAACCTGTTCGACAACATCGCCTTCCCGCTGCGGGAGCACACGAACAAGTCCGAGTCGGCGGTCAAGAAGATCGTCATGGAGAAGATGGAGATGGTCGGCCTGCTCGGGGCCGAGCGCAAGCTCCCCGGCGAGATCTCCGGCGGTATGCGCAAGCGCGCCGGCCTCGCCCGCGCCCTCGTGCTCGAGCCGGAGATCATCTTGTGTGACGAGCCCGACTCCGGCCTGGACCCGGTGCGCACGGCGTACCTCAACCAGCTGATCGTCGACCTCAACGCCGAGACGGGCGCGACGTTCCTCATCGTCACCCACGACATCAACACGGCGCGTACGGTCCCGGACAACATCGGCCTGCTGTTCCGCCGCGAGCTGGTGATGTTCGGCCCGCGCGAGATGCTGCTGTCCAGCAACGAGCCGGTGGTCCGGCAGTTCCTCAACGCCCGCAAGGTCGGTCCGATCGGGATGTCGGAGGAGAAGGACGTCTCCGAGCTCGAGGCCGAGGCGCGGATGGGATCGGACCCGGGCGGCCTGCCGCCCATCCCGCCCCAGCTGATGACCGCCGACGGCCGCATCCGGTCCGCCCAGCGAGCGCCGGGCGAGTGGCTGCGTGAGAACGGCATCACCCCGCCGCCCGGATCCTTCGTCGACGAGCAGGGCCGCGACTGGCTCCACGAATGGCCGCGTTATGTCGCGGAGCGCACCCCCGTCGCGGGAGGTGGCCGCCCATGACCTCGCGAAGCGAGGAGATCGGCCGGCGCCACGCCGTGGTCGCCGGGCCGGCGAAGGAGGTCCGGTGACGCAGGCGCCCGAGCGCACCGAGTCCGGTACGGAGCGCCCGCCGAGCCGGCTGGCGCCGGTCGCGGACGGCGCGGTCAACGTCATCCTCCGTGAGCCGGGCCGTTTCTTCGCGATGTCGCTCGACACCATCCGGGCGATGTTCAAGTGGCCGTTCCAGTGGCGCGAGTTCCTCCAGCAGGCCTGGTTCATCGTCAGCGTGACGGTGGCGCCCACGATCATGGTCGCCATCCCGTTCGGCGCGATCCTGTCGTTGCAGGTCGGCAACCTCATCCGGCAGCTCGGCGCGCAGTCCCAGACCGGCTCGACCGCGGTGCTGGCGATCGTCCGCGAGGCCAGCCCGATCGTGACGGCCCTGCTGATCGCGGCGGCGGCCGGCTCGGCGATCTGCGCGGACCTGGGCGCCCGCAAGATCAGGGAAGAGATCGACGCCATGGAGGTGCTCGGCATCAACCCGCTGCACCGTCTCGTGGTGCCGCGGGTGTTCGCCTGCGCCTTCGTCGGGCTCTTCCTCAACGGCATCGTGTCGGTGGTCGGCATCGCCGGCGGATACATCTTCAACGTCATGTTGCAGGGCGGCACTCCGGGCGCCTACATGTCCTCCTTCAGCGGGCTCGCCCAGCTTCCCGACCTCTACCAGGCCGAGGTCAAGGCGCTGGTGTTCGGCGTCACCGCCGCGCTGGTCGCGTCCTACAAGGGCCTGACCGCGTCCGGCGGCCCCAAGGGCGTCGGCGACGCGGTGAACCAGACCGTCGTCATCGCCGCCATGGCGCTGTTCGTGGAGAACTTCGTGCTCAGCGCGCTGTACTTCCAGCTCGTGCCGCAGAAGGGAATGTGATGGGTGCGGTCGGCGCGGGTACGCGCGGCGGACTCCGTACGGCGAAGCGGGTCATCGACGCGCCGATGGAGAAGCTGGAGGACTTCGGCCACCAGATGGCCTTCTACGTCCGCGCTTTCGCGTGGGTGTGGCGGGTCGTCATCCGCTACAAGAAAGAGGTCATCCGGCTGCTGGCCGAGGTCAGCCTGGGCACCGGTGGCCTGGCCGTCATGGGGGGCAGCGTCGCGATCGTCGCCTTCATGACGTTCTTCACCGGCACCGAGGTCGGCCTGCAGGGCTACAACGCGCTGAACCAGATCGGCAGCGCGGCCTTCGCCGGGTTCGTCTCGGCCTACTTCAACACACGTGAGCTGGCGCCGACGGTCTCGGCGCTGGCGCTGTCCGCGACGGTCGGCTGCGGCTTCACCGCCCAGCTCGGCGCGATGCGGATCAGTGACGAGATCGACGCGCTCGAGGTCATGGGCGTTCCGTCGCTGCCGTTCCTGGTGACCACACGCCTGGTGGCCGGCATGCTCGCGGTCATCCCGCTGTACGTCATCGGCCTGCTGGCCTCGTTCTTCGCCACCCGGATCATCGTGACGATGGCCTTCGGCCAGTCCAGCGGCACCTATGACCACTACTTCTACCTGTTCCTACCTCCCCATGACGTGCTGTGGTCCTTCGGCAAGGTGCTGGTCTTCGCCGTCCTCGTCATGCTCATCCACTGCTACTACGGCTACAACGCCAGCGGCGGTCCGGCGGGCGTCGGTGTCGCCGTCGGCCGCGCGGTGCGGACGAGCCTCGTGGTCGTCAACATCGTCGACCTGCTGATGGGAATGGCGATCTGGGGGACCACCACCACGGTCCGGATCGCCGGCTGAGATCAAGAGGTGACTGCCGCGATGATGACGGGTGATCCGGAGGAGGGCGCATGAGTTCGATGGTCTCCGGCGGCTCGTGGTCCGAGCGCGTCCGCTACCGCCTGTACGGATTGGCGTTCGTGGTCGTCGTCATACTCCTCGTGCTGTTGATGCTCGCGCAGTACAACCAGGCGTTCAAGCCGGTCTACCGGGTCACGGTGAACAGCGACCGGGCCGGGCTGCAGCTCGTCCCGCACTCCGACGTCAAGGTGCGCGGTCTGATCGTCGGCGAGGTGCGCAACATCCGCTCGACCCCGGACGGCGCCGCGATCGACCTCGCGCTCGACCCGGGCAAGGCGACGCTGATCCCGGACAACTCCTCGGCCCGGATGCTGCCCAAGACGGTGTTCGGCGAGAAGTACGTCGACCTGGTGCCGCCGACCGGGCAGCGCGGGCCGCACCTGAAGAACGGCGACGTCATCGCGCAGGACAAGTCGACCACCGCGGTGGAGGTCACCCAGCTCCTGGACGACATCATGCCGCTGCTGAACGCCGTCAAGCCCGAAAAGCTCAACGCCACCCTCAACGCCCTGGCCACCGCGCTGCAGGGCCGGGGTGAGGAGATCGGGCAGACGATCGACCTGGCCGACGGCTACCTCAAGAAGATCAACCCGCACCTGCCGACGATCGTGCACGACCTGCGGCAGCTGTCGACGGTCACCGACAACCTGAACAGTGCCGCGCCCGACCTGATCACGATCATGCAGAACCTCCAGGTCACCAACCGTACGATCGTCGCGAAGGAGCCGCAGCTGGTGTCCATTCTCGACAAGGGCATCAACCTGACCGGCAAGCTGACGCCGTTCGCCGAGGACAACGAGCCCCGGCTGGTGGGCGCGCAGCTGGCCAACCGCCGTGCGCTCGCGCTGGTGGCCAAGGCCTCCCCGAGCATCCCCTGTGTCTTCAGGGGCATGGCCAAGATCCAGCCACGGCTGGTGCAGGCGATGGGCGGCGGCCAGCCCGGTGTGCACGTCACGATCGAGCTGAGCAAGCCGCGCCCCGCGTACAAACCGGGCTTGGACCTGCCGGAGAACAAGGACCAGCGCAACGCTCGCTGTTACGGCGTGCCGAACCCCAAGGTGCCGTTCCCGCAGTACCAGACCCTGGATGGCACCCAGGACGACACATGGTGGAAGGGGCCGACCGGCCGCTCCCTGTCGAGCGTCCTGATCAAGCCCGGCGCCTCGACCGATGACGACACGATGCTCAAGAGCCTGATGGCCCCGGCGATGGGCACCTCGGCCGGCCAGGTGTCCGATCTCGCCTCACTGCTGTACGCCCCGGCCGCCAGCGGAATGATGGTGACGGTCAAGTGAAGACGACCTCCGCGGCCATCAAGCTGATCATCTTCGCGGTGATCGCGACGCTCTTCACCGGGGTGCTCGCGGTCACGATCTCCAACACGCAGTTCGTCGACACCACGAAGTACCGGCTGATCTTCACCGACGCGGCCGGCGTGATCCCGGGCGACGAGGTGCGGATCGCGGGCGTGAACGTCGGTCACGTCGACTCGGTCAAGCTCTACCAGGGCAACCTGGCGCAGGTCACGGTGTCGATCTTCAAGTCCGAGCGCCTGCCGCGCAGCACTCAGGCCCAGCTTCGCTACCGCAACCTGATGGGCCAGCGCTACGTCTCGATGACCCAGGGCTCGGGCCAGGGCGGCGACCTGCCGCCGAACGGCCTCATCCCCAAGGAGCAGACGCAGCCCGCGCTCGACCTCACCGCGCTGTTCAACGGCTTCCGGCCGCTGCTGCGGGCGATCCGGCCGCAAGACGTCAACCAGCTCTCGTACGAGATCATCCAGGTGCTTCAGGGCGAGGGCGGCACCGTCAACGGGCTGCTCGCGCACGTCGCGTCGCTGACCCAGACGCTCGGCGACCGCGACCAGGTCATCGGCCGTGTGATCGACAACCTCGACAAGGTGATCAGCACGATCGACTCGCGTGACCAGGAGGTCTCCTCGCTCATCGTCGACCTGCGGAGCCTCGTGTCGGGCCTGTCCGGAGACCGCAAGGCGATCGGCGACTCGCTGGTCAGCGTCAACCAGCTCATCGGCACCACCAACGGCCTGCTCACCCAGGTGCGGCCGCCGTTGAAGCAGGACATCGCCACGCTCGGCCAGATCTCCAAGGTCCTCGCGCGTAACGGCGGCCAGCTCGACAAGGCGTTCGCCGCGCTGCCCACCAACTTCACGCTGCTCGACCGAGCGGCCTCCTACGGATCCTTCTTCAACTTCTACCTGTGCAGCCTGGACGCCCAGATCGGGCTCCCCGGAAAGGTCTCCTACAACACCCCGCAGATCGTCAACGAGAACGCCCGGTGCAAAGAATGATGGAACTCTTCGGGGGAAGAGGGGAGCACGACCATGAAGCGGTCGTTCCAGGAGCGGGATCCCCTGAGGATGGGCGTGCTCGGCATGGCCACCGTGATCCTGCTCGTCCTCCTCACGTTCAACCTGACGCGTCTCCAGGGCGGGACCAAGTACGCGGCCGCGTTCACCGAGGCGAGCGGACTGAAGGCGTCGGAGGACGTGCGGATCGCGGGAGTGAAGGTCGGAAAGGTCAAGAAGGTGAGCCTGGAGGGCGACCACGTGAAGGTCGTCTTCACGGTGGACGGCAAGGCGCGGTTCGGCGCGACGTCGCGGGCGCAGATCAAGATCTCCACGATTCTGGGCTCGCACTACCTCGACATCCAGCCCAGCGGCGGACCGCGGCAGTCGCCGCACTCGGAGATCCCGACGTCGCGTACGGCACCCGCCTACGACGTGGTGCCCGCGCTGCAGGACCTGAGCGGCAGCCTGCAGAAGATCGACGTCGTCCAGCTGGGCAAGGCCTTCGACACGTTGCAGGGCACGTTGCAGGGCTCGTCGGCGAACGTACGCGGGACGCTGGAGGGACTGCGGAAGGTCTCGCGCGCGCTGGCCTCGCGCGACGACGAACTGACCCGGCTGCTCGCCCATTCCAAGAACGTCACCAAGCTGCTGGCCGACCGCAGCGGGGACCTGGCCGTACTGGTCACCGACGGATCGAAGCTGCTGCAGGAGATCAACAACCGGCGCGCGGCGGTGAGCTCACTGCTCAGCGGCACGGTCAGTCTCTCCCAGCAGATCACCGGGACCATCGAGGAGAACCGCGCCACGCTCAACCCGGCGCTGACGCAGCTGCACAAGGTCGTCGGCATTCTGCTCCGCAACCAGAACAACCTGACGCGCGCGGTGCGGACGCTCGGGCCGTTCGTGACGACCGCCGGGGACGCGACCTCCAACGGCCGCTTCTTCGACGGCTACCTGCAGAACCTCGTTCCGCTGCCCGCTTCGGTGGCGCCGCCGGTCAAGACGCCCCCGGACGGCGACGCGCCCAGTCCGGTGGCGACTCCCGGCGGCGACACGCTGCCGATCTTCCGCTGAGCATGAGAGGTACGAAGTGTCCCGACCGCCGAGTGGGAAGGGAGCCGCGGCCATGAGCGCGAGGCGGCCTGCCGCCGGGCGAGGGTGGCGTGGGAGAGCGCGTCACGTGATGCCACGGGCTCTCGCGACGGTGCTCGCGCTCGGCACCGTGGCGTCGGGATGCACGTTCACGGGCGTGTCGTCGCTGCCGCTCCCCGGCGGCGTGGACACCGGCTCCCACCCGTACGAAGTGAAGATCGTCTTCGAGAACGTCCTGGACCTCGTTCCGCAGTCGCAGTGCCGCGTCAACGACGTCCCGGTCGGCATGGTCACCAAGATCCGATTGGTGGACTGGAAGGCCGTGGTGACCTGCAAGCTGCGTAACACGGTCGACCTGCCGGCCAACGCGGTCGCGGCCATCGCCCAGACCAGCCTCCTCGGTGAGAAGTTCGTCGCGCTGTCGGCTCCGCAGGGCCAGACGCCGCAGGGCAAGCTCGTCCAGGGCGCCGAGATCCCGCTCGACCGCACCTCGCGCAGCACGGAGGTCGAGGAGGTGCTGTCGGCGATGTCGATGCTCGTCACGGGCGGCGGCCTCGAGCAGGTCTCCACGATCAACCACGAGCTCAACGCCGCCCTGCAGGGCCACACCGAGCAACTGCGTAACGTGCTCGGCCGGCTCAACACGTTCGTCGGCACCCTCGACCGGCAGAAGGGCCAGATCGTCACGACGATCGACAAGCTCGACAAGCTGTCCGCGACGCTCGCCAAGCACAACAAGACGATCGCCGACACGATCGACAGCACCGGCCCGGCGGTGAAGGTGCTGGCCTCGCAGCGCAAGGACCTCACCAAGCTCCTCGTCAACATGGACAAGCTCGGCACGGTGGCCACCCGCATCATCAACCGGTCGCAGGGCGACACGGTGGCGAACCTCAGGTCGCTGCAGGAGATCCTGGACAACACCAACAAGGCCAGCGAGACGATCCCCAAGATCCTGGGCGGCCTGTTCACCTTCCCGTTCCCGCAGACGGTCTCCCAGGCGCTCAAGGGCGACTACGGCAACCTGTTCGTCTCCCTCGACCTCAATGTGGGCGACATCGCACACAACTTCCTGGCCGGCACGCCGCTCGAAGGGGTCTCCAAGGCCGCCGACAAGCTGCAGGGTCTGTTGCCGCCGCCGCGGACGAGCGTTCCGGACACGCCGCTCGGCGTGCTGCCGCCGCTCACCTCCGGTGGCACGAACGGCGGCAAGAACGGCGGCACGGGCGGGACCGGAGGCAACGGCGGCAGCGGCGGGCTCGGCGGGATCCTTCCCCCGCTCGGCATGGGCGGTCCGCCCGGTGACGATCTCGGCGCGATGCTGAGAGGAGGCACCGCGTGATCATCAAACGTGGCGTCAAGGTCCAGCTGTTGATTTTCGCGGTCATCACGGCGCTGACCATGGCCTACACCGCGGTCAACATCCTCGGCATCGGCCAGGGCGTGCTCGACCTGCGCTACAAGGTCTACCTCGACCTCGCCGACTCCGGCGGCATCTTCTCCAACGCCGAGGTGACCTACCGCGGCGTCACGGTCGGCCGGGTCGGGCCGCTCCACCTGACCCCGAACGGCGTACGCGTCGAGCTGCGCATCGACCGCGGCAAGAAGGTGCCCGCCAACGGTGTGCAGGCCTACGTCCTCAACCGGTCCGGCGTCGGCGAGCAGTACGTCGACCTTCGCCCCGCGGGCAACGGGCCGTCGCTGAAAAACGGCGACACGATCCAGCGCGACCACACCCACCTGCCGGTGCAGACCTACGAACTGCTGCACAACGTCGACGCGCTGGTGCGTACGGTCAACCCCAAGGACCTCGGCACGGTCATCGACGAGCTTGACAAGGGTCTGTCGGGAACCGGCCCTGACCTGCAGTCACTGCTCGACTCGAACAAGCGCATCCTCGAGGCGCTGAACGCGACCTATCCCGAGACGATCCAGCTGCTCAACAACGGGCGTACGGTGCTGGACACACAGGCCGACATCGGGCCCACGTTCCGGCAGTTCTCCCGCGACCTGGCCTCGTTGACCAGCGAGCTCAAGCGCGACGACGGCGACCTGCGTTCGGTGCTGAACACCACTCCCGGCACGCTCGACCAGGCCAACGACCTGTTCGAACGGCTGGAGCCCACGCTGCCGACGCTGCTGGCCAACGGGTCGGTGATCGGGCAGGTGCTGACCTCGCGGTACACCCAGCTCCGGCAGATGCTGGTGACCTATCCGCTCATCGTGGGCGGTGCCTTCACCGTGGCGCCCGGCGATGGCACCGTCCACTTCGGCGTCGAGCTCAACCTCAACGCACCGCCGGTGTGCACCAAGGGCTACGAGGGCACCAAGGTGCGCTATCCGCAGGACACCCGGCCGGCGAGCATCAACCCGAAGGCCTCGTGCAAGCTGCCCAAGAACTCCCCGACCGCCGTACGCGGCTCGCGCAACGCGGCTCCGGCCGCGCCGTACCCGGCCCTGCCGCCCGGAGCCACCGACGGCGCGGGCTTCCCGTACGAGCGCAGCTACTCCGGCGGATCGGGTGGGTCGAGCGGTGAGTCCGGTGACCAGGGCTCCTCGGGCGACGCCGCGAAACAAGCGTCGTCGCAGCAGGCCGGTGGGCAGAAGCCGCCGCCCGGGCTCCAGACACTCTTCGTCACCGGCTACGATCCCCGGACCCGCGTCTACACCGGGCCCGATGGCAAGCGGTACCGGTTGGGCAAGGTCAGTCAACTGACGGGAGACGCTTCATGGCAGACGCTTCTGCTGAGCCCGATCGTCGGCTGAGCGCCGGTCGTGGCGGCCGGCTGGGGGCGATGCTCGACCGGCGCTTTCGCGGCGGCCGGCTGGGCGCGGCGTTCGCGGCGCTCGGACTGGTCTTCGTCGCCCTGACGGTGTGGGCGGGCTTCCTCGCCGACAAGACGTACGCGGCGGACAACCGCAAGTCCGACATCGCCGCGGTGCAGAAGGTCGCCAACCGGGTCGTCACCAACTTCTACGGGATCAGCTACCAGACCTTCGACCAGGACACGCAGCGCGTCTACGCCGACCTCGACAGCGCGTTCAAGGCGCAGGCCGTGCAGCAGCTGGGCTCGAGCTGGAAGCAGACCGTGGTCGGCAACCAGCTCGTCTCCAGCGCCGTCGTCTACGCGTCCGGCGTGGTCACCATCAGCGCCAAGTCGGCCGAGGTGATGGTCACCGTGAAACGCACCTCGCACTCCACCCAGGTCAAGACCCCGGTGTCGTCCTGGGCGAGCGCCCAGGTGCAGCTCGCCAAGCACGGAGACGACTGGAAGGTCTCCGGGATGGGCGGGTTGCAGTGACCGCGGTGACCCGACGCGAGAGCCAGGAGACCGACATGCCGGCCGAGCCGGACAAGGACGTGGCGGACACGGACGTGGCGGACAAGGGCGCGGCGGACAAGGGCGCGGCGGACCGGCGGTCGCCGGCCACCGTCCTGCTGGCGCTGCTTGCGTCCTCGTGCCTGGTCCTGGCGGTCGGATGCCTCTACCTGTGGCACCAGAGCGTCCACGACCGCGCGGTCGAGCGCGCCCGGGAGGACGCGCGGGCGGCGGCGCAGTCGGAGGCCAAGGACCTGCTGTCCTACAACTTCCGCACGCTCGACTACGACCTGAACAAGGCCAAGTCCGAGATGACGCCGGACATGGCCAAGTCCTTCACCGACTACTGGCAGATCTTCCGTCCCTCGGTGCTGAAGAGCCAGACGCAGGCGCTGACCCAGGTCCAGGTGACCGGGGTGACCGACGCCACGCCCACCCGCGTGGAGGTCGTCCTGTTCGTGAAGATGATCTCGGTCAACGCGGCGCACAAGGAGCCTCAGGTCGACACGTCCTGGCCCCGGCTCCAGATGAAGAAGGTCGGCAAGAGGTGGCTGATCGACGGGCCGCGGATGACCACGCCACCGCCGGCCTCCTCCACACCCGCCACGCCGGTCCCGTCACCGTCGGCCAAGCCGTCCGGCAAGGCGTCGGGTAAACCTTCGGCCAAGCCGTAACAGAAGCCGGCCGCAGGTCACCGAATCGCCTTGCCCTGCAGGGGTATCCGGACATCCGCCGGGATGTCCGGATACTGAGATTTGGAGGCTGAGCGGTCATCGCTTAAACTATGGCCTTCGTCACGCCCGATGAGCGGGCGAAATGTCCATGTCTAGTCTTGACGTGGGGCCGCTGACGAGCGATGCTGCGGAGCAACTGTGATGCATACTGCGGCGGTCGACTTGCCAGCGGTGTAGCCCTCGGCTACACTGCCCCTTTGCGCTGCCCTCTGATTATCCACAACCTTGAGTCACCGTCGAGAGTCCATCTTGCGCGGCTTTGGGACGTGGATCATCTGGCGTGCGCGTCGTCAGTCCGCCGCGAGCCCTCGGAAGGACCACTCTTGGCAGCCTCGCGCAACGCCTCGACTACCGCAACCGGTCCGAACCGCGTTTCTTTTGCGCGTATCAAGGAGCCTCTGGGAGTCCCGGACCTCCTCGCGCTGCAAACCGAGTCCTTTGACTGGTTGCTCGGTAACGAGAGGTGGAAGGCCCGGGTCGAAACGGCCCAGCAGGCCGGTCGTAAGGATGTCCCGACCCAGTCGGGACTTGAGGAGATCTTCGAAGAGATCAGTCCGATCGAAGACTTCTCCGGCACCATGTCCCTCTCGTTCCGGGATCACCGGTTCGAGCCGCCGAAGTACTCCGTCGAGGAGTGCAAAGACAAGGACATGACCTTCTCCGCCCCGATGTTCGTCACGGCGGAGTTCATCAACAACTCCACGGGGGAGATCAAGAGCCAGACGGTGTTCATGGGGGACTTCCCGCTCATGACGCCGAAGGGCACTTTCATCATCAACGGCACCGAGCGTGTCGTCGTCTCGCAGCTCGTCCGCTCGCCCGGCGTCTACTTCGACCGGGCCCTGGACAAGACGTCCGACAAGGACATCTTCGGCTGCAAGGTGATTCCCTCCCGGGGTGCATGGCTCGAGTTCGAGGTCGACAAGCGCGACAACGTCGGCGTCCGTATCGACCGCAAGCGCAAGCAGAGCGTCACCGTTCTGCTCAAGGCGCTCGGCTGGGACGACGCCCGCATCCTTGAGCGCTGGGGCGACTACGAGTCGATGCGCATCACCCTGGAGAAGGACCACACGACGGGCCAGGACGATGCCCTCCTCGACATCTACCGCAAGCTGCGTCCGGGCGAGCCTCCGACCAAGGAGTCCGCGCAGACGCTGCTCGAGAATCTCTATTTCAACCCGAAGCGCTACGACCTCGCGAAGGTCGGCCGCTACAAGGTCAACAAGAAGCTCGGCGTCGACCTGGAGCTCACGCAGGGCACGCTGACCGAGGACGACATCGTCACCACCATCGACTACCTCGTCCGGCTGCACGCCGGCGAGGAAGAGATGGTCGCCCCGGCGGGCCGCACCCTGCCCGTCGAGACCGACGACATCGACCACTTCGGCAACCGCCGTCTGCGTACGGTCGGCGAGCTGATCCAGAACCAGGTCCGCCTGGGCCTGGCCCGGATGGAGCGTGTCGTCCGCGAGCGGATGACCACGCAGGACGTCGAGGCCATCACGCCGCAGACGCTGATCAACATCCGGCCGGTCGTCGCCTCCATCAAGGAGTTCTTCGGCACCAGCCAGCTCTCGCAGTTCATGGACCAGACCAACCCGCTCGCGGGCCTGACGCACAAGCGGCGTCTGTCGGCCCTCGGCCCGGGCGGTCTGTCCCGTGAGCGTGCGGGCATGGAGGTCCGTGACGTTCACCCGTCGCACTACGGCCGCATGTGCCCGATCGAGACGCCGGAAGGCCCGAACATCGGCCTGATCGGCTCGCTGAGCTCCTACGGCCGGGTCAACTCGTTCGGCTTCATCGAGACGCCCTACCGCAAGGTCGTCGACGGCCGGGTCACCGAGCAGATCGACTACCTCACCGCGGACGAAGAGGACCGGCACGTCGTCGCGCAGGCCAACACGCCGATCGCCGACGACGGCGACTTCGCCGAGGACCGCGTTCTGGTCCGCCGGAAGGGCGGCGAGATCGAGTTCATCCCGCCGGCCGACGTCGACTACATGGACGTCTCGCCGCGCCAGATGGTGTCGGTCGCGACGGCCATGATCCCGTTCCTCGAGCACGACGACGCCAACCGCGCGCTCATGGGCTCCAACATGCAGCGCCAGTCGGTGCCGCTGCTGCGCAGCGAGGCACCGCTGGTCGGCACGGGCATGGAGTACCGCGCGGCCACCGACGCCGGTGACGTCATCGCGGCTGAGAAGCCCGGTGTCGTCGAGGAGGTCTCGGCCGACTACATCACGGTGATGAACGACGACGGCACGCGCACCACCTACCGTGTCGCCAAGTTCAAGCGCTCCAACCAGGGCACGTGCTTCAACCAGAAGCCCATCGTGAACGAGGGCCAGCGGGTCGAGGTCGGCACGGTCGTCGCCGACGGTCCGTGCACCGACAACGGCGAGATGGCACTCGGCAAGAACCTCCTGGTCGCGTTCATGCCCTGGGAGGGCCACAACTACGAAGACGCGATCATCCTGTCGCAGCGTCTGGTGCAGGACGACGTCCTCTCCTCGATCCACATCGAGGAGCACGAGGTCGACGCCCGTGACACCAAGCTGGGCCCGGAGGAGATCACCCGGGACATCCCGAACGTCTCCGAAGAGGTTCTGTCCGACCTGGACGAGCGCGGCATCATCCGCATCGGCGCCGAGGTCACCACGGGCGACATTCTGGTCGGCAAGGTCACGCCCAAGGGCGAGACCGAGCTGACCCCGGAGGAGCGCCTGCTGCGCGCCATCTTCGGGGAGAAGGCCCGTGAGGTCCGCGACACCTCGCTGAAGGTTCCGCACGGTGAGTCCGGCAAGGTCATCGGTGTCCGCGTGTTCAGCCGGGAAGAGGGCGACGAGCTCCCTCCGGGCGTGAACGAGCTGGTCCGCGTCTACGTGGCCCAGAAGCGCAAGATCACCGACGGCGACAAGCTGGCGGGGCGCCACGGCAACAAGGGCGTCATCTCCAAGGTGCTGCCGGTGGAGGACATGCCGTTCCTTGAGGACGGCACGCCGGTCGACATCGTCCTCAACCCGCTCGGTGTACCCGGCCGAATGAACGTCGGCCAGGTCCTGGAGACCCACCTCGGGTGGGTGGCCAGCCGTGGCTGGAAGGTCGAGGGAGACGACGCCGAGTGGAAGCGCCAGCTGAAGGCCATCGGGGCCGACAGTGCCGAGCCCGGCACCAACGTCGCCACCCCGGTCTTCGACGGCGCCCGCGAGGAAGAGATCACCGAGCTGCTCGACAGCACCATGCCGAACCGTGACGGCGAGCGCATGGTGCAGAAGACCGGCAAGGCGCGGATGTTCGACGGCCGCACCGGTGAGCCCTTCAAGGACCCGATCGCGGTCGGCTACATCTACATTCTGAAGCTGCTCCACCTGGTCGACGACAAGATCCATGCCCGTTCGACCGGCCCGTACTCCATGATCACCCAGCAGCCGCTCGGCGGTAAGGCCCAGTTCGGTGGCCAGCGCTTCGGTGAGATGGAGGTCTGGGCACTGGAGGCGTACGGCGCCGCCTATGCCCTTCAGGAGCTGCTCACCATCAAGTCCGACGACGTTCTTGGCCGCGTGAAGGTCTACGAGGCCATCGTCAAGGGCGAGAACATCCCTGAGCCGGGCATCCCTGAGTCCTTCAAGGTGCTGATCAAGGAGATGCAGTCGCTGTGCCTCAACGTCGAGGTGCTGTCCAGCGACGGTATGTCCATTGAGATGCGTGACACCGACGAGGACGTCTTCCGCGCAGCGGAGGAGCTCGGCATCGACCTGTCCCGGCGTGAGCCGAGCAGTGTCGAAGAGGTCTAGCGAGCGGACGGCCGGGCCGGCGCGAAAGCGCCCGGCCCGGCGGCCGCGACCTGGGAACGGCATACGACAGCAGGGGACTGGTTAACAAAGTGCTCGACGTCAACTTCTTCGACGAGCTGCGGATCGGCCTGGCGACGGCAGACGACATCCGGCAGTGGTCGCATGGCGAGGTCAAGAAGCCAGAGACCATCAACTACCGGACGCTCAAGCCCGAGAAGGATGGGCTCTTCTGCGAGAAGATCTTCGGCCCGACCCGCGACTGGGAATGTTACTGCGGCAAGTACAAGCGCGTCCGCTTCAAGGGCATCATCTGTGAGCGCTGCGGCGTCGAGGTGACCCGCGCCAAGGTTCGGCGTGAGCGGATGGGCCACATCGAGCTGGCCGCGCCGGTCACTCACATCTGGTACTTCAAGGGCGTGCCCAGCCGCCTTGGGTACCTCCTGGACCTGGCGCCCAAGGACCTCGAAAAGATCATCTATTTCGCGGCCTACATGATCACGGTGGTCGACACCGAGTCGCGTGAGCGTGACCTGCCCTCGCTCGAGGCGAAGATCTCCGTTGAGCGGCAGCAGATCGAGCAGCGGCGCGACGCCGAGATCGAGGCACGGCAGAAGAAGCTCGAGCAGGACCTCGCGGAGCTTGAGGCCGCAGGGGCAAAGGGCGACCAGCGCCGCAAGGTGCGCGAGGCCGCCGAGCGTGAGCTCAAGCAGATCCGCGACCGTGCCCAGCGCGAGCTGGACCGCCTCGACGAGGTGTGGAACCGGTTCCGCAACCTCAAGGTCCAAGACCTCGAGGGCGACGAGCTGCTCTACCGCGAGATGCGTGACCGCTTCGGCCGTTACTTCGAGGGCGGCATGGGTGCTGCGGCGATCCAGAAGCGCCTGCAGAACTTCGACCTCGACGAGGAGGCCGAGCGGCTGCGGGAGATCATCCGTAGCGGCAAGGGCCAGAAGAAGGCCCGTGCGCTCAAGCGGCTCAAGGTCGTCTCCGCGTTCCTCAACACCCGCAACAGCCCGCAGGGCATGGTGCTGGACTGCATTCCGGTCATCCCGCCGGACCTGCGCCCGATGGTGCAGCTCGACGGTGGCCGGTTCGCCACGAGCGACCTCAACGACCTGTACCGACGGGTCATCAACCGGAACAACCGGCTGAAGAGGCTGCTCGACCTCGGCGCGCCCGAGATCATCGTCAACAACGAGAAGCGGATGCTGCAGGAGGCCGTCGACGCACTGTTCGACAACGGCCGCCGCGGCCGGCCCGTCACCGGGCCTGGCAACCGTCCGCTCAAGTCGCTGTCCGACATGCTCAAGGGCAAGCAGGGCCGGTTCCGTCAGAACCTGCTCGGCAAGCGCGTCGACTACTCCGGCCGTTCGGTCATCGTCGTCGGCCCGCAGCTGCGGCTCCACCAGTGCGGCCTGCCCAAGCAGATGGCGCTGGAGCTGTTCAAGCCCTTCGTCATGAAGCGGCTGGTCGACCTCAACCACGCACAGAACATCAAGAGCGCCAAGCGCATGGTCGAGCGGGCTCGCCCGGCCGTGTGGGACGTGCTCGAAGAGGTCATCACCGAGCACCCGGTGCTGCTCAACCGGGCGCCGACGCTGCACCGCCTGGGCATCCAGGCCTTCGAGCCGCAGCTGGTCGAGGGCAAGGCCATCCAGATCCACCCGCTCGTCTGCACCGCGTTCAACGCGGACTTCGACGGTGACCAGATGGCCGTGCACCTGCCGCTGTCGGCCGAGGCTCAGGCCGAGGCGCGCATCCTGATGCTCTCGACCAACAACATCCTCAAGCCGTCCGACGGCAAGCCGGTCACGATGCCCACCCAGGACATGGTCATCGGCCTGTTCTGGCTGACCACGGAGAAGGAAGGGGCGGACGGCCAGGGCCGTGCGTTCAGCACCCTCTCCGAGGCGATCATGGCCTACGACCGGGGCGAGCTGGACCTGCAGGCCACGGTCCAGGTCCGGGTCAAGGACGTCCCGCCGCCGCGCGGCTGGACTCCGCCGGAGGGTCACGAGGAGGGGCAGCCGTACCGCCTCGAGACCACGCTCGGCCGTCTGCTGTTCAACGAGGCGCTGCCCGCCGACTTCCCGTTCGTGAACTACGAGGTCGGCAAGAAGCAGCTCTCGGTGATCGTCAACGAGCTGGCCGAGACGTACCCGAAGGTCGACGTGGCCAACGCGCTCGACGCGCTGAAGGACACCGGCTTCCGGTGGGCGACCCGTTCGGGCGTCACCATCGCCATCGACGACGTCATCGCCCCGCCCAACAAGGCGGAGATCATGGCGACGTACGAGAAGCGTGCCGACAAGGTGCAGCGGGAGTACGACCGCGGTCTGATCACCGACGACGAGCGCCGTCAGGAGCTCATCGAGATCTGGACCCACGCCACGACCGATGTCGCCAAGGACATGGAGTCGGCGTTCCCCGCCACCAACCCGATCTGGATGATGATCAACTCCGGTGCTCGTGGCAACCCGCTGCAGCTCCGGCAGATCGCCGGTATGCGTGGTCTGGTCTCCAACCCCAAGGGTGAGACCATCCCGCGTCCGATCAAGTCCTCCTTCCGCGAGGGCCTGTCCGTGGTCGAGTACTTCATCGCCACGCACGGTGCTCGGAAGGGCCTGGCCGACACCGCTCTGCGTACCGCCGACTCGGGCTACCTCACCCGTCGTCTGGTCGACGTCGCGCAGGACGTCATCGTCCGCGAGGACGACTGCGGCACCGAGCGTACGATCAAGTTCGCGATCGCGACCAAGGGGTCCGGTGGCTCCCTGACCAAGGTGGCCAACTCCGAGAACAGCCTCGTCGGGCGCAACATCGCCGAGGACGTCGTGGTCGACGGCAGTGTCGTCTTCCCGGGTGGCACCGACCTCACCGATGTCGTCATCAACCGCCTCATCGAGGTGGGTGTCGCCGACGTCCGCACCCGGAGCGCGCTGGTCTGTGAGTCCAAGATCGGTGTCTGCGCGATGTGCTACGGCCGTTCGCTGGCCACCGGCAAGCTCGTCGACGTCGGCGAGGCGGTCGGCATCATCGCCGCCCAGTCGATCGGCGAGCCCGGCACCCAGCTGACGATGCGTACCTTCCACACCGGTGGTGTCGCGGGTATCGACATCACGCACGGTCTGCCGCGTGTCCAGGAACTGTTCGAGGCGCGCATCCCCAAGGGTGTCGCCCCGATCAGCGAGGTGGCCGGCCGGATCCGCATCGACGAGACCGAGAAGACCCGCAAGATCGTGGTCATCCCGGACGACGGTGGCGAGGAGATCGCCTACCCGGTGCCGATGCGGTCGCGGCTGAAGGTCAAGGACGCCGACCACGTCTACGTCGGCCAGCAGCTCATCGAGGGTGCGATCAACCCTCACGAGGTGCTGCGCATTCTCGGCCCGCGTGCGGTCCAGCTGCACCTGGTCGACCAGGTGCAGGAGGTCTACCGCTCCCAGGGTGTGTCGATCCACGACAAGCACATCGAGATCATCGTTCGGCAGATGCTGAAGCGGGTCCAGGTGCTGGAGTCCGGTGACACCGACATGCTGCCCGGAGTCGAGCTGATCGAGCGGCCGCGGTTCGAGGAGCTCAACCGCGCCGTGGTCTCCGAGGGCGGACAGCCCGCGGTCGGCCGGCCTCAGCTCATGGGCATCACGAAGGCGTCGCTGGCCACCGAGTCGTGGCTGTCGGCGGCCTCCTTCCAGGAGACGACGCGGGTCCTCACGGACGCGGCGATCCACGCCAAGTCCGACCCGCTGGTCGGCCTGAAGGAGAACGTCATCATCGGAAAGCTGATCCCGGCCGGTACGGGCATGCCGCAGTACCGCAACATCCGGGTGGAGCCGACCGAGGAGGCCAAGGCGGCCGTCTACTCCGTCGGGTCCTACGACGAGGGCGCCGAGTACGCCTTCGGCCAGGGCTCCGGCGAGGCGGTTCCGCTGGAGGAGTACGACTTCGGCCAGTACAACCGCTGATGACCAGCACAGAGGCCGCTCCCGAGTAGTTCGGGGGCGGCCTCTGGCCGTGTGCCACAGATTGATTTGCGGTAAGGCCGGTCACCACGGCAGGCTGGGGCGAAGGGTACACCGGCGGAGATTACCGTCGGCTTGTGGTCGATGACAGACTCGGAGGTCCCCATATGCGCCACGCGCCTTCGAGTGAAGTTATGCACTGCCGGTGGCGAGCCGCCGGCGGCATCGGCGCTGAAGGAGCCCGACGATGACCGAGCAGAACGGCACCCAGGGATCACACTGGCCGTTGCCTGACGAGCAAGGTTCGTCCGAACCGTCCCCCACGTCCGAAGCGTCCGACCGCACCAGGGAAGAGGCGCCGGCCGGCCAGGAGACGGCCCCGGGCACGTCGTCGCAGGAGCCGGAGGCGTCCTCCCCGGTCGCCGACGTCCCGCCGGACGTCCTCGAGTCGGGTCGCACCGTGGTGTTCGGCGCCCACCGCCGGACGGGCAAGCCCACCCCGGACGCCGACCCCGGCACTCCCGTCGCGGGCGGTGAGACGCCCTCCTCGGAGCCGGCGCAGCCGTCGTACGGACAGCAGCCGGGCGGTTATCCGGCCCCGGGCAGCCCACCGCCCTACGGCACGCCCGGTGAGCAGCAGCCTCCGCCGTACGGCCAGCCGCCCTACGGCGGTCAGCCGGGTCCGCCGCCCTACGCACAGCAGCCGTACGGCCAGCCGCCCTACGGCGGTCAGCCGGGCCAGCAGCCGCCGTACGGTCAGCAGCCTTACGAGCAGCAGGCTCCCTACGGCCAGCAGCCGTACGGTCAGCAGCCCTCGTACGGGCAGCCGGGCGAACAGCCCTACGAGCAGCCTCCGCCGCCCTACGGCCAGCAGCCGGGCGGACCGCCGCCCTATCCCCCGCCAGGCGAGGCACCGTCGTACGGGCAGCCTCCGGAGCCCGCAGCGGGGTCCCCGTCCGGTCCTCCGCCCTACGGGCCGGACTCCTACGGCCAGCAGCCGGGCGGTCCGGCGCCGTACGGCCAGCAGCCGCCGTACGGCCAACAGCCGTACGGCCAGCAACCGGGTCAGCAGCCGGGCCAGCAGCCCGGCTATCCGCAGCAGTCCTACGGCGAGCCGGGTCCGTACGGCCAGCCGGGTTACGCGCCGCCGCAGTACGGTGCCGCGCCCTACGCTCAGCACAGCCAGCCGGGAGCGCCCGCCTACGGCGAGACGCCGT
>Ga0247774_1000120_pt1 | contig 36047 bp, 29 predicted proteins | sample UWRJL001104B6_FD_179933 | JGI IMG/M metagenome (GOLD analysis project Ga0247774, IMG submission 179933) | Plant litter microbial communities from Arlington Agricultural Research Station in Wisconsin, United States - UWRJ-L001-104B-6 | ecosystem: Environmental > Terrestrial > Plant litter >...
GTTTGTACCCAATCCCCACCATGCCTCGGTCATCCTCATGTCGCTCTCCTGTTCGCATCGTTACCTTCCGTTTCCCTGCGCGATGCAGACCTCGGTGTTGACCATCCTTCGGGAACCTGATTCAAAGGTACAAAACTACCAAAAAAATAATATACAGCGGCATTCGTGGAGGAATGCCTCATCTCTCATTTTCCATCCCGCCGCCCTGTAGTAGCTTCCGAGCTAAGCTGAGCATCCGGCTTCGGCACTCAACGCCCAGGGCAGTGCCCCAGCGTCGACACCACCCAGGTTGGTTCGTGCAAGTCTCGTGAGCGAGTCGGTTGTCGCCTGCGATCATGGTGGTTGAAGAACTACCGCACACATCGCTCCGACGATCCGTCTGCCTTGCCACTGATGCTCTCGGCTCGTCAAGTACTCGGATTGCGCCAGGGTGATGGCTATCTGTTAAAGATCCAGGCATAACAATGCCCTCGACACCCTTTCATATCGAAACGCCCTACGACGCAACGTCCGCCTTCCAACCACAAGCCAGGCGATGCCTGCACTTTTACACTTCAATCTCGAACGCCTTACTTTGTCATGTGCCACCTCCCGCATTGTATTCGGGGGATCAAGCATTTCAGTCGTCGGATTCCACGACCCGTATCTTGGTGACCGATCTGGACAGCTCGAGTGCTTTCCGTCCCTTGGGCGAAGCGGCCATCTCCGACGCCTTCTCCGTCAACTTCCTGACACGTCCACTCTTCGATACAGGGCTGAGCTTCAGAGGCTCGGCATTCTCGTCGCCCATGACGACGAGAATGCTCGTGGAACGCTTGCGCCCTGAAGGTGACGAGGTCGTGATTTCAAGGTTGTTGAGGCTGTACGTGTCGTTGATTCGTGCCGTAAAAGCCTTCTTGGCCGGCTTCGCCTTCGTGACGCCGCCCGTTGCGCTCTTGCGGGAGACCGCCTTTGTCGGCTTCGGCGATTTGGAGCTGAGCGCCTTCCCCTTCGCAAGAGCTTTCGAGGCTGGCGACTTCTTGGATGACTTGAGGGGGGTACCCTTGCCCTTTGCCGTCTTCTTGGGCTTCTTTGCTGGCGACCGACCCGGGCCTCTGCGCTTCATGCTGACCGTGACCCTCTTGAGAGTAACGCTGGACACCTTCCGCTTCACCACGGCCGCAGCACCCTTTGCGCCCTTAGCAGCCTTGAGGCTCGCCGCAGAAATAGACTTCTTGAGGCCCTTTACGGCCATAATCTTCCTCTTCTTGGGCGTGTTGGCCTCGGCCTCGTCGCTGCCGGTGAGCTCGTCGAGCTTTCTCTTGCCCTTCTTGACAGTAGCCTTGACAGCTTCCTTGACGTCGTTCTTCTTGCCCTTCCCCTTACCTTTGGCGGCCGTCTTGTCCTCCTTGGGCTTCTTCTCTTCCTTGGGCTTGGGGCCAAGAACTCCTCGGCAGTTGGTCTCCCCGCACAGGCATGACTGGACGTTCTTAGAGGAAAACGGGTCGAACTTATAATCATAGGTAAGCTCGTCTCCGGTCTGGATCGGACGATCCCCAGCGAACAGAGCCATGCGAGGGTTGCCTCCCACGATCCACTTAATCATCCTGCAATTGGGATTGCAAGAATGGTTCACGAAGCGTGCAATGCTGCCAGTGGTTGCGTCAATGATCATATTCTGATCAAAGGACATGAGATAATAGCACTATAGTCATGTTAGCTCCACGATCGACGTTTGACATGGCGATTGATTGGGGCGGGTAAGCTGTTGAGCCAGTCTCCGGTGCGGTGTCACGTGCCCACTTTCAGGGTGGACCTACTGCATTGTTCTTGTATTTTTCGTTCATGCGACGATCGCACTCTTCCTCCGTGATGATCTCACCCGTGTATTCGGTGATGATCTGATTCGGTTCGAAGCAGCGGTTGCTTCGGACGCCGTAGCCGCGGTCGTCAGTCTTGAATACCTCGACGCCGATTCTGTAGCGGCCACCGAGTCCTTTTCTCTCGGCAAGTTCGGTAAAGGCTCTGTTGGTGCAGTGCTGCCTGCCTACGTTGCAGTTCATCTCGTCACATTCGTAAAGCATGATGCGGTTCTGGCAACTCTCTCCACAGCCATCTTCGGGCTCGCAGACGCATTTGCTCGAGAAGTCATTACCGAGATGGGCCTCTTTGCGCCAGATGTCCTTGGATTCGCCGATGAATCGATCTAAGAAACTGTCAGTGAACGAACAAGAGAATCCAAACAAAAGGGCTTCGGCTTCGTACTCTTGGTCATCTTCCGCCACTCGTCCGGCTTCGGCTGGCCTGGGGGCAGCGGGTTGCAGACGCTGAACGGAAGCTTGTAGTCTCTTCCCTGAAGAAGGGCTCGCAATCCATTGAACATTGGGAATGGCAGCGTCTTGTTGGACGGAGGCGGGTCCTTAAGCTCGGGCATCTGTGCTAGCCGCCGCTTCTCGGCCGTGTTCAGGCCTTCCTTGTAGTCGGCAAGAGGTTGGCCGGAGTAGAGGCCCTTTTCGAGGTACTTCTTGGCCTTCTTACGCGGCGGAGGCGGTAGAGGCGCGGGCGATTCTTCTGCCGGCTCGGGCGCAACCTTTTTCTTGAGGGGTGCCTTTTGCCTCTTCGATATCGGCTGGCCGTTGGCATCCAGCCTAACCTCCTTGCCATTACTCCAAACCGTGTGATATATAGGTTGGATATCAATATGCGAAAACTCATTGGTATCTTGGAGGCGCCGAAGCTCTCGCTTCATCCGCGTTGTCGTCGCATCCGTAGCAGCGCGTGTCTGCTTTCCAAGCTTTGAAATCTTTTTGGAGAAAGAGGAGCTTTTCCCGGTCGAAAAACGCGACGTGTCGCGTGCTGCTTTGGCCGGGGAGGCCGACTTTGCCTGGCGACGTGTCCGTGGGGTGTCGAGGGCGGGAACAGACCATTGGAGATGCAACGCGTCAATTCCGTCGCGCACCAGATTTCGCGAATCTTTTCTGGCCGTGTCGGGGCTCTGTGTCGTAGACGTGACAACGCGGTTAGGCGTAGCTCCAGTTGCGGTGCGCCTACGCTTCTTGTCCGTGAGGATAAAATCGCCCTTTGCCCTCCGCTTTCCATGGACATCGGTACCAGAAAGCTTTGAAAGATTGTATACCGGTGCATTTGCGCGTGCTCGCTTTGGTCGGCTGGAGCTAGGAGTAGTCGAAGTTGCTGTTGTTGGCGGAGCGTTGGCATCAACATCGGCAGGGCCCGGTGTGCTTGGTGCGGGATCAACAGAGGCGGGCTGCAAGGCTGTCGGCGTCGCAGCCGCGACTTGGACGCTGAGAGCGTCGAGCTTTGGCAGATCGGAAGATTGGCTGGCATTGTCGGAATCGGGTACGGATGTAGGAGGTGTTGACCCTTTTGACGCGACATTGGATGCCGAGGACAACTCTTCGGTGGGAGCCGAGAAGCTGCTTTCGCTAGAAAGAGACATGACGGCTGGTAGCAAATGCAGCGACTTCGACGCGATGTATCGATACATACGCGGGGAAGGATCAATTAAAACGATAAGCCAGGCTTTCGGATCGTTCTGGGAACGGTCCTAAGCTTGGGCGCCGAGTTGGGAGTTGAGGGTTGTTGATGATGATGTGAAGGGTTTGGTACGTGGTCAAACAAAGCGTTCGAAGGGGTGCACGAGGAAAAGTCGAGGTGGAGAGGGATTTTGGCTGGGGAGGAATGTGAGTGGTCCACACCACACACGGACGCGTGCCAGGAAAAGCTTAGCACCAAAAGTAAGAGATACGAAGTACCAGCTCAAAGTGTCTCGTGTCGTCGCTCAATGACAGCTGAGTCTCAGGCTGGCCCACAAAACAGGGAGATGAGAAGTAGCGAATTGGTGAAATGCGCGGGGTCTTGAAACTCGAGACTGAAGAATTATCAATTGCCAATGCAGTCTTCCTGTCAGGTTAAGAGGCAAGCAGCGTGGTCAACGAGCAATTGGCGAGGTTGCGGCTGCATCGTGTGGCAAAAAGGGAGTTCGGAGCGGGGAGAAAGAAAGTTGAGTGAAAAATAACAAACCCAATCTGGTCGAATGTAATTGGGGGGAATGAGGAGGGGGGTCATGTAGGCGGGCCGAAGGGTTCCAGGAGTGGTTTTGCCGTCGTTAATGACTTTGGCCGGCTGGCTCGTGACATAAGCACACCAAGGACCACCAACGACTCCTTTACTTGAGAATGTTTGGGGGCAAGACCTCAGGTCAAAGGGGAAAAGGCGTGGCCAGGCGGCCTGCATCCGTCCATGCCGTTTGACCTCTTGTTTGGCCTTGGCCAAGCTTGCAAGACGGACAGACGTTGGTCCAACTCCGATTGAACACCTCCCTCGACTTGCCGACAGGCTCTGGTCCGAGACACACGACACCTCTCGTTGATGAGCTACACTCTGAAGGGACTGTCCTGTATTCATATCATCATCGACGCCCTCGTCTGCCTCACGCTTTCTTATGCGCAGCAGTTACCACGGTATTAGTTTTGTTGCTTTTGAGCGACAGCATCCGTGGATTTTGTGTCAGGCTGGTTGTGGTCCTCGACGGACTTCCATTTAGAAGGCGCGCCGTGATGCAGAGCATGATAAAGTGCAGAGGCAATAACAAGGGTGCATGGCTCGGACGGCTCGGAATGGCACACCTCAATATTTTTGACAGCCGTGCCCCGGGCCCGATGATGCCCTCGCAGACGCCCAAGGACGTTTCATTCGAATCGCGAGAATTAGGTCACTCCACCATATCAAAGATTGCAGAGGCCCTAGATACTTACTACATCTGGTGTGACTCGTCTATGTGTTCCTTTTCGCCACGGGGGTCCCCAGCGGACGACAAGTGCCGAGTGTCGAAGTAGAAGTGAAGATGGCGAAATTCAGACGTAGTACGGGATTTTTCTCGCGTCGAGGCTAGAGATGCACTGGGTGCCACTTGGCGTGGTGGAAGCTTGTAGGCCGTCTTCAGCAAACCGCTTTTATATAGAGCAGATGAGCAGATAATCTTTGGCTTCGAAATGTTAGCCCCTCTAAGAAAGCGACCCTCCATCCAGCGGCTTCCGCCTCGATACAAACTAAATCTCCGTGTGCAGCTTTTGGAGGTTATCGGGGCCTTAGAGAAGGAGAGCCAACGAGGCTTTCGCGTTCCCCCCAAAACCAGGCCCCCCCTAAAAGATTATACTCTCCAAAGAGCTTTGATGACGTGCACTAGCTATACCAAAATTTATAGAGGAGTGATGTCAGACAGCTATGCGGATCTTGGACATCTCATACTTTGGCATCCCAGTGTTCACTCCTCTGAGGTAGCTGCCCGCTTGATCAGGACACCATGTCATTCTCTTTGAAACTAGGTAAACTTGATTCAAGCGCCATGACTCCTGACTCCTGGCTCCTGGCTCCTGGCTCCTGGCTCTTATAAGAGATATTTCGAGGCACGTCCAGCCCCTCCTCTGCATGATGATTGAGGACGGCATCCGATCTAGATGCAAGCTAGGTGTTCTGTGTTTGACCAAGTTGACAGACATCAGCAATCAAGCAAAAAAGAGCTGCTATTCAACACTTGCCTTATCAAATGAAAATTTTGATCTCCAGATAGATTTACCTCCAAAATCGGTTGCAAAATGTCCAGAGTAGGCCATTTCGCGATATTCCTCTTCCTACGTCTTCTCCTTCCGTCTTGGGCGAATGATATATGGATGTAGTCTTCATGGTAGCCCGCCGCGGCTCACATGGCGCCCATTCTCTCATGCATCTTGGGGCATTTTCCAGCCAGTATAAATAAAAACTGCCTTACCATACCAAAAGCCGAGAAGGAGGTGTGGCTGCTGACGGTGTTTTCGCCTCTATCGATTGGCGTGGTTTTGATGTTGGGTTCGATTTGCGACTTCACACTAGACAACCGTTGCATCTAGGATTGTTTAATACTACGCCCAGTGCTTAAAACTCCCCTCGGGCTAGTACATTGGAAACCCCAAATTTAGCACTTCAGGTTTGCATATCGAGGCAATCTTACGAAGTTGACTGCTGAGACTATCACGGAATTGACCCCGAGCTTCCCAAATGCACGTGTTTATTAGTATGTAGATGTAGAACAAGGACACAAATACTGTACAGATACAAGTAAAACAAAACAAAACTAAGCGTAACGTATTTTGGAATATTTTGGAGGCTTTTCAAACATCTTCCCAGGCTGCAGGTTCCCTCGAGGGCGAGCGCTCGTACTTCATTGCGATGATTGTACATTCCACTTCAATACTGAGAGGTACGCGGCGAAGAACAGCATTGGCAATTCGGCATCACGACCTATCCGTTGCGTAGTGGCGGGTACTGTCCTGAAACTGATAAACCGGATCAGTAATCGATCGCTCGCCATCCACAATGCTAACACAACAACTAGAAGCCGGACGAATTGTCTAGTATGGTGATTAAAGGTGTCCCATAGTAGCCTATCCCAGAAAGTTTCATCGCTCAGCCCTCGTGTCTTGTCTTCACACATTTCGGAGCCACGAACGGAGAGGAAGCCACGGATTTGATATAAGATTGCTCTTAAACAAAGAGCTAGGCACCAATTCCCCGATGGCATATTCACCAGGAACCGCCACAAGGGTGAGAGCTCCAAATCCCTAATTATCCCCACTTTACATCACATTGAATAACCACAGCTCAAGACAGGTTCATCTATTCTAATCGTCGAAGAACAGGAAATGAATAGCTTTGTAGCAAAGCACCTTTTTACCATATCAGATATGAGGGGTTGCTTGGTCAACACCCCTCTGCTTCTCACCTGGTGACCCTACGCCTTCAGGTCTTCGGCAGTAGTGCCCTCCGGCTTCTTGGCTACCTCTTCTTTGGTCTTCTCCTCCTTGACTGCCTCCTTACCCTTATCCTCGGCCGTCTCCTCCTTAGGCGCCTCCTTAACTTCAACAAGCTTAACAGTTTCACCCCGCTCCGCAATACTCGTCCCCTTGCCACCATACTCCTTCGGGAAATCCTCCGCATCACACTTGACTTCCCCCATCAGCGACGCCCCCGAGCTCATGGGATGGAACTTGCGCAGCGTGGCGGGCGAAAGGAACAGCTTCATAACGCCAAACATCCAGCCCATCACGGCCGGCACGTTGACAAAGTACTTGTGTGACAGCAGCTCCGGATACGCCGTCGAGAATTGCGTGATCGTCTCCTTGGACGCCGCCTTGACGGCCGGGTCCATGCGAAAGAAGGACACGCTGAGATAGTCGTGCACCTGCACCATCTGGTACGGGTCCTCGCCGCCGGGCTGGATGGGCACCGTGGCGGACTCGAGCTTGAGCTTGCGGATGCCAAGCTCCATGAGGGCGGCGCGCCACTGGATGAACCTTGGACTAATATCAGTACTGCTCTCGCCAATGCCTAGCAAGGGTGTAATGTTGATGGCTGGCCACTCACTCCTCTACGTCCCCAAAGGTGGCCTTAAAATCCTTCACCTTCCCATAAACATTCCACGTAATCACAAGCGACTCCCCTCCCTTCTTGTGCGTCGTGACATACCCCAGCCCATCAAACTTGGCCTTGTTGTACGCCTTGTCGACGAGCTCGTTGGGCTTCACCTTCTTCCGCCACTCCAGCGCTGCGGTAAGCTGCTTCTCCGCGGCATCGACATCGCCGTTGTTGGCGTTGATAAATTTTTGCAGCACGATCGTGGTGGGCACGTCGTTGACGTCGACGAGCTTCACGTTCCACATCTCCTGCCAGGCCGCCTTTTCCAGCACGGCGGGTAGCCGTGCGGCGAGCTTCTCGACGAGAGTTTCATCATGAGTAGGGCCAGGCTCCGGCTTGGATTCGTCTGCTTTCTTGGCTTCGTCGGCCTTGAGCTCCCCAGCCTTGGACGGCTCATTAGAGGCGGTTGTGGTTGCCTCGTCCGGCTTGTCAACAACTTCCTTGGGGGGCTCTTTGGTGGCAGTGTCGGCGGTTGTGGCCTCGGCGGCAGTGGTTGCTGGGGAATCAACCTTGACGGGAGTTTCGCTAGCGGCTCCGCTGCCGGGATTTTTGTCGGTCATGTTGATAGTGGTACGAAGAAACTTGTAATATGATAGTGCCTGTGAAAACTCCTTCCTCTCGTCTCAGCAACTTGGCATGAGTTGAGAAAAATATCGTTGGGAGAAGGTATGCACAAAACGAATCCAGGTATTAGACCGGGCAAAAGTGGTCTGCAATCCCTTGCTCCCGAGTCTGAGCCGGAGCGGTAGGCGCGTGGGATATTACTAAATGGTAACCTGGTGCTGCGGAATCTTCAGGATGTTGCTGGTCGTCCCGGCTGTCTTGTCCGTCGGCGAAGAAGCGTGGTTCTGGCAAGAGTATTACAATGAATTTGAGACGAAACAGAATGTTGATTGCTTCCAATACGTGTCAGACGGTTGAAGTTTAACCACGGCTCAGGATCATTGAGCTTCAAACTTTTTTGTCTCGTTGCCATGGTGCCATTTTTGGCGAGTTGGCGGGTGCCAAAATTGGCACCCGCGAGCAGCTGCGTGGGATTGCCGCTTACACGCCAGTGTTGAAAGTACATGTGCAGCACGTTTAATCACAAAGCAGGTGAAACTCAATAGACCTCCCTTCAAAATCGAAAGGATGCACACTCGGTATCACCTAGAATTTAGGTCGACTGTTGCCAATGTCGAATTGATGCTAATCCATTTCATGATAGAACAGGCTACAGGGCGGCAACAGCCCAAACGCTGTACCAAACATACACTTAAGACTATCAAGGCTATCCGGCTTCGTGTCTACGGCCTAGATGGATTTTCGTCTTTAATGGTGGCTGCGTTCCGTTCACACCGCGGCCGGTGGTCCGCGATCTGTGTAGAGGTGACCTTGTGGAGGAGGGCGAGTGGAGAGATTCGTTCGGTCTGCGCTGCATGATTGTTCTTGTAGCGATTTGGAACTTATGCCTGGACGCTCGTAATCTCTTCTGGTTCAGCGGGAGCTGAATACTGGATAGGTGGTTAGCATTCTGATCTCAGGTCGGGTTTGAGAATTGAAGATACAGAAGAGAACATACCGAAAGACTAGGATCACAACGAAGCCGTAAATGCCTTAGCCCACCCGCCTACAACCCGAATGCCCTGCGAGCTAGGGATCGGGAGTTGCCGCTAGCTGGCCCTGGCATTGCGCCCAGGGGCTGGCCTTGCCTGACACGCTATAATAATGGAGGCGACGATTCCGGTACTCGGACCCACAGAAACCAATAATCAAGGCGAGGAGAACTTGACCGAGGTTCCGGACCCAACGAACCTGAAGACACACGAATCTCTGAGATTGAGCGTGGGGATCGGGTCCGCGACGTTTCTTGTCAAGCCAGTTCATAAGGTCGGCGAAAAGGACTGGAACGCTGAACCTGACGGTAGGGACAACTACCTCCCCGAAGAACTCATGAAAGTCGGTCGATACTTCTCTGTCAGCGCTGTACCTCTCCATGAGAAGGTTGAGGTACCTCGCCAGGGCTCCGAAAGCGTACACAGCAATTGCCGATGTGAGGATGCGAAATAACCATCTGTTGAACCAATGCGTCAGTTAGACCGGGGTTATGTAGGAAATCCGAACAAGAGATCTATTAATATGTCCATGACTGCAAAGCGTTGGGGTCTGGAGAAGGCCACTTACACGGAAACCTGCATTTTGGGGGTAGGGTGGAAAACAGAGCGAGAGAGAGTCCGGCCATTCACAGGCACGACGGAAAGCATATCAGCCTGTTGGGAATAGGACTCCAACAGCAGGTGCTGATGTCTTGCTACTTCCCGTCTCGCGGTCGTCGCCTCTCAAACGCGTCAAGCTACGAGAAATCTCGGAAGCTAAGAGCGAGGTAGTGCTATTTTACCTTTCAAGATCTTACAAGACCGACTCATGCACACTGTGACAGTGTGATGCATCTAGAAGGAGGGGCTTAACCGGTACTTAGCTACCAAGAGATGCAGAACTCGAGAGAGGGGGGGAGAGGAGAAGAAAGGAGGAAGAAAAAGAAAAAAGAAAGATAATTATAACTTTATATGCCATAAAGCTTGAGGTCTGCTTAGGGCTGGTCTCCGAGTTCGTCATCATAACTCTTCGGAGAAAGTTTAACGTCCTGGAGCTTGCCGTCGTGTTTGGAGAGCTCGGTTGTTGCCAGCACCTTGGATGAACGGGCCAGTCTCAGATTTCCGTTCGAACTTGCGGGTCACGAATCGGCTGTGTCATACAAAAAAGGGTCAAATGAAAAGAGCTGTAACGTGTAAAGCCAAAGGAAGGGAACAAAAGGAAGGAACACATATGGTGAACCTTAGGAGCTTCGTGAGCTCATCCTCCTATGTGACGGAGCCTTGTGCCGGGAATCGGGACAGGGTGGGGCGTTCCTGGGACAGGGTGGCTGCATTGCCTAGGCTCAAGACAACCGATCAACCCAGAATGTTGAGCATGTCAACTCGCCCATAATGCACACCGTACCCCCCCATTAGCGGCGGTGCGGCGGCCACCTAAAAAAAGCCCAAGTTTCCCCCGCGTATCCTCCAACCACAACGAGGAGGTTCCTGAAAAGCGGGCCTGGCGCCCTAGCGGTGAGCTTTGCTACTGAAACCCGCCTCTCTATTGGCGTTTGACCTCTCCAGGTTGATGCTTCTTGTCCACTAGCTGCAGCCACGTCTGAAAACCGAAAAAATTAAAAAAATCAAACTGCAAGCGCTGTGCAGAGTAACCAGAGGGAAGTACAAAGGAACTGAATGGAGACACTTATACGGAGTAGCACGATTTGCTAGTTGGCTATTGCAAACTGCGGATGGGAAGGTGGAACAGGGCGCAAGGCTTCTTAGGTCCTCCGTTTCCTACCGCTCTTTTCCACCAACTGGGACTCTTCTTTCTTTTTAGGATCAAGATGCTCAGAAGGATGCTGTTTATTTCTAAGTACCGGTCTCAGCGAGCATATTTCATTCCAAGGTTGGTTGCTAGGCATGCCATGCCCAAGTCAAACGCCGTGTGTAATGTGGACCTTGTTCTTCACCTGACATGATTTGTGGTATATCCTCAACCCAATCCTGTTTCTATGCAGCCGTCATACAAATTTCCACCGGCCGTGAATCTCAGCTCTACCGGAGCGACGCGACGTATCACGCACAATCAATGATGGTTATAGTTCACTCCCTTCCACCGTCGTGGTGGGTGGCGGCACATCAGCTTCGAAAGCGGCATCATCCATCCAGCCCGAATACCCATCATCTGACTCCTCCTCCACGTCAACCGGTACAGCCGTAATCGGCGTTGCGGGCTCCTCATACGAGTCTTCCTCGGCGCCGTCCAGGCTAATCCCGCCGGGCTGTGAAACAGAAGGCCGTGGTGTTTCCAGGTCGGACGCGCCCCATGAGGTTGGTTTAAGACTTTCATCGTCATCGGACGCATCCTCTACGGTTGCCTGCATGTGTTCCGACCGTGGCTCGACCTTAGGTGATGCAGGCTCCGAGTGTTCCGAGTCGGACGGAGCTGGTACGACAAAGACATTTTCCGTAGTCGGCTCCTCCGAATGGGAGTCACGATGCCGTCTCTTTGGTAGAGGCGGTGGCGGAACCGGCCTTTTTTCTGGTTTGTGGTCCTCGCCTCCTTTCGAGCTTGAGCCTCCCGACTCTTGTGACGATTGGGACGCATGTGATCTCTCGGAGAGAAGCGGCGGCGGTAATTGTTTCCGTTTGGGAAATTGGACAGGCGTAGACTTCTTCTCCGGAGGGGGCAGGGGAACCCCGGGAGGCGGCAAAGGTCGCCCTCTTCCCATGGGCTGGCTGAGGTCTACCTGAGGATGCTCATTGCCACCTTGGCCGTTGCGCGCCTCCTTTTGCCTCTGAATTGCATTCCATCCCCACTGTCTTGCCTGAGCTGCGGCGTTGGTGACGGCTAGAAGCGTATTCCGCTTTGGGGTGCCGTCGCTGTTCGCAGACGAGACACTTGCATCCGTCGACCCGGTATTCGACCGGCGAAAGAAACCCCTCGATATCGAACCAGTTTGGCTTTTGAGCATCGATTTGACCGCGCCTCTCGTGTTATGACTCTCAGTCGACTCCTTTGAAGAAGCCGTATTTTGCCGTGACACGTCTGCCGGAATATCGTGCCCACTGTTTCGACCACTACTTCCATTCGTATCTGCAGAAGAAACCGAAGCAATGCTAGTGGCTTTCTTTCGACTGGAACTAGCTTGCGTGGGCGTGCTGAGAGGCGTTTCGTGCTGAGTTTGTTGCGACGTAGATTCCGTCGAAACACTCTCTGATAGGACGTCAGACATGGATTCGTTCGACGTTGTTACTGCTTCTTCCGTAGCAACAGCTTCGGAATGCGCGAGCGCGCCGGCACTAATTCGAGGGGATGTCGACTGCGACGAGCCACCCATGGTGAGACCTGTGGTATCCACGCTCGTCGAGGAAGCCTTCGGGCTCGCCTCGGCTGTGTTGGCAACCTTTCGATTAAAAGCACCTGTCACCGGGCTTGCTTGAATATTGGGAACGCTGTAGCTCTTTCCAAATTGGTTTCCTTCGCCCAGGATGTCTGGCTTTTCCTCGTATTGGCCGACCAACTCCACGTCCCCGATCTGCGCAGCTATTGTCTCAGCATCAGGAGACCTGACGATAGCATCATCTCCTTCCCAGATGCCTCCTCGGTATTTCTTATGCTCGGTGTGGAAGAAGGGAGCGTCATCCCAGAATGGGAACACGAGCGTTTCCGCGAATACTTCCTTGATCCGGTTCTCGATTTGGCGGAGGATGAGGGTGTACGTGATTTGCCGTGAACTCACAATCGGCTCGATGGTCATCTCCAGCTTTGGCATGGTCTGGAAACTGAACCAGACCCGATTGCTTGGCGGGGCTTTGATTTTGAAGAAGCAATGGCCTTCAAGTTTCTTGAGCACGACGGCAAGGACAAGGTCGACCTCGCGAACTTTGAATCGAGAACCGAGATCGATACGAGCCACAGCCGTCACCTCCATGCGAAAACCGCCCGTGTATCGGACGTCTGCCTCCACCACGCATTCCCCGTCCACGTTCAAGTCCTTGAGCCGCGGGTTCGAGATATGCGGAGCCGAGTCTCCCGTCTTGATGTCGCGGATAGCAATGTGCGAGAGAAACGACGGTCGGTTGACACGGGAAATCTTCTTCGTAAGCTTCTCCCTGACAAGGTTCTCAAGGTCCTTCGTTCGGTAGACGCTGAGAAACACCCTGCCAATCATGGCATTCAACCACCTCGTGTGAACATCGTCATTCGAGTGAAGCTTCCCCACAAGCGATATGATGTTTTTGACATCAAACTGCATCGGCGCGGGGGCCTTGACGTCGTTGCCGAGTGCTTGCTCCTGATTGCGCAGCAAGGCAAAGTAGAAGTCTTCCTTGGCGGAGCAGTTCTCCGAGAAGAGATAAAACGGCTTGGATATCGGCGCGCCAACCTTGGCTTCATTTCCTCCCACCCTTCTAGCCAGGCATATTGCATTTCTCTTTATGAACAGCTCGCCTTCCGGGGTCACATCGCCACCCGAGTATATGCTGACGTTGTGGTGCGCGAGAGAGATGACGTGTCGGACTTCAAGTTGTTCCTCGTCGTCGAAGAGCATGATGTGGCCGTGCCTGCAAATCCATGTCAGCTAGGATTCTAGGGTCGGCTCCAGTCAATCTAGACTACCGACCTCAACACGACGTAGAAGACATTGCCCGCATTCTTGGGTCTTTGGCTCATATTGTTCTTGCTTTCAAGCGGCCCCGGAGCGTGTTTCCGATCGAAGATGCTTTTGTACATGGCCTGGTAGACGCTCTGGCTCGGGGCCGCTACCGTGGCCGACCCAACGGGCGTTGCCCGCTCGATGGGCTTCGCGTTGATTCCCATGGGTGTGTATTCTCGACAGACGGCGAAGTAGCCCGAAGAGACGTCGGAGGAATCAGCTGGGCGTGGCTTGGCTTCATCCCTTACTTCTTTCTGGGCCTCGTTAAGGGCCGTGACATCGTCACCTGGTTGGACGACGCTATCTTCGGGCTTCTCCTGGACGAGTTCGGTATCGGGTCGACTTGGCAAGCTCAGGTAGATGTAAGCGAACCCGGCAAACACGACCAAAGGTAGAAAAGTGAGCCCCCCAAGGAGGTAGGCCAAAAGAAAGCCTGTCCAGCCCATGGTTCCGGACGATGTGTGGATCTGAGAGCTTTGGCGGGGAGCTCTCTGTATATGAAGGATTGACAGCCGGAGCTGGCGTTACGAAGGGTATTGTGCGAGGATAGACATTGGAGAGGTCGTATTACAGACCGTGCCTCCTAGAACTGTCCCGGCCGTGCAGCAGACGTCGTTGAAAATGCCGGAATGGTGCAGGAAGAGGATGCTGGTAGGAGTCTTGCCAGGTTGGTTTTAGGTTGGTGCCATTCAACTGAACAGCTGTTACGTCAAGCTCCATGCAGAGGCAGTTCCACATGAACCCGCGCTACATCGTGACTGGCCGGAGCGGGTGGTATTCCCCGATATGAGAACAATCCCGATTTAATCCCGGTGCCCCGGTATAGCAATATTACCAACAATCCCGGCCATGTGCAAGACTCCAAAATTCATGGTTTACCACTGAACAAAAATCGAAGCCCGGAAAGGACCAGATGTTGTTGGTTCATCGACATCTTGGTTGATATTGATTAGCCTCCTGAGCATAGTTACATCTAGATGTCATTGCAGCAGATTAGTCGCGGCATTTCCTTTTCGCATACCGACCATGTCCATGCAGCGCCGGGCCAGTAATTCATCATGAGCGAGTCCTGCCATCCATACGACGCCTGTTCAAACATGGCAGGGTCCGCCTCTCGCATCTCCTTGATCTTCTCCGGGGTAGCCATGGCGAGGAAGTGCTCTCGTTGTTGACCGAGTGGGAAGATGCTTTGGGTAAAGGTTAATCTTGGTGTCTCTTCCGGCCGCTCGCTTCTCGAAATTCCTCGAGCATCTAGACCTGGGCAGGGTCGCTAGTTGATAACTTACAACGAGTTACTAAGGATGCCATGGCAAAGGCTAGGTTCCTTCTTCAGCAGGCCTTTCTTCCACGTACAGGCTCTTCCTCTCTCGATCGCAAAATCGATCTTTTCATGAAGAGTCGGAAAGAATGGCCGCAGAGAGAGCAGGCATAAAACGAAGCCAGGCGCGCCGTGGCACCACTGTACCAGTTTCGACTCAGTCTTTTCTGGAATCGTTGGCCAGTTTCCATCCGGGAGCTGTAAGGTCAACAATTCCTCCAGCTTTCCTGCCAGGTTTGGCGCCAGTGGAGGCGTAGTAAGGACCAGCTGTGTCAGGATGCCGATGTCTCCATGGGCCGGGCCCAAATATCGAGTACCATCCCATGTCCAGTTCCCTTTGCCGTCGTCGTCGGTCGCGAGGATTCGATCTGTCAACAGAACGATGGCACGCTCCAGAAGAGCAGCGCTACTCGGAACAAAATGTCGGACCATCCTTAGCAAGTACAAGGCTCCGGAACGACCGTATAACCCCTCAGTTGGATAGGGTTCAGATTGGCCCTCCACGCTAGGTGCTATGACGGGCGTAAGACTAGAAACGAAGGAGCGAACATGATTGAGGTCTTTCGTGATGCTGGCTCGGACAGCTTCATGGCAAAGCCTTTCGGTAATGATACCACATGAGTTCAGCTGGTCTGGAAGGCCGTGTCGCTCCCCATTGATGTATGCCTTGGCCCAATGCAGAGGCGTCTTTCCTTCAACCCGCAGCTTCGGGTGAGAGACGGATAGATGGAGGAACAGATAAGCAAGTCCCGTAGGACCCGAGAACAAGCCGCCCAGGTGTTCATTCCGACTATGAGTGTACAACTCTTTGGGCGGGGCCCCACGGATGACTTCCTCTGCCGCCTGCTGAAGGAGTTCCTGCGGGTGTCTCTCTAGACTCAGGGGAGGATCGAAGGTATTCAAGATGCATCTTTCCTCCGCCGTATTTGCCTGTCCTGTCGACATCTCTGATGGCTGCTGTTTGTGGCCGTGGTGTAAACTGTTAAATCAACCATGAAGCGGCGAGTTAACGAGGGAAATACGAAGAACTACAATCACGCTGCTTGCGGCTAAAGCCAAAAAGGGCGCCGGAAGAGCTACCATGGTGACAAATGTTCTCTGCTCAAGGCTTAAGCCGCTTGTTAAGAGAGGCTGCAGAAGGCTGACAGCTCATTGCATATCTGACACGGGAGCGGGGGAACATTGGCACGAGCAAGCGGGGTTCTTTGCTGAATATCCTCCTCCTCACCGGCATCGCGAACGGTCTGGCACAGCGCCAATAGGCAAAAAACGTTGGATCCAAAATTATGGCTATGAGAATATGGTCCCGGGAAATCCCCTAACCCTAACAATATATTTGCCCCGCTCTTCACATGCATTATGAGCAGCCGGAGCTAATGCTCCCCGCCAAGTTCGCCCTCTGTCACTTCGCGCCTCCTATGACCTCATTGGAAGAGTGTGCTGTATAAAACATGCTACCTAGGTGCCAGGCTGCCCAAGTCAGTCTCGCAACCGTGCGAATTCTCGTTATATGTCCACAGTAAACAACCTTTCCTAAGATCTCTGCGGACAACTTTTCACCTACGCAATCAGCCACGGTAGCATTTTTGGTCTCACCATCGATCCCACATCCCTGACAAGCTTCCAAAATGGCCGACCATGATCAAGCTGTCTCATCGACGCGACAACGCGTCGTAGGGTCTGTCCAAGCCAGAACCCAAGAAGTCTTGTAAGAAGAAGATTGGCAACCCTAATATTTCACACGCCCCCGCTGACCTCAGAATCGCAGGAAGGAAGACTACGACAAGTTTAAGACGGTCGCCTCCGACGCAGCGAGATCGCAAGCTTACCTGTACCCGATCAAGGGTATCGTCTTCTACGCAACGCACCGTTCCCTTTGGAAGCCGCTTGTCCAGCAGATGGGTCCATACCTCCTGCTATCGATTGGCGTGGTCGCCTTTATGTTTTTCTTCGCATATCTTCCACAACTTGCCGTTCTCGTTTTCGTCAATGGCCCGCTTGCCGTCTTTACGACGGTACTTCTCATCCTCAGCGAGAGCTCCACTATCATAAACATCGTTGCAAGATCGTGGCTTATGCAGGATGCGCTTCTGGATACCTTTGACGGAACATTGGTAGCCAGGGATGCCACGGCCATGGTGAAGGAAGGACGCCAGATCAAGAGTGGCTCGGATCCGATGGAGAAGCTCGGCAAGATTATAAAATCACCCTTCGAGCGTTTTAGCCCAAAGGCCTTGATACGATATGTGATATACCTGCCCCTCAACTTTATTCCTGTAGTGGGAACGGTGATTTTCATCATCCTCCAAGGTAAGCACCGTGTTATGCCCAATGCGGGCTCCCGAGTCGAAGCTGACTCTTGACCTGACATCGAACTAGGACAAAATAGAGGAAAGAGTGTCCATGGCAGATACTTTCAACTCAAGAGCTGGTCCGAGTCGCAGAGGTCGGATTGGCTTCACAAGCACGCTGGCCCTTATGCCGCTTTTGGCCTCGTAGCTACTCTCCTCGAACTGGTTCCCGTCGTTTCGATGTTTTTCTCGTTTACAAACACGGGTAAGCCTTGCCTATTGTTGCTAGAATCTCATCCCAGAATGAAATGGTCACTAATGTCGGTACAGTTGGTGCGGCCTTGTGGGCTGCCGATATTGAAGCGAAGAGCACATCCATGACGGACGGCACAGCCCCTACGCTTCGGGAGACTGCTAGAACAGCCGAGTAGGGAGGCGCTGCTGCACGAGTCCGGGATGAGGCTTGTTCGCGTCGGTCGTGAAAGAATGGACGCTAACCTCGGCCGTGGCATCCTTTTATTCATAAATAGTTGTTGGCTGGGAAAAGGAAAGAGGGCTTACGGAATAGTAGGGCTCGCTGGCAAAGACATGAGCCGTTACACCACTTTCAGTCCCCTCTTTCGCTGGAATGTTACTTAGATAGCTGCAAATTAATACACTAAGGACATTGACTTGGGTGCAATTTCATCTTCTCCTAAGCTCCCAAAAGAACAGGGCTCAGAATATGCCTCCAACAACCAAGCGTTAACAAGCAGAGGGCGTTGACAGGATGATACTCTCGCGGGCTCTGTGTGGTTAAGCCGTCGCCTCCCGTCTTAGTATCATTATTACCCACCCAAATTTGAATTCCGGTTCGGAACGCCACCCTTTGTAGAGTATGTCGGGGTGGTCGAGAGATTTCTTTGCCTTGTTGGTTTGAGGCTCTTCTGGACGACCTTGGAGGGGTGCTTGTTTGCCATGTTTCTTTGTTTTGGACGGTAGGAATTCGGGAAGGGAGTTCCTCGGACGGAACGTGATGATGCTAGGAACTGGTATTGGGCGTCATACTTCCACTTCCCCTACTAGATGATGCTCGCTTGATGGCAGATCATAATCGTACTTTATAATGAGAGAGCGCTTCTCGCCTCGCATTAACCTATCCGACCGTTATCTGAAGCGAAGTCAAATGACTAGGAGGAAAAGGATTTTTTTTCTCATGCTTTGGGACCTGGTCTCAGATCTGATCTACTGACAGAAAAATCGGCACGAAGAGCTTCAAAACCGTTTCATGAGACAACCTCCCCTGGAGTATATTAACCACAATCACTAGGTTACATGAGCCCTCCCCCTCGGCCCCCTTCCTGTCTGCTCCTACCGTCGCCGAAGACTACAAATGAAAAAAAAAACAGGCGTGCCCTTCCATCATCAATGGTCGTCGCATGAAGGATTAAAAAAAAAGGCGCCAAAAGAAGAAAAGACGTTAAACTAGACCAGAAAGCTAAGGAAAGTAAATAAAATTACGAGTACAGTCTCCTTTACCCTCGGTAGCCTCCCTTTCCTGCTGTTATCGACCCTTTGTTCCTGCGTTTCGGCATCCTTTCAAGAGGAATAAAAGGAGAAGGGGGTCGCGAAAACCAACAAGTGGCGAGAAAACCTGACCATCCCACCTGCAGGTGAAACGTCATAATATGCAAAGTTGTCGTGGTTGGGTTGCTAGGGGCATAGGCGGAAGTAAACAGAGCCGTTCGCCGTTGGTCATAAAAACCCTTTTGTTTATCATACCGAGACAAAAAGGGGAGCTCAATCGAGGCGCCGATTGTCGAGAGCAAAAATTGAGACATTAAAAGGAAACTTGTGCGTCGAGCACGTGTAATGAGTGTAGCGAGTTGGTGGTTGCCATGTTGACTGGGTGTGTCGATAATAGGAAAATAGAAATTCGTAAAGGGTCCGTTTCATTTTGGTATGCTTTCATTCCCCCAATGCCGAAAACGCTCGAAAGGAAAAACAAATTGTTCATAAGGACTGATGAATGAGTGACTCGAATAAAGTAGAGGGTTGGTTGTGTGCGTTGGCGGAGTTTAACCCGTCATCTGGCGACGAGTCCATAAAGTCGACGGTGAGGGGAATATTCCCTATCTCCTCGACCGCACCGTGCCCGCCGGCGTCGACGCTGTAGACTGTCCCGCCTGAGGAGTATGCTGGTGCGAATGGGTATTCTGCGACCCCTTGCGCTTCATGGTGCCTGTGAGGGTGCCGACGTCGTGCTTACCGTCGCAGCATGCCCTCACGTTCTCGAGCCGGTCGGCCTCGCGGTCCTGCCTCTCAATCATCTCCCGCACGTCCTCGGCGCTGTCGTGGGCCGCCTGAGCCTCGTAGATGCCTGCCTCCTTGGACACGCTGTTGTGCCTGCCCCGCAGACTGCCGAGGGTTCCGGTAAGCACCTGGCTTGATTTCCAGTAGCCGCTAATCCTGCTCAAGGTGCCTAGCGAGGGTCGCTGCTCAGCGTTCTTTCTGTGCGACGGCGTCAGGGTGGGAATGTTCATGTTCGTCTCGATGGCGGGCGACTCGGTCCTCGTTCCTCTCGAGTTGTAACTGGAGAGCGACGGCGGCGGTCGCGGTCGCGTACCGTTCGTCTGACGTCTGCCAAACTGCGGGTTGAACTCGGCAACATCTTCGCTTGTGATTTGTCCGGCAATCTCTTCGGCATCTGAATGACCCTCGTGATTGGTGCGGAGAAGCAGATACGAGAGAGCATTGAACCATGTCTCGTGTCGTGATCCGGTCGTGCAAGTAAACTTGACAGTTCGACCAGGAGAAATGACGACCAGGCTCTTTCTATGCAAGCCGGGAGGGAAGGGATTGTCGTCAGTCACAACCCGTACGGCCTCGATGGCCACGCTCTTGGTCCTCAGCTCGTTGCGGCTAGCGCTCTGTGGATCCTTGTCACTCCAGTACAGCGTGCGGGTGTAGGGATGAACCCAGAAATAGCGCCTATGTCGAGTCGAAGATGGCTCGGATCGGCCCGTCTTTCGCGTGTACTTCCACAAGAACTCTCCAATCATGGTCTGCGTGATGGCCTGGATCATGCGCGGGTCCGTATTGGGCCCAAAGCCCGCGGCTTCGGTGCCGTAGCCCATAGCTGTATTGATGTTGAAGCGGGAGTCGATCTCGGAAGCAAACGACGAAACGGAAGACTGTCGGCTGCGCTGCGAGTACTTGGTGATGGAATGAATTTCGGCGTTGCCTAGAGCCGAACCAGTCCTGGTTGGTCGTGGTGTTGGAGTGCCGGGCACAGAATTCGGAGACCCGGGCTTTTGCCCGATGGGCGTTTTGGGGCGATTGTTCCTCATGGCCGAGGCGGGCCATAGTGGAGGTCCCATCGATCCAATAGTGCCCTGGCCACCACCAGACGATCCAGCCCGAGCAGCCTCGATGGCTAGCAGGTGGTTGGGAGGCAGAGGCGGCAGTGTCTGGAGACCAGCCTTGGAACTCGACGAACTTGATGGACGGAAACCGTCAGCAGCGGCATCGACCATCTTACCCTTGGCCCGACTTGGCGAGGGTATGCTACCCATGCTGTCTTGAGAGCCACGACGGATCCGGACTGTTCCGGGCGTGCCCATACTGCTACCCAGCGAGAGTTGTCTTTCGTGGCTGTAGTCATGCGGCCGTCGCTTAGCCTTCATCATCTGATCCAGCAAGTCGGCCGTCAGGGTAGTCTGGGCACCGGAATCTGAAGTGGGGACCACCTTAGGCTTCCGTGTTGGCCGGGTGTTGGTGTTTGTAGACATGTCCTTGAGCGGCCGCTGCGACTCGGGAGTCTCGGGCTGCGGTGTATCTCTCGGAGACTGCCGCGTCTCGTCTTCTGCAATGATGGGTGGCGTGGAGCTGCGACTCTTACCCCAGCCCAGCACAGAGCCAAATAGCCCGGTCGACTTGGGCCTATCACTCTCCAATGGCATGTCCATGTCGCGAGGGATGATGAAACCGTCTCTCTTGGGACTCCGCGGAGTATCTGGTCTCGTTTCGATAGATTCAATCGACGAGAATCCGAACGCGGGACGAGCGACGCCGGCGGGCGAGGGCGGGCGAACTGGGGCAACGTGTTCGGAAACGATGGCTGACATGGCAAATGGGACGCGTTCTGGCGTTGGCTCCCCTCTCGGTTGAAGTTCTTGCGACAGCATCGACGCAAATGAGAGGCGGGGAGTAGGCGGCGGTGGTGCTACCGACTCGACGATGGGCTCCGAGGATTGTGACTCGACGGACGACAGGCTGAGCGGGGCTCGTGGTGGGACAACCACTGCCGGCACAGCTGGCGTCTCGACTGGTTCAGCTACGGGTTCCACTGCGACTGTTTTCATTGCCGCCGTCGTTGTCAAGGAAGGCCTATACAGCTCCATCACGGGCTCGACGGATTGGGCATCCATCTTGACCACGGAAGAAAGAGGAAGTGGTGCCTCCTCCACCACAGGTTCAGCAATGGGTTCGACGAATTGAGAATCGATCGTGGCCATGGAAAGAGAGGGCAGCGGAGTCTCGACAACCGGCTCGGAAACGGGCTCGACAGATTGAATATCTATCACGGCCATGGAGAGAGATGGAACAGGAGCTTCGATAACAAGCTCGGGTTTTGGTTCGACCACCTCTGTTTGAACCGATGACATGGTGAATGTCGGGGCTGGCACTTCGGGCTCGGCGATGGGTTCCACCGCTTCAGACACCATGGCTGTCAGACTCAAGACGGGTAGCGATGGCTTTCGTGGGATGGTGGCTGGAGGGATGGGGAACATGGAAAGCTTCTGCCCCATATCCGGATCGTGCTGGGCACCGGCGTCGCTATAGGAAAAGGTGGACAGATGCCGAGAAGCATCCGTTTCGGATCGTTCGTCCGGCGACAACCAGTGGCCGGAAGACCTGCTGTCCCCAGGCCCAATGACAGAGTCCATCGACATTGGTCGCTCGTGGTGAATGACGCTCACAGGGCTGTGAAGTATCTCGTCTTCCTGCGCTTCCTCGGTCTGTGCTCCGGTATGCACCATGGCGGGGATGGCGGGGACTTCAGGTTCCGTCATGATGCCGCTGTCCCTCATTGCCAGGTTCTGCGAAGACGACATGTTCTTGAGGACAGAGCCAGAGCCCTTGGATACGGAGTTAGGCGCGCTCGCGCCGAATGGCGGGCGGCTCGGCGTGCCTCCGTAAGACTCGTCATCACTACCTTCGAGATCGGCGAGCTCGGCAAATAAGCTCTGTCCAGGCTGCTGAGGGGTGCCGGCGTTGCTGCTGTTAGCAAAGCTAGCAGGAGAGCTTTGGAATGGCTCTTCGCTGGCTTGTCGTGGCCGGCGGAGGAGGCCACGGCTAACGCGTAAGCGCATCTTTTGCGGCTGCACCGAAGTTGGCGTCTTAAGCTCACCAAAGTCGTCCTCGTCCTCGTCATCATTTGAAGTCGATGCGGTGCTCTGGAACGATAGGCGGTTGTTGGCTCTCAAATTCATATGTGAAAGCGGCGGACGTTTGCTGCGGCCTGCTCCCTTGGACGGGCTCTCCGTTTCCGTCTGCGCATCCGAGTCCGCGTCGGAGAATTCCTCGGCACCGGTCTGGAAGTCCTCTGTCTCGGTACCCCGCTCGTTGGCAGTTTCGAAGGCAGCATCGCTAGTTTCGTTGGCAGTCTCGAAATGATCGCTCGACTCATCGTGCCCGGAACTAACAAGGGCGGCAGCGGAGGCTCTCGGGCTGGTTCGTGCACCCTCTTCCTGGTCTTCCCAATCTGGGTCCTCCATGTAGAACTCGTCTCGTGTTGCGCGCACTCCGCCAAGGAGCTTTGGCTGCTTCTTGCTGTCCCGAGAATCTGTTTTCTTGAGGCGACGGCTCGAAGCACCGCCACTCTCATGTCGCAGTCTATCAACTTCATCTCTGGCATCCTGCAGAAGTCTCTTCAAATCGAGCTTTTCCGTCTTTTCTCGGTGCAGCTGCGTGCGCTGGCTCATGATTGTTCGCTGTGCATGGTGAAGCGACGTTTTCAACGTCTCGGATTCGAGCATCGAGTGCCTAGGAGTGCCCTTCACCGGAGACGGCGGCGGCGAGTGTTCGGGAGTGACATTGTCTGCCGCTGTCTCAAAATCCTCGTCACTAAGGCCAGCCGCAGCCTCACGCTCCAGTTGCCGTCCTCGCTGGGATCCATAGGCCTTCGCAAGCTCCTGGTTCTGGCTGGTGAGATCCTCGATCTTCCGCTGCAGCGTGATGCGCTCGTTTTCGGCAGTTGCCGCGCTTCGTTTAGCGGCTCCTAGCTCGATATCGTGATGCTTTACTGTTGTGGTATGCTCGTCGGATAGCTTCGCGTACGAAACCTTGACCTCGTCGAGTTCCCGCTGCGTCTTGTTCTTCTCCGACTGCAGGACATTGAACGACTGCGTGAGGCGCTTTTCCTTGTCCGCTGCCTCTTTCTGTGCCGCGAGTAGCTCCTGGATTTGCGTTTCAAGCGTCCAATTCTCATCCTTGTACCGGTGCTCGCTCTCGTCCAACACTTTGAGTCGCTGCTGAAGACCTTCGGTGTCAATCTCAAGCCTCGCCTTTTCGGACTGCGTGTCTTTCAGCTCCTCGTCTTTCTCCGCCAGCAACGACTGTAGATTCCGGACTTGTGCGATGAGGGACGTGCTAATTTCGGCGGCAAACTCGATATCATGGATTCGGTTAGCCGGCTGGTTTCGTAGCTTTCGGTTCGGAACGCTGAGCTTTGTGGGTGACCCGGTGGCTTGACTCTCGAACTTGGAGGGACTGACAGAGCGCTGGAAGCACAAGCGTTAGTATCCACGAAACGAGGCGTAGAAACAACTGGATACGTACTCGTCCTCCCTTCCCTTCGGGGACGTATGGGGATCCTTGAGCTTCATTACTAGGTACTCGCTGCTTTGGGAGGAAGGCTCGTGCCGTTTCTCGAGCCACATCGTTGTAGTCCTTCTCGATCTCGACCAGCTTTTGCCGAAGATCTTCGCCAAGGTCCCCTTCTGCCTCCATTTTCTCGACCTCGGCCAGTCTTTCCCTCAATTCTTTTTGTTGATGCACCAACGCCGTCCCTAGCTTGCCGGCCTCGGCCATCCTTCGTTCCGTCTCGGCGAGGTGTGCTTCCAAGGCGCGTTTTGCTTGTCCTGGAGATGACGCGGGCCCCAACGCGAAGAGTTTCTGATCGAACCCCGAATACCGGAGTGGTGGCTGGCTCGGCGGACTGATGAAGGGATCGCTCTCGCCCCCAGCAGCAAGTGCTGTGAGGGGAGGCTTCCCCAACGCAAGTGTCGAAGCCATTTGCGATTGACGCAGAGGGCGACCGTGGTTAGTTACGCATGGGATGAATGCATCCAGAAGAGAGGCTCGTCGTTCCGTGGGCTCGTTTTTTGCAGGGGAAAGTCGGGGAGTGACGGTGGAGGGCCAAGGGCTTCGTCAATCTGCGGAGATCCGCCGTGTCAATGCCCCCGAAATTTCCCAAAGGAACCAGGACGCGAGCGTGACCGAGAACCAATGTGTGTGGGTGGTTTATCGTTGAGGCTAGTTCTTCTTTGCGGCACGCGAATGACTAGAAAATCTCGAAAATAGCGTCGAAGTCCAAATCAAGTTGAAGATACTCCATATGCATGAAAACCCAAACAGAGAAGGAGTCGATCCAGACAAAAGACGAAAAGCAGACCCCGATTTCTTGTTCGAATGTTGTGGTTGCTGGAGGTGCACAAAGCCCATTCGCCAGAGCGAAATACGCGACGATCTGGTGGCTTGGTGCCTTGGTTGGTGTCTTTGTTATGATCTAACGTTAGTGATTGGTTCACAAAAAGGCGCTCGCCAAGCTTGAAGTGTGCTACAGGTGGGGTGCCGCAAGGTCCAGGGCTCCGACGTGTTGATGGAGGGGAAGGCAAGGCAGTGGCCGGCTGGCTTACCAGTTCCTGAGCCACGAAACGCCGTTTGGGGAAAGTGGCACACTAAAAAGTAAAGCCCGTCGGAAGTGCAAGCTCTTTGAAGCGACACGGAAGAAATTAGCCCGGAAACTAAGCAGGTCGAGACTCGAGACGCGCTTAGAAAGTGCTCTCAGAGAATCCAGACGACTCCTCAAGTCTCCTGTAATGGACTTGAAAGGGCCATTGTGGCATCACATCTGTCCTTGGAAACCTTCAAATTGAAGAGCGGGACGGGAGCGGGACAAACAAAAAAAAACGCGTAGAAGAACGACCTCCGTACCAAGTAGCAACGGGCGACAATTATATTGTTAGAGCCGCGTGTCGTATCGGATAGCAGATAGCGGCAAGAAACTGAGGACAAAGAATTGAAAGAGGCGGCAACTTACGAGCAACACAGTAGATGTGAATGTAGAAATCGAGACTAGAAGACCTATGAGTCCAGGAAAGGAAGTACGAGGAACAGAACCGCTCAAATTTTGTCTCCAGCAGCAGAAGGGCAAACAAAGGAAGAGAGTCTAGAGCGAGTGGAAGAAACGTTGACCAGAGCCCCTCGAAACGCAGCGCGTCCGTGAGTCAAAATGGTTCATAGCTTTGTCGTGGATCCCAGGTACTGCTGTTTCTAAAAGATTGGACGAGATGAATGCCAGGGGCTTCGCCACGAAATATTGGAGCCGAAATGACCCTATCCTAGCGAGTTTTATCACGTATTGGCTCACTGGCCGAACTACACATAAAGGCCAGTCTTCAACTCGACGAAGTTCTCCTTGCACCTGCATCGGGTAGCTCTTCAAAGCTGGAGTCTAAGTGGACAGTTTGCGACGAACCACACGGCACGAATGTCGTTGAGCATCCGAGCTACAAACATTGGCGAATCGTCGACCTTCAAAAGGACCTGCACTGCGCAGATATTCTCGGACGTTCATGGTGCAGCAGTAGTTGTGATAGGAAGATCAAGCCCATTCTCACGGAATTAGAGGCGGCGAGTGGCTCACCCCGCCATCCTCCCGCGAGAGCGCAGGGGGTTCAGGAGCTGTTGGTTTCTCAACCGTTGACTTGTTCCGGGCTGCTCAGAAAATAAGAGCATCACATGAGAAAGGGAATCTACGGCTAAGTCTTCTATTGCGCTGAAATGATTTTTATGCGGTAACTAGGAGTTACGAGTGCTTAAACATTGTTGATATCAAAACAAACATAAAGCTGAGGAAAAGACGCGTTTCGAGGGGTTTTTGACGCATAAAGTCAATTTCAACGGCGCCAATCATTCCAGGCCGTTCGTCTGTCGGCTGACAAAGCTAATAGAGTTCATGTGTGCATATGATTAGTTATCTCAATCTAGGGTTCGGGGAAGAGGGCTTATGTAAGAATTATTGTTACGGGCTAGTTAGCCCTGCGGAGCATTGGAGTATTTGTAAAACCAACTTGGAACTTCGCCTTCGACTTGCGATTCACACAATTGCAACTTCCCACACTCAACATGGACGAGGCCCCGGCGCCTGTCTTCAAGAAGCGGGGCGCAAAGAACATTCGGAAGCGCCCTGCGACGCCGTCCGACAACAGCGACTCGTTCACCTCGTCCGAAGACGAATCCGGGATCCGCATCAAGCGGCGAAAGAAGAATAGTGCAGTCGTGACAGCGTCGTCCAAGGAGCCAAACGCCAACCGAGAGCTCTCCACGACGAAATTCAGCGCCGACCGCAGCGTAGCTATCACCAGCGTCAATGATGCGACCAAGCAAAGCAACTGGCACGAGGCTGATGGCGAGGGCGATGGCGCTTTCAAGACGGCAGGAAGGCTGGCCGGGTCGGATGGCACATACAAGGGACTCGCGAACCAGGCAAAGTTCATCGAGAAGAACCCAGACGCGCCTGACCGAAAGTTTGGCCCCATAAAGGCGGCCACGAATATCCGGACTATTACGGTGACAGACTTTGCTCCTGACGTTTGCAAGGATTACAAGCAGACGGGGTTCTGCGGTTTCGGAGACAACTGCAAATTCCTTCATGCTAGAGAGGACTACAAGCAAGGGTGGCAACTGGACAAAGAGTGGGAGAGCGTAACAAAGGGGAAGAAAAATCTTGGCGGCACAGTCGTTGCCAGCGCAGACAGGACGGCTGCGGCGGACGAGGAAGACGACGAGGATGACATACTTGGCGACATACCCTTTGCTTGCATCATTTGCAAAGAGTCCTACAAGCGGCCTATTCAGACGAGATGCGGTCATTACTTTTGCGAAACTTGCGCCTTGAAACGATACAGAAAGGACCCGACGTGCGCTGCGTGTGGAACCGCGACCAATGGGATATTCAACGGAGCAAGTCGGCTGAAAAAACTACTCGAAAGAAAAAAGCAAAGAGAGGAGAAACTCCGGCAAGCAGCCATTGAAGCTGGGGAGGAGGTCAGCGATGAAGAAGTTGACGATGAAGATTAATGATCCATAGAACCCGGCTAGGCTCCGATCAAGCGCTAAAAATACCCAAGTTCTAAATTACTAGTGCTGACCAACTCGCGGATGTTGCTCTTGGTGTGCGAGCCCATGTTCTACCCCTCCAGACTCTACAGGCGTGATTTAACTCCTGGCCCTTTTGGTGTCCCGTCTACCACAACGCCGCCGATATGCCATATCCCAGGTATCGTACATGATAGGTTCCTTGGCAGCCACTCGTCGTTTAATTGACGTCCAAAGAAGCGGGAGATGTTGCGCGTCGATAGTAATGCGACCGTCAATATAGGGCCCCTCCCTCAAGCTAGATTATATTTCAGAACTACATATCTTATCTTGCATAAAGCTCAGCATTGAGACTGATGGGCAGGTTCCATGCAACACCGTTGAACCGCCAGACGCTGATGCTCGAAGTTGGTGCCGGTTTTCTGAGGGTGGAGCAGCGACGTCATACCGCGATCGAGGGCCCCCGCCGAGACTTGGCGCCTCGAACCTCGTGCACATGGCCGGTGATCGACACTGCAAGCCGCTTTCCCTTAAAATGTCCCATAGCCGCCTCGAAGCTTTGCACAGCTTTGACGTTAAAATTCTGAATAGAGTCATGGACCGTGAGACCCTAACTCGGCGACGCGTACCGCTTTCATTGGCGCGCTCACCAAACCTTAAGCTAAAAGTTCTTAACCCTACGATCCGGGAATCACTCTAACTCTCTATGATGGTCGAAGATTCGCGGATTTCGAAATTTGGGGGGGTTTTCAAGAAGAGGAAGCCTCGAGATGTTGAGGCAGATGGAAAGAACGACAGTGGGCCGCCCAAGTGGAGTATGGGGGTTCTCAACGACAAACAGACTATAGAAGTGCCTGGTACGTTCTCCTTGGCTGCAGTTCTACATTCTCTGGATCATATTATGATGAACTAACGTCCTCGTACAGGATCCGTTCTCCTTCTTGCTAGCGACCACAATGAGCCGCTTGGTTTGCGCAATGCGCCTGCCAGAACGTCGCATTCGTCTTTGCCGACTATGGGCTTTCCGGAGCACATCCCCATGACGCCAGGAGGTCGGCATCCCCTGTTCCCTGTGGCACACACGACCTCGGCCGTCGAGGAAAAGACGAAGAAAGAGAAGAAGAAGACGGACGACGGAAAGATCATCCTCGAACCTCAGCCCGAGGATTCAGAAAACGACCCCTTGAACTGGCCAGCCTGGCGACGTGACTCGGCCCTGCTCACGCTTGGTTTCTACTGCATGGTCGGTGGAGGCATGACCCCTATCCTCGCTGCCGGCTTCACAGATGTGGCGAAAGACTACGATGTGACGGAAGAGCAAGTGGCGCTCACGACGGGGTTGTACATGATGGGTCTTGGCCTCGGATCCGTCGTTGCATCACCGACAGCCATTCTCTTCGGCAAGCGACCCGTCTACCTTGTGAGCGCGCTCTTCTTCGTAGCGACATCGGTGTGGTGTGCGATTTCGCCTAGTTTTGCTTCGCTTTGCGTTGCCCGAGTGTTCCAAGGCATGGCTGTAAGCCCTGTCGAATGCTTGCCGTCCGCCACCATTGCTGAAATTTTCTTCTTGCACGAGCGAGCGTTCCGCATCGGCATCTACACTCTGTTGCTTCTCGGTGGCAAGAATCTTGTTCCGTTGGTATCGGCTGTTGTCATCCAGAGCCTCAGCTGGCGATGGGTCTTCTGGTGAGTCCAAAGCGCCAAGCTGCTGGTATATGAGATGCGTCGCTAACAAAGATGAAGGATCGTGGCTTGTGTGGTTGGCTGCTGGTTTGTGGTGCTGTTCCTGTTCGTTCCCGAGACCTTCTGGGACCGAACGCCGATACCAAAGTCGAGACAGCCGTCTAGGCGACCGAGTTTTATGCGGCGATTCTCGTCTCGCTGCACGAACCCGACCCCCAGGCTGCCACTTCCCATGCCTCCGACGTCAAGCGGAGCGAACGCCGACACGGCGCATCCCGTATCACCAGGTGCCCGAGAGCATACCAAGCGCAATCAACATGTTGAATTTTCTTCTGACTTGGAGTCTATCTCACGACATGAAACATCTCCCTCAAACTTGCTTTTATCTGGTGTTGACCACGACCACCACGTCGGTTTTGCCGATAAGAATGCCGATCTCAAGCAAGGTGAAGCTGCGAGCCCCTCCACGTCTCCCACTACTGCCAACTCTCATGGGGAAAGCAGCACAGACACGGCCGTTGAAGCAACCGATATGTCTCGACACGCAGGACGCGTAGGCGTTCGGGACCACGAGCTGTTCAGACAGGATGCTCACCAAGCCATCTCGCCAACCATGCCTGGCCCCGCCACTCCAGAGGTATCTCGGTCGGCAGCTATGGCCCGCGCCACGAGCACGCAGTCGGACCATTCCTCGCGGGATCATGCCAACCTGAACATGGAGGAGATTCTCGAATCAAGCTCTAAGGCGCCACGTGAGCCATCTGCTTACACGCACAGCCTCAGGCACGGGCCGGTCAAGAATTTTGTACAACAGCTTCGACCGTTCCACGGTAGATTGAACCCGGATAACTGGCTGAAAGTGATGCTGAGGCCCTTCATCCTCTACACGTATCCCGCCGTTCTCTGGTCTGCCGCCGTGTACGCGTGCTCGATTGGCTGGCTGATAGTCTTGTCAGAGTCTGTAGCTATCATCTACCGAGATAGAGAGTCGTACGCCTTTACAGCCTTCCAGTGCGGTCTCGTTTACCTATCTCCTTTCGTTGGTGGGGTTCTTGGAACCGCCGTGGCCGGCAAGGTGTCAGACATCGTGGTCAAGGCGATGGCAAAGCGCAACGGCGGCCTCTACGAACCGGAATTCCGCCTTGTCATGGCAACTCCCATTCTTGTCACCACGGTGGCGGGTCTCGTGGGCTTTGGCTGGTCGGCCGAGGAGAAGGACCACTGGATGGTGCCGACCTTCTTTTTTGGACTCATTTCGTTTGGCTGCTCGTTGGGATCAACTACCAGCATTACCTTTTGCGTCGATAGCTACCGTCAGTATGCTGGCGAGGCCCTTGTCACGCTCAACTTTACGAAGAACGTCTTTCACGGTCTGGTATTCAGTTCGTTTTTCACGCATTGGTTAGACCACGACGGTGCCAAGATGACGTTTATCTGGACGGGCGTCATCCAGCTCATTGTGCTACTATCAAGCGTTCCTATGTACATGTACGGAAAGAGGCTGCGAATGTGGACAGTGAGGAGGAACATAATGGAGAAGATTAGGTTGTAAGATTCAGGTGGGCGGCGTTTGTGTTCCGAGGTGTATGTCGGGGCATGTCGCTATGTGTCTGGGAATTGGTTGAAAAAAGCCGGCCTCAGATCTGAAGCTCGCAAAATGCTTTCTCTGCATCGGCTTGATGGACACCACGCATTTATCCAACATCATATTGGTTGAAACCAGGTATCGAGGATCATGGGCATTAAGGCTAAGCTCAGCAATGGGCGAGGACTCATCATTAGAAAACATTAGACAGGACATTAATTGCATCGTATTAGCTTATAGAATGTATTCTTGTTGTAGCCCGTCAAGTGAAGCACTCAATCAAGGCTTTGCACTGACGAGAAATAATAGCCTGACTCCAACTCCAGGAGGTTTAACAAGTTATAGACAGCCAACCGTTTCCTCAACACCAATCATTCAACCTTGAATATCTAATGCCTGCTTCAATAAAACCTCACTAGCCCTCCACCACCGCCCTCTCTCCTCAAGATCATCCTCCACACCCCCAAGCGCATTCTCTTTCCTTCTCCTCGCTTCCTTGGCCGCTGCCAAGCTGTTCGCTCGTTTGACCTCCAAGCCTTGAAGCTCGTTCTGCAACCTGTCCAGCTCCTTACGTTTCCTGGGCACTTTTGCGCGTAGCTGATCCAACTCCCTATCAACCTCGCACCGGGCTGCCTTCCTCTCCTCCACCATCTCCCTCGTCCTCCCTAACGGCAGCCCCAAATCCGGATTCTCAGGAAGTGCCTGCTCCTCCCGCAGCCGGCGAACCTTCTCTTCGAGCCCGGCAATCTTCTCCGGCAGCTCCCGAAGCTGACCAGTTTGAGTTTGCACCCCCTCATACCGCCTACACAGATCCCTCCCTCTCCTTTCGAGCTCGCCCACCATCTCCAACGCCTCGACCTTCATGCTCTTGAGGGCCGCCTTGGCCGCCAGGTTCTCCCTCTCCAGCGCCACGTTTTCGTGGGGGGACACGATCAGGGGCGGATCCCCCACGATGGCGCGGATGAACTTTTCCTTTGTGACCTGCTCGACATAGCTGAACCGTAGCTTGGCGAAGAGCTCGCGGTAGTGCGCGAGGTCGGCCGCGAGGGATGCGGGCGTCGCGGCTTCGGGCTGGGATGATGCTGAGGCGTCTGAGGTGCGGGCTGTTGCAGGGGCGTTTTGGGCCTCGCTGGCAGGGACGGAGATGCTTTCGGAAAGCTTGAGAATGGAGAGGGACGTTTTGGAGAGGCGGTTGAGCTCGGCGAGAATCTCGTCTGCATCTGGGTTCGAGGAGAAGGCCATTTTTTCCCCTCTCTCGTTAGTTGGCTTGCGGGGTCGCGGGGTTGAGAGGTTTCGGAGATATTGAATAGGATTTCGTTGACTAGGATTGTGTAGAAAGAGATTGGTTGGTTTCACGCTCTCTTTCCGGTTGCGGCAGCGATATGGAAAAGTCCTTCGTTTGCGGAATGGTGTTATGTTGATGATAGCTTACTCTCGGTTTGTTTACTTTCAACACTGTTGCTACGCGCTCCGCTCAGGCGGTCAATGGCGGCAGAATTGTTCACCCCACTTAGCGTCTGACGTCGGCCATAATAAGGCGCTCTTGAATCTTCCGCAACAATTGCATACCGAGTTTGATATTCATGCGAACGGCCAGCACAGAATTGCTTTTCCTTCCTTTGAGTTTTTTCTTCCCGATTGCTGTCTAGAGCCTCATTTACCCACACCTATACCCCAATCTCCGTTGTTTATCTTCTCTTGTAACCACCGCGCATGCGCCAAGCATAGAAGCTCACTACCGGACGGTAGCCTTTGCCCAAAGATACGAAACGTCAAGGTTGGCCGCTGCAACCCAAGACTGCTGTCGCATTGAAATCTTGCAATCCTTGATGGTAGAAGAAGTCTCATTTTCGTAGTTGGCAATATTGCGAAGCCACTTGGGGAGGTGAATACCAAAGCCCTCCCTCCACCGATTCGCCGCATTTACCGCCTGCTGCCAGTCCTCCCTAACTTTGCCCTTTGCAGAGGGCGTCTCCAACAACCGCGCATACTTTGCCTCCAAAAATGGCTTCCGACGACCATGTCTTCGATGACGATTTCCTCGCAGAGCTTGTCGCAAAGGACGCCAACGACTTCTCTCTAAAGTACTCAGCCATGGGGATGGACGACTCCACATCCAAGAGGTAGGTGCTTTCATGTCCCTCGACGCAGCTCTACTCTTGCCACTCCCCTTGCAATTAAAGCCTAATTAGACAAATAGGCCGGCGAATGCGCCTAAGCTGAACAAAAGGTTCTTACACAACATCATCAAGGATACCAAGAACCACAATGCTGCTATCCTCGCAAAAGAACGGGCCGAGTCTCAAGCAAGGCTTCGGGAGATGGAAGTGGAAGAAGAGAAGAAGAGGTTAAAGACAAGGCCTCGGCCGGCCGATATTCGCAAGAGGCAGCTTGGGGATATTAATGCCATTTTGGGGCCGAAATCACGGCGCTCGGAGGAATCAGACAGCAGGAAGTCTCGACGCCGAAAGGAAGATGAAGATGCTGCCTCTGGAAGTCGGCGGCGAAAAGAGCGCGGCGATGATGACGATCGTAGAAGGAGTAATTCTCAGAAGATCAAGCGCCACGACACTGATGGGGATGACCGCGAACGACGCCGGGAACGTAGGAGGGATTCATCGCGTCACCGGTCACGGTCACGATCACCTTCTCGCAAGGAGAGAAAGCACACGCATCGTAGTCGCTCGCCTTCACACCGCTCCTCTAGACACTCTCGTCACGACGACCGCGGGTCCCACCGGCACGACCGGTCGGAAAAAGAAAAACATGGCAGCAACCGCCGCGGTGACTTGGATCCTACGAGCGAGTCATCGTCTGATCCTCTAGATGATATTATCGGCCCGGCCCCGCCACCCAAGTCGCTAGTTCAGGCTAGGGGCCGTGGCACGACGTCTGCCTACTCAGGCATCGACAGGCGCTTCTCCGAGTCGTACGACCCCAGCATGGACGTGGAGCCTGAGGATACGGGGGAGGGCGACTGGTCTGACACGGTTGAGGCGTATAGGGACCGCCTCAAGCTGCAACAAAACCGCGAGCGTCGTCTCCGAGCCGCTGGCTTCTCGGATGAGTATATCGCCGAGTTTAAAGCAGATGGAAGCGAGAAGAAGGAGGCTAGCGTGAAGTGGGCGAAGAAGGGAGAGAAGCGGGAATGGGACATTGGAAAGGAGGACACGGATGGAGACTTGTAGAGTGAGTTTTCCCTCCGCAAGTCCTCTTGACACCTTTCGGGGCGGAGACACCACTTGAACTTGAACGATGGAGCAAATTACCAAGTGACGGACGGTGCAACGTAGTTTTGATGCATGGCAAGCGTATATATTTAGACGCGATTTTTTGAGGCCGGACGTGGTCGATATTATGGCATCATGGCCCGATCAGACTTGATCGGGCTTGGAAGACATGTCATTTGCCTTTGGAGTCGGAGGCGTAATGGGAAGATACCTCGGGATGGCGTCGGTGATTTTTTTTGGAGAAAATCTGGGCCTTGTATGAAGGCAAGGCATAGCACTGCTTAGCTCCGAACCTGCTTCGACAGGTCTAAGAAAGAAATTTTTTTCTTTTTCTTCTTCTCGTGAAGCACTGTAGCTTGTTCATCTTTGTTCTTCAGGCCCTTAGCAGCAGATTGCAAGGTCAGTAACGTAATCCCTGTAGGAAATGCAAGAATACAGAGATTCAGGTCATCTCGCAATCGCCACCCGCTATCCTGACGATAAGCTGCAACATACGGAATAGACATGTTACAGCTTTGAGAACATGGTCAGAGAGAATCTCGAGTTTTCGAGCTCGCATGCCCGAAGTAGGCGTCTCGCAACATATCCGTAGGGATCGCGAATTCGAGAGACCTAAACTCCTTGACTCCCAAATAGCCGGGATTAACCAAGCCAATAAAACTACCGAATGCGTCACTGATTCATGCAAAGAAGACGTCCCAGACCGCCCCGTCCCGCGGAAAGCTCCACTCTATTTACACAGGCACAGGGCACAAACCGTAACCCGCGTGGTCCACCACCCACAAAATTCACCAGCTTTAAGGTTCCTGAACCCTGGAAATACCCCAGTAGCTTTCTTGCCTGACAAGACAAGTAAACAATCCGCCATGGCGCAATTGGCTAGCGCGTCTGACTGTTACTTACAAGTACATCAGGAGGTTGATAGTTCGAGCCTATCTGGCGGAGACTTCCACTTTTTTTTTTCTTTCTTTTTTATGGTTCCAATTTTTTCCCCCTTTCTTTCTATTCCTCCAAGGATAAAAAAGAAAAAAGAAAAAAAAAGTCTGCAGCCACTGTGGATCGAACACAGGACCTTCAGATAAGAAACTGGAAGTGGAACTTCAGTCTGACGCTCTCCCTGCTGAGCTATAGCTGCTTTGTTGAAAATTTGGGGAGAAAATTTGAGCACTTGAAGGCATGGTGGGAGAAATGGTTGTGGAGATGTCCGAGATGGAGCGGACGAAGGTTCCCGTGGCGAAGAGTTGCGGTTGGGACGCTTGGTCAACTCAGTCAGTAACAACACTAGTGGGTTTCGGTATATTTGATGCAAAAAGAGAGGGATTAGGCTAGTTTGCTTCTTCAATGCATTTCTACAAGTTGGAATGTCAAACTAGCCCTCGAGCAAAGATACGCCTCCGACTGTTGAAGAGTTCGGCCTGCACAGCTGCCCGAACTCTGATTTGACTGGCTATTTTCGAGCTGCGAAAGCGGCATGGCCATTCATGATATTTCTTTGGCTACTTTCTACCGGACTCTTTTATGGAAGCACATTCGTGTTAGTGTGTCTCCCCTAGTGAAGTCTAGGATGCCTTTAGTCTCCACTGCATCGTGTAACGGCAAGCCATTCCGCATTCCTAACCATCATCCTTATTTTTAGCAGGAAAGGCACAATTAAACTATCCTATAGGCACCAAAACCGTTCAGCAACGAACACAAAAGGGGAAAGCGCGGACAGGGGACATTCACCTTCTCTGCAGGAATTCTCCCCGTCACCAAACTGCTTCGCCAGGAATCTCATGCCAGATTCTTCCGCCTTACGAATATTTTCCCCTTTCATTCTTAAGGCAATGATCCGCGCTTCTCCCAATATAACCCTGGACCCAAGCAACCACACGTGTGAACAGTTGCATTGCCATTCTTTCAGGTTTGT
>Ga0247774_1000121_pt1 | contig 36024 bp, 23 predicted proteins | sample UWRJL001104B6_FD_179933 | JGI IMG/M metagenome (GOLD analysis project Ga0247774, IMG submission 179933) | Plant litter microbial communities from Arlington Agricultural Research Station in Wisconsin, United States - UWRJ-L001-104B-6 | ecosystem: Environmental > Terrestrial > Plant litter >...
CTGCTCTTTCATGTACGCGAAGCTCTGCGCGGTTTGCGCCAGCAAATGCTCGCCCGCGCGCACGCTGGGGTAGCGCGCTTCGCCGTCGCTTCGTACCAAGTGAGCCGCCGGCGCGATCTCTGCGTCGTAGTCCAGGTTGAAGAACAAAGGCGCCGAATAGCGCTCTTCGCTCACCTTGCGCACGCGATGTGCGGTGGACACCCAGCGTCCGTTGCTCAACACCTCGAGCAGATCGCCGATGTTGATCACGAATGCGCCCGGCAACGGCGGCGCGTCTACCCAGCGATTTCTAGCGTTGAGCACCTCCAGGCCGGGCGAGGTCGCGTGCAAGATGGTGAAGCACTCGTAGTCGGTGTGCGCGCCGATCCCCGGCACGTCCAGCGCGCTCGCTGAGTACGGATAGTGGATCAAGCGCAATTGCGAGGGTGGTTTCAGGAGCACGTGGTCGAAGTGATCTTCCGGCAGCTCGAGCGCGAGCAAAAAACCGCGCAGCAGCCGACGGCCGAGCGCGGTGACTGCTCCGTAGTAGGCGTACACGCGCTCTCGAAAGTCTTGCACCTCCGTGGGCCAGCGATTGGGACCCAATAGGCGATTGCCCGCCCGGTAGTCCGGATCGGAATCGGGCAAGTCGAGCGATAGGTCGAAGGCCTCTTTGCTGTCTTTCGAGCCGGCATAGAAGACCTCTTCGCCCGGGGGCACGTAGCCGCGATGATTCCTGGAGCCGCCGATGTAGTAATGCTGCTTCCGCGCTTCTGGCAGCGCGAAGAAATCCGCCGCGGCAGCCTGCAGGCCGTCGATCAGCGACTGCGGGAGCCCGTGCTGTGTCGCGTAAAAGAAGCCCGAGCTCCGGGCGGCGCGATCGAGCTCGATCGCGGTCGCGCGCCGCGCCTCCAGGTCGGCGCTTTCCAGGCCGGAGACATCGATCAGCGGCAGGCGTTCGAAGTCGCCACGTGAGGTCATTCGTGCCATTGGCGGCTGCGCCCCGTGTTGCTGGTGTTGCGGCGCGATTCCGTTTCGGTTTCTAGGCCCGGCAGCCGAGGCCCCTGGTACAGGGCGTTCCGCTCATGGTAGACGCTCGGGCTCGTATGCAACCCCGAGCGGACGTAAAGCCGGTCCTAAAATGGGCCGGTGGCAAACGCCAGCTTCTCGACCCGATCCTGTCCTTCGTCGAGCGCTCGTTTCCCGAGCGCATCGAGAAGTATTACGAGCCGTTCGCCGGCGGGGCCGCGGTGTTCTTCGCGCTCGCTGGTCGCCAGAAGTTCAATCACGCCAAGCTCACGGACATGAACGCGGACTTGATTCGCGTGTACACCGAGCTTCGTGACAACGCCAACGCCGTGATCGCCGAGCTCGAAAAACTCGCGTCGCTCGAGCGCAGCAAGGAGACCTACTACTTGGTGCGCGAAAAGGTGCGTGCCAAGCGGCCGGGCAAGGATGCGGCGCGCGCCGCGCGCCTGATCTACCTGAACCGCACTGGGTACAACGGACTCTACCGCGTCAATAGCAGTGGGGAATTCAACGTGCCCTATGGGAGCTACAAGAATCCACGCATCCTCGATCAACCGCGCCTGCTTTCTGCGGCAGAAGCGTTGCAAGGTGTCGAGCTCGCGGTCGAAGATTTCGAATCGTCGTGCAAGAAGGCCAAGCGCGGAGACTTCGTGTATTTCGACCCACCGTACGTGCCGGTGTCCAAGACCGCGAGCTTCGCGGCCTACCATTCCGTGGCCTTCACTTCGGCCGAGCACGCGCGCCTGGCGGAGACGTTCGCTCGCCTGATCAAACGCGGGGTCAAGACCTTGCTCTCGAACTCCGATACGCCAGAAACCCGCGAGCTTTATCGAGAATTCGAGACGCATACGGTCATCGTCCAGGCCACACGGGCCATCAACTCCAACGCGACTCGCCGTGGCAGCGTGCCCGAGTTGCTCGTGCACAGCGATCCACAAAAAAAGCCGAAGGCGCGGACCCGCTAGGATTCACGCTTTCGACTCGTCCGTGGCGACGTGCTCAGAACGGCGCGAGCGTCTAAAGCCTGGTCCCGGCGAGCGGATCGTTACTGAAATGCAAGAGTCGATGGTTCGCGGTGTCGGCAACCACGTAACCGTCGGCTACGCTAGCGATCGCACGTGGCAAGTTGAGGTCGCTCTCTCGCCCGCCGCCGGGCGCGTTGTCGCCACGTGCGCCGCCAAGCAACGTGATGACGTTGTGCGGTTCCTTGAATTCGACGGAGCGGATGCGATTGTTTGCCGTGTCCGTGAACACCAGCCCGTCGGGGGTGAGCAGCAGGCCGTCGGCTGGGCGAAGGGCGGCCTGTGCTCCTGGGCCGCCGCGATCCCCGTAGGCGTGCTTGGCATTCGCGAGCGTCGTGCGTTCGCCGTTCGGCGAGACGCGGATGATCGCGCCCAGCCAAGTCGCCACGTAGTAGATCGTGCCGTCTGGGCCGACCGCGACGGCGGTTGGTCCACCCGCTGAACCGATGATCGTACTCACCTCGCCGCTACTGGGGTCGATGCGCCGAATCGCGTCGTTGCGAAAATCAGCGACGTACAGCAGCCCGCTCGCGTCGAAGCACAGGCCGCGTGGTTGATTGAAGCGTGCATTGCCGCGCTCGGGACCGTCGACATGGCCGTTCGTGTGAGCGCGGCCGGCGAAGACCTCCGAGCTGCCGTCGGCGGCCAAGAGGATGATGCGGGCGCTGTTGCTGTCGGCGATGTACACGTTGCCGCTCGCGTCGATCGCGATGCCGATCGGCGTCTCCAGCCTGATATCGCCATTGGCGGCTTTGCCGAGCACCGTCGACACTCGTCCGTCGCTTGCAATCTTGCGCAGCAACTGGTTGCCGGTATCGCACACGTACAGCGCCCCGTCGGGACCGACCGCGACACCTGAAGGAGAGCTGAAACGCGCGCGCAGCCCTGGACCGTCTTCGTGGCCGCGGCTGCCTTGGCCGGCGATCACGCGCGAGCTCGTGGCAATGCCCAGCTCGTAGCCCGCCGGGACCTGGGGCAACATCACGCGCGCTTCGGGAAATAGGCCTGCGTGCAGCAGAATGGTTTCCGTCACTCGCTGGACGCGGGCGCTTTCGAAGCCTTCTTCATACAGCCCCTTGGCCCAGCCAACCGTGCCTGCAGCGAACACGAAGCTGCTCGCCGTCGGATAGAACACCGTCGAGTGATGCTGCGACATGTAGCCGTATTCGTGCACTGCTGGCGACGAGGCGACCACTTCCAAGCTCGGCGGCGAAACGCTGTTGTTTCCGACCATGTCCCACTCGTAGCCCACGATGTTGCCGAGTGAGTCGCCGGCCTCGACGCCTGTACCTTCGTAAATCCAGTGGTCGGGCCGCGTGACCACGAACGGGAAACCTTCGAGCGTCCCCCAGCCTGACCAAAGCACGCCGAGCATGCCGTTCTCGGGGCGTGCATGGGGTGCATTGTGATAGTCGGCGGTGTTGTCTGGCGCGTCCTTCAGCGGGTCGAGCGAAGCCTCCTTGTAGCAAGTCATCACGCGCCTCGGCACTCCGCCCGCGGTCGAGGGCTCCAAGCGAATACGACGGTAGGCCGTGTTTCCCGAGAAGAACGCCATCGACAAGCCTTGGTCGCGCGCGTCCTCGAGCGCGTTCCGCTCGCCCAGCGACCAATACTCATCGTGCCCCGCGGAGATAAAGAGCAGGCGACTCTGCAGCAACTCGGGATTGCTATCGATGTCGACGTTCGTGACATAGGCGACGTCGTAGCCCTGCCGCTCCAACCAGCGGGCCATGGAATGCTCGATGCGCATGCTGACGTCGCCATCGATGCCGTACGGGCGATCGAAGCTGACCTGATAGCCGCGCGGGCCACTGAACGAACGCGGGTCGGCCGAATGATTGACATACAGGTTGATGCCACCCCAAAGATTGTAAGCCTGCCAGGTCGTCACGCTGGCCTGCATCAAGAGCGGTGCCGTGCGCCCCGATTCACGAATCACGAACGGGACGTGGGCCTCGAAGCCGTCGTCAGTGGTGAGCTTGACCAGGTAATAGCCGCTGAGCCAGCTCGCTTCCACGGTCAGCTTGATGGCCGTTGCCCACGAGCATTCGATGAGGCCGGTACTCGGGGCGGTGCTCGGCTCCGGCTGGGGTACGACGTTGACGGCTGCGCCCGAGCTGACCAGACGCGCACCGAGCCCCTGGTAGTGACCGATGCGATACAGATCCCAGCGAACACCTTGGGCGCGACTGACGCTGACGGCAATTTCTACCGTGTCGTCGACGCTGGCCGAGGTCGTGGAAGCATAGCCCTCTACCTCGCGGTCGCGGGCGGGGTTCGTAAGCGCGAAGGAGTCGCTGCCCGGAAGGCGATTTTCGATTCGAGTCGGCGTTTCGATCGGCATCGGCGGAACGATCCGATGCCTGCCGACCGCGGGCGCTTCCGTGGGCGGAGAGCCACAAGCTGGCTCCCAAAGCACCGCACCTGCAGCCAATGACTTCAGCAGCACTCGGCGTGCGACACGCTTCTCTCCCCCGTCACCCGCGTCTGAGCCCATGTGCGTTGACCTAGGCTTAGCCTAGTTGCGCACTGTGTCCAGCGACAATCACAGGATCATTGCCACGCGTCCGTAGCAAAACGCGACGCGTCCAGCACTCAGGAGTGAGCGTCGGATTCCAATTCTTGAAATAGCGGTGAAAGTTCACGCCGGCTGCGGAGCGGTTGGCAAAAGCGCGTCGCGCGTTCGAGCAGCAGCGCCTCCAGCTCATCCGCGCGCGGTCCGAGCTCGCTGACGATCTTGCGACGATCGCCCTCCTCGCGCTCGAGCATCTCTTCGTTCTTGGCCAGTACCGCGCGTAGCTCTCGGATCTGGAACTCCAGATCTTCGACCTCGCTGCGCCTCGCCGCTACGCGCGCTTCGGCCTCGACGAGTCTCTGTTTGGCAACCAGCCAAGAGTCCACCACCTGTGCGCATTCACGATAAGCCGTGGACAGCTCAGGGTACGGCTCGACGAATCCCGAGCGACCTTCCCAGCGCATGACGTCCGTGACTTTGCGCTTCAGCTCTTGCGCCGGGCGATCCATGTCGATCGTGAGCGCGGCCGCACCCGCCAGCGCGGCTTTCGATTCGTCGCGTGCCTTACTGGCATCGACACCGAGTGCGTCTACGGCGTGACCGAGGCGCTGCCGGATCTCCCTTCCGCGCGCCTCGATCGCCTCGAGCTCGCGCTGCTCGGTGATGGCCTTGGCGCGTAGCTCGCTGATCTCGCTCACCAGCTGTTTGACCTCCGACAACAAGTCGAGCAGCTGCTTCGGGCGGTCGCCCGCGAACGCCAAGGCCAGCATTTGCTCGAACAGAGCGGTGCGTTTCTGCCAGTGGTCGATCGCCACCGGCGGCAGTGTCCTGGCAGGACCACGCAACTCGAGGTCGTCGCCGAAGGCGTCGCTCGGGATCCTGAGCCCGATCGCACCTGCGATGTTCATCAGGTCTGCGTGGACGCGGTGCGCATCCACCGGGCGGTCTTTGGCGTCCTTCGCCAAGCACTCGAGCACCAGTCGTTCGAGCTCTACCGGCAGCGACGGGTCGTGCTTTTTGGGCGAGACCGGCGCTTCCTTCAGATGTTTGATGAAGTAGCTGGTGATGTCCGGCGCGTCGAATGGAAACTTGCCAGTCACCATCTCGTACATGATGACGCCGAGCGAATAGAGATCTGCTGCCGGGCCTGCCTCGATCGAGGTGATGCGTTCCGGCGCCATGTATTGGGGTGTGCCGAACACCTCACCGGCCCCCGTCAGCCGCGCGTCTTGCATGGAGCGCGCGATGCCGAAGTCGAGCAATTTGACTTGGTCGGTGCCGTTCGGCAGGCGCGCCAAGAAGATGTTCTCCGGCTTGAGATCGCGATGAATGACCTCCAAGTCGTGGGCGCGCGCCAACGCTCGTGCGATCTGAATCATGATCGGCAGCCCGCGCTCGAGCGGCACCTTGCCGTGCTCGAGCACGTCGGCCAAGGTCTCGCCGCTCAGCAGCTCCATCACCAGGAAAACCAGCCCATCGGGCGTCTCACCCTGGTCGAAGATCTCGATGATATTGGGATGGGCGAGCTTCTGCGCGGCCTTGGCTTCACGCCGAAAACGCTCGCGGATCACCTCGTTGCGCGTGAACTGCGGGCTCATCACCTTGACCGCGCACGGGCGATCGACGAGTCGATGGCGGGCGGCATAGACCGTAGCCATCCCGCCTCGGCCCAAGACTTCCTCGATCTGGTAGCGGCCAGCGATCGTGATGCCGATCAGCGGGTCTTGGATCGCGACCAGCGCCCCGCCACACAAGAAGCACCCGGCAGCGTCGTCAGGGTACTTCAGCTTGCACTGCGGACAAGACTTCATGGAAACGCCCTCAACATCCTCTCCGGATCGTTTGCCGGAAGAAAGCCATTCCGGTGCCATCCGCGACAACCATGCCAAAACGGCCAGGTTTCTTCGATTACAGACGGTCGCAATCGGGCCGCCGTGGTAAGAACGGCGTAGAACCGCGGCGAAGCGCGAGCGCGAGGTCACTTGCCGGCAGAGCGACGACAACCCCTGAAGATCGAAGTCCCCAGCCCAAAGCAGGAAAGCCTGCGCTTTGGCCGGGTTGGTCTGATCGTGAGCGCAGGTTTCGCGATTGGCATCATTTGGCCGCGCGTTGCGGGCTTCAAGCTGGTGCCGAGCGTCCCCAGTCAGCCGGCCGAGAGCAGCAGCGCGGATCTGACGGGCGCGCCTGGACAAGCAAAGGCAGCCGCGCCAGTGGAAGCCCCGCCTCCGCCCGAGCCAGAACCGAAAGCCAGCGGCGCTGCACCGTTCGATCGGCTTCGCATCAGCGAGCCGCAGTTCCTGGCCTGCAGGCAGAACGGCAAAAAGTCCAAGGACGAGTGCGACCACATCGAATTCGATCGCCTGGCACGGCCACACATCCAAGCCTTGGCCAGCTGCGCGGGCGCAGACAAATTGCTCGGGGTGTTGTCCCTGGGCTTCGATTTGGACTTCACGTCCCAGGCCGTCAAGAACGTGAAGAGCGGCAAGAGCACCAGCTTCAGCGAATCCCAGACCGAGACGCTGATCGAGTGTGAAAAGCGAGAGTTCTCCAACGTGTCGTTGGTTGGCATCGCCCACAAGCACGAGGCCTACTCGGTCTTCTACAAGGTCGAGTTCGAGAAGCCCGAGGCGGCGGAGCCGAGCGGCGACGTCACGCCGGCAGACGTGACCGAAGCCTCGGGCCACGCCACGGTCGCTTGGGACGTTGCCCTCGTGCGCTCGTCCGCGAGTCGCGACGGAACCGTCGTCGCCCGGGTATTGCAGGGCACGCGGGTCTCGGTCACGGGCCGCCGCGGCGACTGGTACCGCATCAAGTACGACGTCAAAGGCAGCGTCGGCTGGGTTTATCGCACCGCGATCGGCATGTAACGAGCCGCAAATCCCGCGGCAATTCGCCGAGCGGGTGGCGAGCGCCCGCAGCCTGAGATAGATGTTGCGGGTGACGCGCAAAAAGTCGGCCGAAGCGCAGGGCAGCGAGCCTCCGGTCGCGCCGCCTGCTACCCCGGACGTGGCGCTGATCCACGGCGTGACGCCGGACGGCGAAGGCTTCGAAATTTTGCGTGCGCGCGGCGACCGACTGGAGCTCGGTGCCATTCGCCCACTGCGTGAGGGTGCGCCGATCACCGGTGAAGTCGTGACCTTGCGGCCGCGACCGAGCTTCCCGGCGTTGTGTGACGTCGAGTCGCATTTCAAACGCGAGGAAGCCCCGAGCGACCGGCAGGAGCCACCGCCTTCCGCCGTCGTGCGGCGCACGGGGCCCGCGCAGGTCGCGACCGACGAATATCGGCGCAACTGGGACGCGATCTGGAGCTCCTCGTCGACCAAGTCGAAGCTCGCCAATTGATGGCGAGCGTGAGCGTTACAGCGCGTCGCTCAACGCGCGCACTTTGCCTTGTGCCATCACGAAGGTTGCGTCGACGCCACTGACGCGCATGTAAAAGACGCTCGTCGATCGCCAAGAATCGCCCGCGCCGAAGCTGACCGTTTGCGAGGCGCCCAGCCGCGGAGTCAGTAGCAGTCGCAAAGAAGGCGCGGAAAAGCCCTCGCCGGGCAGCGCTGCCCCGCTATGCAGCGCCGCTTCTGCTCGCAGGTCGCCCAGTGCCTCGAGCAACTCGGGCACTCGATCTTGTGGAAAGCTGCCTGCGGGCACGACCGTGAAGCGCTCGCCTTGGCGCACGAGACGCAACGTGCGGCCGTGCGCTTCCAGCGTGATGGCATTGAAGGCTTCGCTGCTCGTCGGAAACAGCGTGCGATTGAGTAGCGAAAGCTGGCAGATCTCGCGCACCGAGCGAGACAAGATGAACACCGGGCCGTCGTCCGAAAGGCTCGCGAACACGCCTAGCGCGGTTTCATCGCCAAAGCGCAGCTGCTGCTTCACCGGCGCACCTTCGCTATTCTTGAAGGTAAAGCGCACTCGAAGCGCGCTGCGTTGCAAGCCGAACGAACCGTCGTCACGATCTGCCACGAAGCGCTCCGCCGTCAACGCGCCCAGGGCCTGAATCAAGTCGGAGCTCAGCGCTCCGTCTGGATCGAAGCCCTTCGGCTCGTCGAGCACGAACCCGTCGTTCACTCTCCTGAGTACCTGCTTGCCTTGCTTCTGCTCGATTTCCGCAGAAATGAAGCTCGATAGGCTGAACTCGCTGAGCTTACGCGCGTACAGCAGCGTCGAGTCGGCCACGAAGCCACGCGACAGCTCGCGCGGGATGCGCAAAAGGACGGCGTCTTGTTCGCGGTACACGAGCAGATTGCCGGCCGTGTCGCGCTGACCGACGCGCACCACCTGCCGTACGACGTCGGTCTCGCGTGCCGCGGAAGAACGCAGGGTGACCGAGCTAGCGGCAGGGTCGAGGCCGAGCTCATGCAACTTGCCGAGCTCGAAGGGGACGCGCTCGCCCTCCGCCTCGAGCAACTCAGTGATGCGTTGATTGCCCGCTTCGAGCTCGACTTGAGTCTCGCTGCCGGCATGCAGCACGAAGCCGCTGCCCTTACGCACCAGCGCGAATTTGCTCTTGCCCCCGGCAATGTCGAGCTCCTCCACTTCATCGGCGTGCAGCGAGAAAGCCCGGCGATCGATGAAGTCGTTCGGCTCGAGCCCAAGCGTGGCTTCGAGCTCGCGTGGTGCGCAGGCGCGCTGCACGTCCGGTGTCCGCCGAACCACGACGAGCAGCGACGGGTCGCTGGGACAGCTGCCGCCCACCTCGAAACGGAGGCTATTTCGGGCCTCTTTGAGCGTCAGCTCGAAACGAGCACGCGCCGGCCCGAGCGCGCGCTCGGCTTCGGCTTCCGAGAGGAACACGCTCGCAGTCAGCCGACTGAGCTGGAAGAACAACGTCTTCAGCGTCTCGCGGTTGGCCAAGAGCTTCGATTCGTGCTCGCCTTTGATCAGAAAATTCGTGCCCGTGCTGCGCTCGAGGGTGATCTCGAGCTTGGGGCTGGTGATGGCGATCGCCTTCACGTCCGCTTCGTTTACCGGCACCAAGCTCCGCAGCCGAAATGCGTCGAGCTCGACGGCTAGCTCGTCCGCCACCGACTTGGAGACGACCATCAGCTGGTGGGGCTGCTGATCGATGGCGACTTCCAAGTAGCGGGCGCCTTCCGGCGTGGGTGCATTGCCGCCGAGCGCCACTCGATACGAATGCTTCTTGGTTTGCAGAGAGGCACGCAGCGCAGGGTTCTCGAGCCCCAGCGCGCTGGCAGCTGACCCTTGCTCGACGGGTCGCAATGCGCGGGCGCTTGCCAGTCCGGACAAGAGCCTTTCGACCGTGGCTGGGTCAGCCGTCTCTTTCACGGGCTCGACCAGCCGAAATTGAGCTGATCCGTCGCTGGTTCCGGCGCGCTCGACGGCCAGCTTTCGGCCTGAGCTGGTCAGCTCGAGGCGCGTGACCTCCTCCCGCTCGAAGGCCGGGAGCAGAGCTTGCTCACTGGCCTCGCGGTCCTTCGTGCTCAGCGCGTCTCTCGTGACCAACACGGCGATCGTCGAAGCGCCTGCCAAAAGCAGGATGCCGACGCTCACCAGTGTGCCCGAGGACAGCTTCACGCCGCCTCTCGGCGCGACTTCTTCTCGATCGAGCGTCGACGCATCAGTACGAACGTGCCCATGGCTGCCGCGCAGCCCGGCATGTAGATCAGTACGTAACGGAGCACCTCGGACAAGGTACCCTCGCTCAAGGATAGGCCGACATCGTGTTCGGTCTTCTCTGGCACACTGACCAGGGTGGGTCGCGACGAGAGCCAGCTCAGCGCGTTCTCCGAAAATAGTCGATCGCCGTATAGCGACGAGTCGCTGTAGTTCCTGCCCCAGAGCAGATTGGCGGAGCCCGCGATCACTACGCGTGGCCCGTACTTCGCGGACCGGCCTGGCGGCTTGGCTAGCTCGGCCGCAACGGCTAGCGTGAAGGCCGCGCGGGCCCCGCGCTCGATTGGATCGTGCTTGTGATTCGGGTCGAGCAGCTCGCTCAGATCGCGCACCGAGAGCGCTTGGGGGCTCGTGGTGAGCAGCGATTTAGCCGGTGAATTGCTCGAAATTCGCAGGCTCTGCGCGCCGCTGACCAGCACTCGTGAGTCGATTTTCGCGCCTTCGCGTTCCAGCCCGCGCGTGACTTCGTGCTCTTGGGGTGTGGCGAAGAACACCTCACCCGCGCCGCGCGGTAGCCGCAGTGCGGTGTCGGTCTCCAAGATGAAGTCTTGTCCGAAGTCGACGCCAATCAGCTTCCCGACCGGCTCGAGCCCGGAGCGCTGGACACGCTTGTCTTCGCCCAGCACCGGAGCCGCGAGCACGAAGGCGCTGCCTCCGCCCTGGATGAAAGCCACGATGCGCGCCGACGCCGCGTCATCGACCGCGACGCTCGGTCCGGCAACGACGAGCACGGTGCAATCGGCGAGCGTTGCGCCAGGCGACGCCAGATCCAGCGCGAGCACTTCGAAGTTGCTCTTCTCCAGACGGTGGCGCACCTCGGCCAATCCTTCCGGGCCCACGTCGTCGATCGATAGCTCACGGTGACCAGTCGCGAAGCAGGCCTTGGCCTTGCTTCCGCCGAGCACGTTGGCGATGCCCTCGGTCAGCGCTTGCTCCAAGCGCGGCCGCGCCTTGCCGGACTGCTCGTCGTAGTGCACGAGCTCCTCTGCGGTGATGAACCAGTGACGCTCGCCACGCGAGATGACCAAGCTCGCGTCCGTCACGACGCGGCCGTCCTCCGCGCGCCCAGTGAGCAGCCCCAAGTCCTTCTGGAGCGCCTGAAATTCAGCCGGATTCTGATCGGGGTCGACGAATCTCGAGCTCAGCTTGGAGGTCTCGGCGCGGTACTGAACCAGCATCTGTCGCACGCTCACGCTGAGCGGGTCGGCGCGACTCAAGAACACCGTGACCACGAGCGGCTGCTCGAGGGCGTGCAGGGTCGCGAGCGTGGCCGGCGAAAGTGTGTACAGCCGCTCTGCGGTCAGATCCCAACGTTTGTACCAACGCGCGACGAGTACGTTCAGGTTGACGGCCAAGAGCGCCGCGCCCAACACTCCGAGCGCCGCGAAGGCGCGAAACGTGCGCGACACGCCGCCGCGTGCGCTCGCCAGCGCGCGGGGTTTGGCTGGCGCGCTCATCCCCACCGCCAGGAGTCGACCACGCGGGTAGTCACGAACAGGCCCAGCGCCACCACTGTGCCGTCGAACACGACACGGCGCAAATCCAGGATCCCTTTCGAGAAGTCTTCCATTTGGCCCATCATCGAAACGTGCGCGCACACGTCGCGGAATACACCCGGATCGAAGATGTATTCCCCCACGCCCAGGATGAACAAGCCGAACTCGATGAAGATGGTCAGCAGCAGCGCGACCAGTTGGCTCTTGGTCATGGCGCTCATCAGCGTGCCGAGGCTCAAGTAGGCGGCTCCGATGCCGAGCAGCCCCAGGTAGCTCGAACCCACCACGCCCCAGTCGACGACCCCAGTTTTTCGCAGAATTACCAGGTAAAGTAGCGTAGGCAGCCAGATCAGTGCGTAGGTCGTGAGCAGCGCCGCGTATTTGCCGAGCACCACGCTGGTCGGCCTAATGGGTGCGGTGAGCAGGGCCTCGATCGTACCGCTGCGACGCTCTTCGGCGAACACGCGCATGCTGAGCGCGGGACACACCAAGAGCAGCGTCATGAGCAAGAAGATCGACTCTTGCCCGAAGTACGCTTGCACGGGTCCGGTGTCGACCGACACGTCGGCCATGCTCGCAAAGTGGGTGATGATCGAATAGAAAATAGCGCCCTGCAGCAGCAGGAACACCGTCAGCAAGACCCAGGCTAGCGGAGTCACCCACAGGCTGAGCATTTCGCGGCGATAGATGGCAATGAAGCCGTTCACCGAGCGCTCCCTGGCTCGCTCGTGCCGCTTTCGGCCTTCTCGTGAGCGGTCAGTGCGCTGAAGACCTGCTCCAGTGATGCCTGCTCGGGGATCAGCGCGTGAATGCCGATGCGCGCCTCGGTCAGCGCTCGCACCAGCATTTCGATGGCCGCTTCGGCGTCGCTCGCCTCACTCACCGCCAGGTGCAGAGTGCGGCGTCCTTCGCCCGCCTCGTCGCTGCTGACCGAACGCAAACTGAGCCCCGAAATGCCGGAAATAGCCGCCTCTGCAGCCAGCTGCGGGTCGCGCACGCGGACGCTCAAGGCGCTCGAGCTCTGGCGCGCGCGCAGAGCTTCCAGGCTGCCCTCCGCGACCAAGCGCCCGCGGTCGATCACGAGCGCGCGCTCGCAAGTGGCCTCGACCTCGGACAAGATGTGGGTCGAGAGCAGCACCGTGCGCTCGCTACCCAAGTCTTTGATCAGTGCCCGTACCTCGCGGATCTGATTCGGATCGAGGCCTGCCGTGGGCTCGTCCAAAATCAACAGCGGCGGGTCGCTGACCAAGGCATCGGCCAGGGCGACTCGCTGGCGGTAACCTTTGGACAGGTGGCCTATCACCGTGCCCGCCATGTGCGTGACGCCCGCGCGTTCCATGGCGCCGCCGATGGCTGCTTGTTGCTTTTTGCGCGGCACTTCCTTCAAGCGCGCACGAAACAGCAGGTATTCGAGCACGCGTAGCTCGGGGTAGAGCGGCGCACTCTCCGGCATGTAGCCGAGGGCGCGCCGCGCGGCCAGCGGCGCCTCGGCAATGTCGTGACCCGCGATGCGTACCTGGCCACTCGTGGCACCCAGGAAGCCGGCCAGGATGCGCAGAGTGGTGCTCTTGCCAGCCCCGTTCGGGCCGAGAAAGCCCACGATTTCGCCCTTTTTGACCGAAAACGAGAGCTCATGCACCGCGACTACGGTGCCGTAGTCTTTGGTCAGGTTCGAGACTTCGATCACGCGTTGGCCGAAGCGTCCTCGGTCTCGTCGTCGTCTACGGCGCCCTCTTCTTCCAGGATCGCGCCGTGGCACTTCTTGAACTTCTTGCCCGAGCCACACGGGCACGGGTCATTGCGGCCGATCTTGGGCGCCGGCGGCGCGCTTCTTCGCGGTTGAACCGGGAGCGGTGCAGCTTCCGGGACCCCGTCGGAATCGCCCGGATGACGCGCGACTGCGGCTTCCAACTCGGCGCGGTAACGTGCCTCGGCCTCCGCTTCGATGGCGGCGATCTCTTCCTGGCGATGCGGGCGCTCCTCGAACAGGCGCACGAGCACGGTGCTCGAGATCTTCGCCATCATGTTCAAAAACAGGTTGTAGCCCTCTTTCTTGTACTCGTTCTTTGGATCGCGCTGGCCGTACCCGCGCAGGCCGATGCCGTCGCGCAGATGCTCCATGTTGGACAAGTGCTCGACCCAAGCTTCGTCGATGCACTCGACGTACAGGCGGCGAAACGCCCGCAGCAGCATTTCCGGCCCGACCTCTTTTTCCTTTTCGACGAAGGCAGCCTCACCGAAGCGATACAGCTCGCGCACCAGGTAGTCCGCGTCCCCGATCTCGTTGACGCTCTGGTCGGGATCGACCCGGAAGTGCTCTTTGAAGCCCTGGTGGATGCCCTTCCAGTCCCAGTCTTCGGCTTGCTTGTTGGGCGGGCAGTTCTCTTCGACCATCGCGCCCACGACGCGATCGAGCAAGTCCAGCACGCGCTCGCGTTGCTCGGACAAGCCGTGCGTCACGAGCTCGACCAGCTCTTCGTACACGCCGAGGGGCGTGCGTTCGCGGCGCGTCTCCAGATCCAGCTTCACGCCCCAGGTGTGGTAGGCGTCGTTTTGCAGTGAGCGGAGCTCGACGAGTGTTCCGGCTTTCTCCAGCTCCGCGTCGCTGGGCGCGCGATACTTGCCGTCGTCGCCGGTCGGTTGCAGGGGCGGGTCGCAGTACATGCCGATCAACTGCGCGACCAACGGGCGCGAGCGCTCCGCGATCTTCTCGTCAATGGCAATGACCCGGATCTCTCCGGTGGATTTGCCGTTTTCGTCGTGCTCTTCGGGCGCGTATCGGCCGAGCAAGAGCTGCTGCCGCAGCGTGTACACGGTCTTGCGCTGCGCGTTCATCACGTCGTCGTATTCGAGCAGGTTCTTGCGAATGTCGAAGTTGCGCTCTTCGACCTTGCGCTGCGCGTTCTCGATGCTGCGCGAGACCAGCGGATGCTCGATCGGCTCGTCGTCGGGCATGCCCATGCGATCCATCAAGTTCTTCACGCGGTCGCCGGCGAAGATGCGCATCAGGTCGTCTTCGAGCGAGAGATAGAACTTGCTGTAACCGGGGTCGCCTTGGCGGCCTGCGCGACCGCGCAGCTGGTTGTCGATGCGGCGCGACTCGTGGCGCTCGGTGCCGATGATGTACAGACCGCCGAGCTCCACGACCTCGTCGTGCTCGACCTTGCATTTGGCCGCAATTTCGCTGACCAGCTGGGCGAACTCTTCCGGGTGCGTTTCCGGGGTCTTGCCCGACTTTCTGAATTCGACGCCGGCGATCATCTCGGCGTTGCCGCCCAGCATGATGTCCGTACCGCGCCCGGCCATGTTGGTGGACACGGTGATCGCGCTCTTCTTGCCCGCTTGCGCCACGATGAAGGCCTCGTTTTCGTGGTGCTTGGCGTTCAGCACGTGGTGCGGGATCTTCTTTTTGGCCAAAATCCGCGCGATCGCCGAGCTCTTCTCGACGCTGGTCGTGCCGACCAGGACCGGACGACCCTCTTCGTGGTGAGTGAGGATGTCCCGCGTCAACGCGTTGAACTTCTCGCGCTCGGTCTTGTACACGACGTCGTGGTCGTCCTGGCGGATGTTCGGCTTGTTGGTGGGGATGGCCGTCACCATCAGCTTGTAGGTCTCCGAGAACTCGTGAGCCTCCGTCTCGGCAGTACCCGTCATGCCCGCGAGCTTCTTGTACAAGCGGAACAAGTTCTGGAAGGTGATCGTGGCCATCGTGCGGCTCTCCTCTTGGATGCGCACGTTCTCCTTGGCCTCGACCGCTTGATGTAGCCCGTCGCTCCAGCGTCGACCGGCCAGCACGCGACCCGTGAATTCGTCGATGATCAGCACCTTGCCGTCGCCGGACACCATGTAGTGCTGATCGCGCTTGTACAGCGCGTGGGCGCGCAGCAGCTGATTCAAGATGTGCAGGGTCTGCACGTTGACCGGGTCGTACAGGTTGCCGATGCCGACCAGGCGTTGCACGGTCTCCACGCCTTCGTCGGTGAGCGTGGCGCTGAAGCCCTTCTCGTCGACGTTGTAGTGCTCGTCCTTGATTAGCTTGGTGACGATTTCGTTCAGCGTGCGGTACTTCTCGCTGGCCGCGTCGGCCGCGCCGCTGATGATCAAGGGCGTGCGCGCCTCGTCGATCAAAATCGAGTCAACCTCGTCGACAATCGCGAAATTCAGCGGGCGCTGCATGTATTCCAGCGCCGAGAATTTCATATTGTCGCGCAGGTAATCGAAGCCGAACTCGTTGTTCTGGCCGTAGCAAATGTCGGACTGGTAGGCGCGTCGCTTGTCCTCGTCACTTTGCTGGTTGACGATCGTGCCGATGCTCAGGCCGAGCCACTTGTACAGGCGCCCCATCCACTCCGCATCGCGCGTGGCTAGGTAATCGTTGACCGTGATCAAGTGCACGCCCTTGCCTTCCAGGGCGTTGAGGTACACGGGCAAGGTAGCGACCAGGGTCTTGCCTTCACCGGTGCGCATCTCGGCGATCGAGCCTTTGTGCAGCACCATGCCGCCGAGCATCTGCACGTCGTAGTGACGCATCTTGAGCACGCGCAAGCTGGCCTCGCGGCAGACCGCGAACGCATCGACCAAAATGTCGTCGAGCGTCGCTCCGGAATCGAGCTTCTGCTTGAACTCGGCCGTCTTGGCTTGGAGCTCGGCATCGCTCAGCTTTTTCAGTGCCGCTTCACGCCCGGCGACCTCGACGACCAGCGGTTGCAACCGTTTGACCGCGCGTTCGTTCGACGTGCCGAAAAGCTTCTTCGCTACCCAGGTGAGCATGTTCTTTTGTCCACTCGCGAGGGGGCGGCACGAGTCACTCGACTCGCTCGCCCCCGCAGAAATTCGTCAATGCATTCGCAGGCGAGGGAGGAGGCAGGGGAGGGCCCGCGAAATCCCAGGCAACCTAATCCTTAGCCCCGCCTGGTGCCAGCCTGGTTTTCAGCTTCGGCGACAAGGGGTCAGGCCCGGCTCTGTCTCGTAACTATCGGAATTAACTTGGTTAATGTGTGCGGCCTGGCTGGTTTTTCGGTCGGGTGGCGGGTCAAGCATGCGTGCCCGGCTGAATCCGGTAACCGCCGGCGTCCCGCATTTAGTTCCGGGCGATACTCGCAGACGATGCGTGAGCTGGTGGCGGCGTGCGGGATCTGGCTGTTACCGGGCGGCGTGCTCACGCTCTGGCTGCTGGGGCTCGGGGCGTTGCTGCTGCTCGCGGCAACGCCCGTTCGCCATCTGGTGGGCGGCGCGCTGCGTGTCTTCGCGATCGCGGTCGCAGGACATGCCTTGCTCGCGCTGAGCGCGATTTCGATACGCCGCTGATCTTTCGGCCCAACACCAGAACCCCTCCGATGCGCTCGGCGCCGCCGGAGCGGCCCTGGTTGCCTCTGGCTTGGTCGCCGTCTTCGGCTGCTGGCTGGGTCGCTCTTGGACACCGAAAGCTCAGCGCCGCCCGGCGCTGCCGGCTGCGATCGACTGGAGTCGCGAAGGTCCGCCCGCGGTGATCACCGTGCTCGTCGCGCTCGTGCTGCTGATCGTCTTGGGGCTGACCGCTCAGTGGTGGGTCTTGCTCCTGATTCTCGTCGTGCTGCTGTTCAATCTCGGCTCGGCCTTGAGCTGGTCTGCGCAATCGCTACAGGTCGGGTTCGCGCTGCTGGCAGTGCTCGCCTTGGCCGTCTACGCCTGGCTGTCGAGCGGGAAACGCGGCGCGTTGCGCGCACCGCTGCAGCCGAGAGTGGCGCTTCCATTGGGGTTGCTCTGCTGCTTGCTGGGGGCTGGCTCGATGTTCGTGAAAGGCAGCCCCATTCGGCCGGCGTGGGCGGTCATGCATGACGGCGTATTGCTCGAGCAATTGCTCGAGTCCGCGGCGCAGGACAAGGGGGAGGTGTTCGGAAGCGCGCGCCGGGAGCTCGTGCGTCGTCACGGCTCCGAGCACACGCAGCGCGTGCAATCCGCGGCCCGAGAGCTGCGTCGAGTCGCGGCTGGACCGGCTTCGCTGAGCGCGCGTCTCGTCGCGCACTACGAGGCCCAGCCCCCGCGGCACACCAGCTCCGAAGACTATTTGGGCGGCGATTACAGCCTGGTTGGCGGCGGCGCGCCCGAGCTCGCGGTGGCCGACGTGCTGCTCGCGCGCGGCGAAACGCGAGAAGTGCTGGCCTGGATCGCTGATGCGGGGGTGCCGTTGGGCTTGCGCCTGGAGATCGCCAAGCACTGGTCTCAGCTCCCTTCACTGCCCCGCCCCGTGCTGATTGCGGCACTCGGCCGAGCCTGCGTCGACGCCCAAAAGCACGGCACGCCTCCCGACGTCCCGTACTTCTCCTCTCACTCGACCTGCGACTTGGCGATTGATCGCTTGTTGCCTCGTGAGCAGGGTTCTCTCTCCGTCCCGCAAGCCTTCGCTCTGGCCTACGCGTTGAGCGCCGTCGGCGGCTCGCTCATCGGCGAACGTCTAGCGCTCACGACCAACGATGATGTGGCCGTTGCCATGCTGCGCGGCATGCGCGCGGCCGAGCTGAGCGATCCCAACCGTGCCCAGGCAATCGAGACCAGAATTCTGAAATGCTCGAGGCTCGAGCAGCTGGCGGGTCTGGTCTGTCCGGCGGAGCGCGCGCGCATTTGCGGCTCGGAAGCCATGAAAAACGCGCCGTTGTCGCTGGAGCTCCTAGAGCCTTGCCTTGCGCGATTACCGCTCGAAACCTCTTCTGAGCTGCTCAGTCTCGGAGGTTACTGAGCTTGCGAGAGGGCTGGGCGCTCGCAGGTCTCGCAATGCTGCTCGTGCTGCGTATAGTCTTCTCGCGGGACGAGCTGGGGATCAACCGGTGTGCGCGCGACGGTGTCGTTGCCGCTCCACACCGTCGGCGAACAATTTGCGATCTTCATCCGTCTCGAGCTCCAGCTCCGGAACCGCCGTGGGGCGCCCATCGTCACCGAGCGCGACGTAGACCACGTAGGCGGAGTTGGTGTGCGTGGTTTGGCCGGTGATGGGATTCTCGGAGTGCACACGCACCGAGGTTTCGATCGACGTGCGGCCGACGTAGCTCACGCGTGCCTCGCAGATCAGCAGTGCGCCCACGTGCACCGGCTCGCGGAAGGTCATGGAGTCGATGGCGATCGTGACGCACGGGCGGTGCGCGTGCCGCATGGCAGCGATTGCCCCGCACTCGTCGACCAGGCGCATGATCACTCCGCCGTGAACGTTGCCGAACCCGTTACTGTGCTCGGGCGTCATCAGGTGATGCAAGGTGACCCGCGACAGGCCGGGCGATTTCTTGGCGGAGGCGGTCATGATTTTCCAGAAGTGTTTTGTCCGGGCGCCGCGCGGCGGACCAGCGGACCCGCGGGCCCGCGATCAACCGAGCCAAGCGCCTTGATTTGTTGGAAAACTTTGGCTGATTGCCAGCCAGCGGCAGATGAGTGCTAGGGTTCCGCGACTTCGAGGATGGATCTTTTTTACCCCATCATCCTCATCAGCTCGCTGATATTCGTTCACGAGCTGGGGCACTTTCTCTTCGCCAAGGCGTTCGGCGTGAAAGTGCTGACCTTCAGCCTGGGTTTCGGGCCGAAAGTGTTGAGGTTACGCGGACGCGAGACGGAATATTGCGTATCGCTGATTCCGCTGGGCGGCTACGTGCGCATGCTGGAGGCAGCAAAAAGCGACGTGGTGCTACCGGAGGATCGCAAGCGCACCTTCGAGTCGCTGCCGCTCTACAAGCGCATCGTGATCGTCCTCGCCGGCCCGGCGATGAACCTCGTGTTTCCGGTGTTGCTTTACTTCGCGGTGTTCGTCGGCGACGGCCCGTTCCTGCCGCCCACGGTGGGCGTGGTGCTGCCGGGCCACCCGGCGGACGGCAAGCTGATGCCGGGCGATCGCATCATGTCGGTCAACGGCGAGGAGGTCGCAACTTTCGACGAAGTGAAGCGCATCATCGCCAAGAGCCCGGGCGAGCTCTTGCACTTCAAGGTTTTCCGCGACAATCGCCACGTCGACGTCGAAGTCACGAGTGAAGAAAAGGTCGAGCGTCGCGAGCTGGACATCACCGATCGCGTGGGCAGCGTGGGCATCGAAACCAGCGCGCCCTCGGCAGTGATCGGCGTGCCGAACGCCGAGTCCCCGGCGTATCGCGCGGGGCTGCGCACGTTCGACATCGTTACCAACGTGGGCGGTCTGCCCGTTCGGCGCTTCAAGGATTTGAACGAAGCCTTCGGCGACAACGCCGGAGAGACGATGCCCATCACCTACCTTCGCCCCATCTCCGTGCCGAACGCGCTCGGCGGTTTGGCCGACATCGCCGTGTTCGAGGCAGGGGTCGTCGCGCTCACGCCGGATGCGGCGGGTACCACGCTGCTCGAGCGCACCGGACTCGAGCTCGCCGATTTGTATGCGGCGGTCGTGCCCGAAGACAGCTACTTCTACAAAGCCGGGCTACGCCCGGGCGACAAGGTGTTGAAGCTCGACGGCGAGCCGGTCGCCGCGTGGTCGACGTTTCGCGAGCGGGTTTTGGCGCAGCCGGATCGACCGCACCGCATCGATTATCAGGCCGCGCGTGACGGCGTCGTCCGCTCGGGCACCTTTCAGGTTCGCCGTGAAGACTTCACGGACGACCACGGTCAGTCATTTTCGCGCTACGTGCTGCAGATCCAGGACTGGGTCCCCCTCGCCCCGGAAGACAGCGTCGAGCACTCGGCTCCGATCCGCTACGCGCTGACCAAAGCCATCGAAGAGACCGCGGACGTGACGCATTTCGTGATGGTTAGCCTGGTACGCCTGATCGAGGGGCGGATCAGCCTGAAGGCGCTCTCGGGTCCAATCACGATTTACGAAGTGGCAGGCGAGGAAGGGCGCAAGGGCGCCGATCACTTCATCTGGGTGATGGCGCTGATCAGCATCAACCTCGGCCTGTTCAACTTGCTGCCGATCCCGGTGCTCGACGGAGGTCACCTGCTGTTCTTCGTGATCGAAGGTGTGCTACGCCGCCCCTTACCGATGCGCATGCGTGAGTTGGCGCACGTGGTCGGCATGGCAATTTTGGTAGGGCTCACCTTGCTCGCGTTCAAAAACGATCTGGAAAAACGTTGGGACGCCAACGCGCAAGCGGCCAAGGGCCCGAGAGGCTGACGCGGTGACTGATTCTTCGGCACAGGCGCCGCCGCCGCACGTGCCGGGCGCGAGCGCCCGAGGCGTGGCGGTCCAGGCGCTGATCCGAGTGCTCCGCGACGACGCTTACGGAGCAGCCGCGTTGTCCATCGAGCTCGAGCGAAGTCAGGGCCTGGAAGATCGCGACCGAGCACTGGCGACCGAGCTCTTCTACGGCACCATGCGCGTGAAGAGCGCGCTCGAGGCGCGGCTCGCGCCGCTCGCCCCCCGGGGTCTGAAGGACGTCGTGGTCAAGGCCGAGCTTTTGGTCGCGGCTTACCAACTGTTGTCGCTCGATCGCATTCCGGCATTTGCGGCCGTGAATGCCGCCGTGAATGGCGTGCGCGCCGCGCGCGGAAAACAAGTGGCAGGGTTTGCCAACGCCGTTTTGCGCAAGGTGGCTCAGGGCGAGAAATTGCTCGGAGCCGACGCCGCTCGCCAGAACATCGCGCCCTGGTTGCTGCAAGCGCTGGTGGCTTCGGTCGGAGCAGCGGAAGCGGAAGCCCTGATCGTGCCGCAGCCGGAAAAGGTGGTTGGGCTGCGCCTGGTCTCCGGCAGAGCGTTGCCGAGCTGGCTCGAAAGCAGCGCAGTCGGTCGCGCTTCGCCGCGCTCGCGGTTGATTTCCGGTGCCGGTGACCCGCGCAAGCGCGAAGGCTACGCGGAGGGCGCGTTCGTGGTCCAAGAGGAGGGCGCGCAGGCGATCGCGCTCGCGCTCGGCGCGCGCCCGGGCGAACGCATCCTGGATGCTTGCGCGGGGCGCGGTCAAAAGACCACGCTGCTCAGCGAACAAGTCGGGAGTATGGGCGCAGTCTGGGCAACCGACGCTTACCCGCGCAAGCTCGAAGCGTTGTCGTCCGAATACGCACGCTTGCAACTGAGCCCACCCGAGGTGCGCGCGCTCGATTGGACCGTCGGCGTGGGCGACGTGCCGGCGGACTTCGATCGCGTCTTGGTCGACGCGCCCTGCTCCGGAACAGGCACCCTGCGCCGTCGCCCCGAAATCGCTGCGCGCCTCGCGCCCGAAGATCCCGCGCGCCTGTCGGCGCTGGCCGAGAACATCGTGCGTTCCGCGGCGACACGTCTGCGCAGCGGCGGACGCTTGGTGTTCGCGGTGTGCAGCGTGCTCGAAGCGGAGTGTGAGGCGCTGGTCCAACGCGTGCAGGACATTCTCGAGCCCGCCCAGTTCGATTGCCCCGAGCTGCAAGCGTTGTGGGGCGCCGAGCAAGCGCCGAGCGCGTTCCGCATCGGCCCGAGCCAATTCGGCACCGATGGCTACTTCGCCGCGAGCTTTCTGAAGCGCTGAGCCCGCCCCGAGCACGGCGGCCAGTCGGCCGTTCGCGAAATGACCATTCCACGTGCCGCCCTCAATCGTGTATTTGTGGGGGGACGGCGGCGGGCACCCGATGCCGGTCTAGGGCGCTAACAGCTCGGGATTACCGAGGAATTCGAAGTGCATCGTGTCGCGCAGCTCGGGGTCGCGGCCCAGCCAGTAGAAGCCGAAACGCTCGAAGCCCTCGATCCAACAGCGCGGCAGCGCGGTGCGCTCGAACACCGTCTCGTGGGGGCTGCGGCACGCCGGGTGATCGGGCCAGGGAGCGACGCAGCCGCAGCACGGGTTGCGATTGGGATCGATGTCGATCGCGATGCCGAACAGGTGGTTGGAGATCTCCCCACCGCGGTAGGTGTTGGCTTGGCGGAAGCCACCTATCGCGCGCGGCGTGTAGCGCTCCTTCGCACCGGTGCAGGTGCGCTCGAGGTAGCGCTCGACGCAGCGCAAGGCGGGCGCCACCTTCCTGTGGATCTGCAAAGGTAGGCCCATGAAACGCACGCCGACCGCGCTGGCATACGCCTTCTGCTTGTTGTAGCGCTCGAGGCCGAGACCCTCGACGTTGCCGTATTGCTCGGCGCGGTAGCGCAGCGCCTGTTCGTGAGCCGTAGGGTTCAACGCTCCGCGCTTGACGAAATTCGAACGGATCAAGAACGGCTGCGGCTTTTGTGCGGGACACGCCTTGCGCTCATGATGCTTGGCGTGCGTTCGCTCCGCGGCCGACACGTCGGGCAACGCCAACAGCCCGACCGCGAGGGTCAGCGAGCCGAGCACGGCGAAACGGGACGGGCACTGCATGGGGAGGGGCCGAGCAGTCATAGCGCGACTCGGCCGAAAAATGGGCTGCTGGCAGCCGGTTCGACGAGCGGCGCCAGCGGAATATTCAGTGCTCCTCGACCCAGGCTCGTGCGTTGCGGAAAAGTCGCAGCCAGGGCGCATCTTCCGCCCATTCGCGTGGCCGCCAAGAGTACTGAACGCTGCGGAACACGCGCTCGGGGTGCGGCATGAGCAGCGTCACGCGGCCATCGGCGTTGCACAGTCCGGTGATGCCGCTCGGCGAACCGTTGGGGTTCTCGGGGTAGTGCGAGGTGACCTGTCCGAAGTGGTCGACATAGCGAGCACCGACCAGTCCGCTTTCGTCGAGCGCTTCGCGTGCCGCGTCGTCTGCCAGCTCCGCGCGTCCTTCGCCGTGTGCCACCGCGATCGGCAGCCGCGAGCCTGCCATCCCGCGCAGCAAGATCGAGGGACTGTCCGTGATCTCGACCAGGCACACACGCGCTTCGAATTGCTCCGAGCGATTGCGCACGAAGCGTGGCCAGAGCTCGGCGCCGGGCACCAGCTCTCGCAAATTCGAGAGCATTTGGCAGCCGTTGCACACGCCCAACGCGAATGCGTCTTGGCGCGCGAAGAAAGTCGAAAATTCGCTGCGCGCACGCGCGTTGAAGAGAATCGACTTGGCCCAGCCTTCGCCCGCGCCGAGCACATCGCCGTAGGAGAAGCCGCCGCAGGCCGCGAGACCGCGGAACTCGGACAGGCCGATCCTGCCGCTCAGGATGTCGCTCATGTGCACGTCGACCGCGTCGAAGCCCGCGCGGTCGAAGGCGGCGGCCATCTCGATCTGCCCATTGACGCCTTGCTCGCGCAAGATGGCGACACGCGGGCGGGCGCCGGGGCCACGCACCAAGTGGCGCACGATGTCTTCTGAGGGGTCGAAGCTGAGCGCGACCGATAGCCCGGGATCCGCCAAATTCAGGCGCGATTCGTGCTCTTCATCGGCGCAGCTCGCATCGTCCCGCAGACGTTGCATGTGATGCGTGGTTTCGGACCACAGCGCGCGTAGCGCGGCCCGGTCCTGATCGAACAGGACCCTGTCGCCGCGCACGATGCGCACGCGATTCCCCGGCGCTCGCCGGCCCACCTCGTGCACGGCAGCCTCGAGCCCGTGCCGCGCGAAGCACTCCCGGATCGCCGGCAGCTCGCCACGTCGCACTTGCAGAACGGCGCCCAGCTCTTCATTGAAGAGCAGCGCAAGCGCGTCGCCGCTGAGCGCCGTCAGATCGATCGCCAGACCAGTACCGCCAGCGAAGGCCATCTCGCACAGCGTGGCGAAGAGTCCTCCGTCCGAGCGATCGTGGTACGCGAGCAAGTAGCCCTGCGCCGACAGTTCTTGGATGGCAGCGAAGAAACCCGCAAGCTGTGCTGGTTGGTCGACGTCCGGCGGAGTTTGCCCGACTCGGGAATAGACCTGAAACAGCGCCGAACCGCCCAGCCGACAGCGCCCGAACCCCAGATCCACGAGCAGCAGCTGGCTATCGGGCACGTCCCTGCGCAGCTCCGGGGTGAGCACTCGTCGCACGTCGCTCACCTTGGCGAACGCGCTCACGATCAATGACAGCGGCGCGGTGACGCTCTTCTTTGCGCCGTCCTCTTCCCAGACCGTGCGCATCGACATCGAGTCTTTGCCGACCGGGATGGCGATGCCGAGCGCTGGGCACAGCTCGCTGCCGACTGCGCGCACGGCTTCGTACAAGCGCGCGTCCTCCCCCGGGTGTCCCGCAGGGGCCATCCAGTTCGCCGAGAGCTTGACGTCCGACAGCTGCGCGATGGGCGCAGCGGCAATGTTGGTCAAGGCTTCGCCCACGGCCATGCGCGCCGAAGCTGCCGCGTTCAGTAAGGCGAGCGGCGTGCGCTCACCCACGGCCATCGCCTCGCCCGTGTAGCCCTCGTAGCTCGTGGCAGTCACGGCCACGTCTGCGCACGGCACTTGCCAAGGGCCGACCATCTGATCGCGCGCCACGAGCCCGGTCACCGTGCGATCGCCGATCGTGATCAAGAAGGTCTTGTCCGCGACGGTCGGCAGCGAGAGCACGCGGCGCGCCGCTTCGCTCAGGTCGATCCCGGCTAGATCGTCGTTCTCCGGGCTAAAACTGCCGGTCTCGACGTTGCGCGTCATCTTGGGTGGTTTGCCCAGCAGCACCTGCAGCGGCAAAGCAATCGGCTGATTGCCGAAGTGCTGGTCGTCGACCGTGAGCACGCCGTCGTCCGTGGCGTGCCCGAGCACGGCGTAGGGGCAACGCTCGCGCGCGCACAGCGCTTCGAAGCGCGCCAGGTTCTCCGGTAAAATCGCGAGCACGTAGCGCTCCTGCGATTCATTGCACCAAAGCTCGAGCGGCGACATGCTCGGCTCGTCGTTGGGGATCTTGCGCAACTCGAAGCGCGCGCCGCGCCCGCTGTCGTTGACCAGCTCTGGCAAGGCGTTCGAGAGCCCGCCTGCGCCGACGTCGTGAATGGACACGATCGGGTTGTCATTCCCCAGCTGCCAGGCGCGATCGATCACTTCCTGACAGCGACGCTGCATCTCCGCGTTGTCCCGCTGCACCGAGGCAAAATCCAAATCTTCGTGCGAAGAGCCAGAGCTCACGGATGACGCGGCGCCGCCACCCAAGCCGATCAACATCGCCGGCCCGCCCAGCACGACGATCGCCGCGCCCGCAGGAATAATGCCCTTTTTGATGTGATCGGCGCGGATGTGACCGAAGCCGCCCGCGAGCATGATCGGCTTGTGGTAGCCGCGCACCTCACGCCCCGCAGGACCCGGTGCCTCGAGCTCGAGCGTGCGAAAGTAGCCGGTCAAGTTGGGTCGCCCGAATTCGTTGTTGAAGGCGGCGCCGCCGATCGGCCCTTCCAACATGATGTCCAGCGCGGAGGCGATGCGTGTGGGCTTGCCGTACGCGGTTTCCCAAGGCTTCAGTGCCCCCGGCAAGCGCAGGTTGGAGACCGAGAAGCCGGTCAGGCCGGCCTTGGGCTTCGAGCCGCGACCCGTGGCCCCTTCGTCACGGATTTCCCCGCCCGAGCCGGTGGCGGCTCCGGGATGCGGTGAAATCGCGGTCGGATGATTGTGCGTCTCGACCTTGAGCAAAATGTGCTGCTCTTCTTCTGTACCCCGATACACGCCCCCATCGGGATTGGGGAAGAAGCGGGGCGCGCTGTGACCTTCGATCACCGCGGCGTTGTCGTGGTACGCCGAGAGCACGCCCGAGGGGCTCTTCTCGGTGCTGTGCCGGATCATCTTGAACAGCGAAAATGGCTGCTTTTCTCCGTCAATCACGAAGTCTGCATTGAAGATCTTGTGCCGGCAATGCTCGCTATTGGCCTGCGCGAACATCATCAGCTCGACATCGCTCGGGTTCCGCGACAGCGCGCGGTAGCTCTGCTCCAGGTACTCGATCTCGTCGCTCGCCAAAGCCAGGCCCAGGCTGAGGTTGGCTTCTTCGATCGCGCTCCGCCCCTGGCCCAGCACGTCGATGCTGCGCATCGGCTTGGGCTCTGCACGGGCAAACAGCTGGCTTGCTTCAGCCTCGCTGCGAAGGACCGACTCGGTCATGCGATCGTGCAAAGCACGGAGGAGCGCAGGCTCGTCCTCGATCGAGCCCTCGACGACGTACTCGACGCCGCGCTCCAAGCGTCGCACTTGGCCGAGGCCGCAGATCTTGGCAATGTCGGTGGCCTTGGATGCCCACGGCGAAATCGTGCCCAGGCGCGGGACGACGAAGTAGTGCGTGCCCGTGAGCGCTGCGTTCGCGTCTCGCGGCCCGTATTCGAGCAGGCGCTCGAGCAGCTGCTGCTCGTCCGCCGAGAGCTCGGCATTCGCCAGGTCCACGAAATGCACGAAGCGTGCGCTCAGCGCGGACAGCGCCGGGTTGTGGCTTTGGATTTTGGTCAGGCGCTTGCTGAGACGCCCTACCGACAGCGCTGCGCGACCCGGGATGACGATCATGGGCGGAGCATGGCCCGCTCCCGGCATTATGCAATCCAATAGAAAATGATACAATCGATAAGTAATGACGATGATCTTGGACAGCGCGCGGCTGGCTGCCTTCAGCGCGGTGGCCGCCGCGGGCGGTTTCTCCAAGGCCGCAAAACAATTAGGGAAAACGCAGTCGTCGGTGAGCCAGTCGGTGCTCTTGCTGGAGCGAGAGCTGGGGCAAAAGCTGTTCTCACGCGACGGTCATCGGCCGCGTCTGACGGACGCGGGGCGCGCCCTGCTCGCGCGCGCGACGCGCATCTTCGAAGAGATGGCGCTCGCCGAGAGCGAGCTCGCGGGGCTGAGCGCCCTCGACTCGGGCGAGTTGGTGCTGGGCACCAGTGACACCCTGGCCTGTTATTTCTTGCCGCCCGTGTTCGCCGCCTTCCGCGAACGTTACCCGAAGGTCGAGCTGCGCATCGACAATCGCCCCTCGCCGGTGATCGCCGAGCGCGTCTCCGAGGGGCAGGTCGACCTCGGCATCGTCAGCTTGCCGTTGCCCGCTTCGCTGGCCGTCTCGGGGCGCCCGGTGCGCGAGCGGCTCTCGTGCGTCGAGCTCGCTCCGCAAGAGGACGTGGCCGTGTGCACTCCTGTGCACGCCCTAGCCAAGACCAAGCGAGCCCAGGTCGGTGTGCGCGAACTGGCAAAGCACCCGCTCTTGCTGCTCGATCGCACGACCAGCTCGCGGGCGCTGGTCGACTTGGCCTTTGCCGCACACGAGCTGAAGCTCGTGCTGGCGATGGAGATGAGCAGTGTGGAGGTATTGAAGCGCTTGGCCGAGCTGGGCTTCGGTGTCGCGATCGTGCCGCGTTTCTCGGTACAGCGCGAGCAGGCAGCAGGGACGCTGCGCGTGCTCGGTCTCGAGCAGTTCGGCGCGAAGCGGAGCGTGGGCGCGCTCACGCCGAGCGCCTTCGCGCCGACGCGAGCCGCGCTCGCTTTCCTAGAGTTAGCTCGCGATCATTCCAGACCGAGACGGTCGAGCTCTTCGTCGCTGAGCGAGTAGTAGTCGCCGATCTCCTGCAATAAAATGATCTCGATTTCCGAGGCCAGCTCTTCTTCGTCCTCGAATTCAGCCGGCAAATTCGCGGTATAAAGCACGATGCGTGTCGGGGCCGGGGGCACTTCGCCGGCTTCGGCCGTGAGCGGCTGCGCCTCGAACAGCACGAGGGTGCGCGGATCGAAGCCGTCCTTCACGCGCTCCCGGCTCGGACGAGGTTCGAGCTGCACGGGCACGCCTTTCAGGCGCTCTAGGTAGGGCGAGGGCAGCGCGTCGATCGCGGCCTTGGCGTCCTTCACGATCAGCTCTTGAAATTCACTGGCGTCGAAGCCGGACGCCTCGTCGTCCTTTTCGTCCAGTTCGAGCACGCGCATGAAATGCGTGATGCGCAGCGCGTCTTCCTTGAGCTCGCCGTACACGTCCGCCAGCGCATAGTGCGCGTCCGAAAAGTCAGGCTCCGCGGCGACCAGGGTCTCGAGCTCGCTGCGCGCCTCGGGGGCGCCCTTGGTCATCCAGATGGCGTGGGCGTGGGCGATGCGAATCAGCGGGTGTGCGGCGAACGACTCGTCGACGCTGTCCACGAGCTCCAGGGCGGCTTCGGGGTCGCTGCCGAGAAGCTCTTGGAACTCGACGAGGAACTCGTCGAGCTCGTCGGCGAATTCATCGTCACCGTGCTCATGGTCGCAATTTTCGTCATGAACATGGTCGTGGTCGTCGTCGTGTGCCATCGGCCGAAGCTAGCGGATTTGGCTGAGGGCGGTGGACAATTTCCGCCGCTGCGCGCGGCCATGCCGCATTTTTTTTGGCTCCCCGCGCTCGGAACTTGGCCGTGCTCCGCAGCCTCCGCTAAGGCTCGCCCATGCCCGCCCCCGAATCGTGCCGCTGCTGTAGCCGGCTCTCCTTATTGGACCACGGGATCTGCCAGGATTGCCGCCGTAGCCACGGTCCGCGTGTGGCCCGCCTTTTGGCTCGCTGCCAAGTAGACGCAGAGTTTGCCAGCAGCTGTCTCGCGCGACTGCCCGAGCCCGCGCGCACCCGGTTTGCGGCCGCGTTGAGCGCCAAATGTCTGAGCGCTCGACCGGGGCCAGGCTTGCGTTACACACGGCCCGGAATCGTCTCGAACAAGCGCGCGACGGCGTGAGCTCGCTCAGCGACCACGAGGTGATTCGGGCGCTCGGCCTCGTTCCGCACCCCGAGGGAGGTTTTTTTCGCGAGACCTTTCGCGCGCAAGTCAGCGTCAACGCGCCATTTTCCGGCGTGTCTCGCGCCGCTTCCACCGCCATCTACTTCCTGTTGCGGGCGGGCGAGTTCTCGGCCTTCCACAGCGTGCTCAGTGACGAGGTTTGGCACCACTATTGGGGGGCGACTCTGGAACTGCACACCATCGACGCTGCCGGGCTGCATCAGCGCGTCGAGCTAGGTCCGAACTTGCTGCATGGCGAATGCCCGCAATGGGTGGTACGCGCGGGCACGCTGCAGGCGGCCCGGGTGATCGGTGACGGTTTCGCGCTCTGCGGCTGCACGGTCGCGCCAGGCTTCGACTTCGCCGACTTCAGCATGCCGTCGCAGCGTGAGCTCTGCCAGCGCTACCCCGCGCTGGCCGATCTGATTGAATCCTTCACGCGCTGAGCGGCGCGGCTCAGCACACGCGATTGCGTCCGCTGTGCTTGGCGGCATAGAGCCGCTCGTCGGCGCGCCGATACAGCCCTTCGGGCACTTCGCCCGGCCCGAGCTGGGCTACGCCGAGGCTCAGCGTGGCTGGAATGATGGTGCCCTGGACGTCGCAGGCGGTGTCGTCGACCGCCACTCGGATCGACTCGGCGGCTTGCGTCGCCACGCTGAGCGGCGTCTGCGGCAACACCAGCGCGAGCTCCTCGCCGCCCACGCGACACAGGGTATCGCTCGGCCGGATCTGACTCTTGACCATGGCCGCAACGTGCTTCAGCACCGCGTCACCCGCGGGATGCCCGAAGTTGTCGTTGATCTTCTTGAAGTGGTCGACGTCGAGCACGATCAAGCTGAGCGGCTGCTGGCTTTGCTCGGCGCGTGCCACCTCTTTGCCGAACACTTCGTCGAAGTGGCGTTTGTTGTACAGCCCCGTCAGCGAGTCGACCGCGGCCAAGCTCAGGATGTGCTGCATGTACTCGAGCTCGAGGTTGTTCTCGAGGTACTTCAGCACGGTCTTGCCGGTGCGCAGCAGATCGCCGTCCTTGAGCTCGGCTCGCTCGACCCGTTGATCGTTGACGAACGTGCCATTGGTGGACTTCAGATCGACCACGATGTAGTGGCCGAGGATGCGGTTGATGACCGCGTGGCGCCGACTCACCAGGTCACTGTTGACGCACACGGTGCACTGCTCGCTGCGCCCGATCGAGACCTCCTCATTCGTCAAGTCGATGCGCCGCCCCATCTCGGCGCCCGAGATGATGACCAGGCATGGCTGACCAGCGCCTTTGGGCCGTTCGGACGGCAATGAAATCGCGGTCCGACGACCGGGTAGAATCGAGGCCATGATCTTGACCGGGTGATCGATACTACCCGGGGTTGCCACGAGGTCAATTCCGCCGAATCTGGCGCACCCCGGCATCCTCGCGAAAGTCGGGGCGTTGCGCGCGTTGCCCGAACAAAGCCGCACGAAAAGCGCGCCCGGAAGGTTGCGCTGCGCCCCAGAACGCGGGAAAAGAAGCGGCCCATGGCAGAGCTTAGCCTTTCCGGCGTGTACACGGCGCTCGTCACCCCGTTTTCGCCCGACGGTTCCGAGGTCGATTTCCTCGCCTACGAGAAGCACCTGGAGGCCCAGTTGGAAGGCGGCGTGGCCGGTCTCGTGCCCTGCGGCACCACCGGTGAAGTGCCCACGCTGACGGATTCCGAACAGCGCGAGCTGATCGTTCGCAGCAAGCGGATCGCCAAAGGGCGCGCCGTGGTGTTGGCGGGTACTGGCTCGAACAACACGAAGAAGAGCATCGAGGGGGCCCGAGCAGCCGTCGACGCGGGCGCCGATGCGGTGATGGTCGTGATGCCGTACTACAGCAAGCCAACGCAAGAAGGCTTGTTTCAGCACGTATCTGCGATCGCCAAATCGGTGAACGTGCCGATCGTGCTCTACAACATCCCCGGCCGCAGCGCGGTCGAGCTGAGCGTGGACAGCTCGCTGCGCCTGCTCGAGGCATGCCCCAACGTGCTCGGTTTCAAGGACGCCACCGGCAACGTGCTGCACTGCCAAGAGCTGCTGGCGCGGGCAAAACGCCCAATTTCGATCCTTTCCGGTGATGATGCGCTGACCGTGCCGATGATGAGCGTGGGCGCGACCGGCGTGATCAGCGTGACCAGCAACGTGTACCCGAAGCAGGTCAGCGCCATGGTCAACGACGCGCTCGCGGGGCGCTTGCTCGAGGCCGGCAAGAAGCAAGTCGGGTTGTTCGCAGTGAACAAGGCCATGTTCTCCGAAGCGAGTCCCGCGCCGGCCAAGGCAGCGCTCGCGCTCAAGGGTCGGATGAATCCGAGCGTGCGCCTGCCGCTGGTCGAAGCCTCTGCCGAATGTCGCGCGCGCCTCAGCGCGGTGATGGCCGAATACGAGGCATCGTGAAGCTCGCGCTGCACGGTGCGTCGGGGCGCATGGGCTTGGCCATCACGCGTCTCGCTCAAGGTCGACCCGGGCTCGAAATCGTCGGCGCTGCCTGTTCGAGCTCGGACAAATTGCTGGGGCGCGATCTGGGCGAGCTCGCTGGGCTCGGCGCGCTGGGCGTGGTCACGAGCGCGGACGTATCGTCCTCGCTGCTCGGCGCCGAAGTGGTGATCGATTTCTCGACCGCGACCGCCGTGGCTCAGCTCGCGGCACTGGCTGCTCGGCAAGGCGTTGCAATCGTCGTGGGCACCACGAATTTGGACGCGGCAGCCAAACGCGCCTTGGACAAGGCCTCCGAGGTCGTCCCCGTGCTGGTGGCGGGGAACATGAGTCTCGGCATCCAAGTCCTGGCAGAGGCCGTGGAGCTCGCGGTGCGCCGGCTCGGCCTCGGCTACGACGTCGAAATCGTGGAGCTCCACCACCGCAAGAAGATCGACTCGCCCAGTGGCACTGCCTCACGCTTGGCCGAAGCCGTGAAAAAAGTGCGGCCCCAGGTACGTGAGTTGCGGGGTCGGGACGGCGAGGTCGGCGCGCGGACCGACGACGAGATGGCGGTCTTTGGGGTCCGGGGTGGGGATGTGATCGGTGATCACACCGTCTACCTGCTGGGTGATGGTGAGCGGATAGAGCTCACGCATCGCGCCACCAACCGCGATCTGTTCGCTCACGGCGCCTTGCGCGCGGCCGAATTTTTGGCTGGAAAGAAGCCCGGCCGTTACGCGATCGCCGACGCTCTAGGCTGAGCCGCGCGCAGCGAAGCCGCCCGAAGCGCGTGTCGGGCCTGAGGCGTCGTTGTGCGACAGCCGGCGCGTTGCCGCGTTTTCGGCGGTAATTTCCCCACATTCGTCGTGTCTCCCGTGACTCGCTGTCCCGCTTCTTGCAGGGCTGGCTCATTACATCGCCGGCAAAGCGGCCGTTACTTGTTCACGGAGATCCATGTTCGAGAAGCCAATAAGTTTGGCGCTGGCCTTGGCGCTGCTCGTCTTCGGCACTGCGTGTTCACACGGTGGGCACGACGGCGCGCCGTTCGCGGGTGTCGCAGACGCGGGGGACAAGCCCCTGCCCACGTCCGATCCGTGCGAGACGCCCAACAAGGGCTGCGCCTGCGAGAACGCCGACGAGGTCATCGACTGCGGTCAGGTGGAGCGACGCTCGGGCGACTACGTCTCTTGCACGATCGGCAAGCGTACGTGCGACGGCAACACCTGGGGTGAGTGTATCGGGGATCGCATCGCCACGCTCAACGTACCGGCGCGTGGTCAGCAGACGCAAGGTCTCGGCACTTCGAAAGCCTGCATCGACAATCCCTGCGATCCGTTCTGCCAGCGGATCGTCGACGACGCCAATGGCCTGAACTTGGACGGCGGACCGTTCATCAATGACGGCGGCCTGACCATGAAGGCGACCGTGCCGTTGGCCCAGGCGACCACTTGTACCAGTCTTCAGATCACGCCCGCCACGCAGGACGTCACGATTTCCGCGATCAACTCGGCCTACGTGAAGGGCGAGTACTTCAATAAAATCGACAAGACCGTCGGCTCGATTCCAACCAGCTGGACCGTCACGGCCACCCGCACCGAAGCCAGCATCAACAACAACTACGGAACCGCGGCCCCAGGACCTGCCGGTATCGCCGCGACCAACTGGTCGGCTCGCTGGACCGGCTCGTTCATTCCGACGAAGACCGAAGCGTACACCTTTTATACGTCCACTAACGACGGCGCGCGGCTCTGGATCAACGGCGTGCTCGTGATCGACAAATGGCTGGATCAGACCGCGACCAAGGAGTACGCCTCGGCCGCGATCAATCTGACGGCTGGCACCCCGGCACTGTTTCGCTTCGAGTTCTATCAGGGGTCAGGTAGCAGCGCGGCAATCCTCAGTGTTGGCTCCGCGAGCCTCACCAAGCAGCCCATTCCGGCCAGCATGCTGGGCGATGCCAGCGGCAAGCGCGCTCGTCTCACGGTCACGCCAGCCGATCCGACGTTCAGCGTGTCGTTGCTGCCGGTCGGTTGCTACGGGGGCACCGTGACTCCGGCTTGGTCGCTGGATCGCTTCGACGTGGCTACCGTGAATGCCGGCGCGGTGAGCCTGCTCAGCGCAGTTCCGGGCACGCTCAATGTCACGGCCTACGCGGGTCAGTTCTCCGCGACCGCCAAGCTCAACGTCAAGGTGAGCACGACCGACACCGCGCAAGCTCCGGCCAACGCCGTCACCAATCTCGCGAAGTCCCCGACGGCCACGGATCCGATGAAGATCCTCTATCCGTACGCCGATACCGTGCTGCCGCTGGGTCTCATCCCACCGGTACTGCAGTGGGAGACCGGTGGAACCGCCGCGAGCGCCGTGCAGGTCTCCCTGCGCTATCCCGCGACGGGTACGGCGACCTTTTCTTGGAACCTGATCATCCCGGAGTCCAGCCCGCCGAGCGCGACAATCCCAGCGCCCGTGTGGAAGGATTTCGAAAATGCGGGCAAGGGAGCCGACGTCTTGATCGGCGTGCAGCGCGTGATCGGCAGCACGCCGGCGCCCATGGTCAGTCGCAAGCTTCACTTCAGCACGGCGCCGGTGCGCGGCCTGATCTACTACACGCAATACAACCGTAATGGCGCGACCACGATGATGGTTGCCGATCCCACCTCGCCGGCACAAGCCAAGAGCGCGTTCCCCACCGTGGATGGTTGCCCGGTGTGTCACACGGTTTCGGCCAATGGCAGCTACTTTGCGACCGCCGACCGATCTTGGAGCGCGACCAACGGCGGCCTGTCGAAAGTCTCGAGTGGCGCGCTCACTCCACTGGCCGACTTCGTGTCGACCGGGCGGAGTACGTACACGGCGGGTAGCGACGATTGGCGTGGCTTTGCCTGGGCACCGCTCACCCCCGATGGCTTGCTGGCGTTTGCCGCCAATAATCCCTGGGGTAACACCGAGCAGACGGTGGTCGGTATCGACACTGTCAACCGCAAGGTCGCCGTCCCGAATACCATCCAATCCGGCGGTAACGGGACCGGCCTGCTCGCGAAATATTTTCCGAACACCACTTACACGGCCGCCAGCCCGATGTGGAAGCGCATCGATCCCATCGTCAATTTCGACTTCGGCACGGCCAGCCCAGGTGGCTTGGTGCAAACCAACTACTCCGTGCGGCGTACCGGATTCATTCAGGCCCTGACCAGCGAAACGTACACCTTTACCATCGACACCATGGACGCGGTGAAGCTGATCGTGAACGGGACCACCGTGATCGACCAGCCTACCAACCCGACCACGCTGAGGACCTCTACCGGCAGCATCGCCATGACTGCAGGCACGAAGGTCTTGATTCAACTGGACCAGGCGGATACGGCCGGCGCTTCCTCGATCAAGCTCTCTTGGAACACCCCCACCATTCCGCTGACGGTGGTGCCCGAGTCCCAGCTCTACCCGAACGACGGCATCCACGGCTTGGACGTGAGCTACTACCCGTCCACCAACTACACCGGGACGGCCGTGCAGCGGCTGGACCCCGACGTCTTTGCGGACTGGGGCACGGGCAGTCCGGCGACTGAAACCGCGCTGACGAGCGACTTCAGCGCGGTCTGGCAAGGACGAGTCGAGTCGCCGTACGCGGGCGACGTCTACTTCTGCGTGGACGTCGACGATACCGTGAAAATCACCGTGAACAATGTGCTGGTGCTTACGGTCAACGCGGCCGGTAGCAGTCAATGTAGCACCAAGACCACGATGGCTTTGGGCCAGCTGTACCCCCTGAAGATCGAGTATGTCGACAAGGGCGGCACCGCCACCCCCAATGCGCTGCTCAAGCTGTACTGGAAGTACAGCACGATCACCGAACGCGTACCCACGGCGAATCTTTATCCGCCAGCGAGCTATGTCGCGCCCACGACCGGCCTCACCGCGACCTATTACAGCGACCAAGTTTTCAATGCCAATCTTGCTCCGAGCCCGACGCTGCAGGCCTCTTTCACCCGGTACGACCCGACCATCTACGCCAACTATGGCAGCGGGCGCACCGAGTTCTCGCAGCTGACCAGCAGCGAAAATCTGTCGACTCGTTGGACTGGCCTGCTCACCGCGCCCTGTAGCGGCGTGTATGAGTTCCAGACCTCTGGCAACGTCGACGATGGCGGGCGGCTCTGGCTCGACCAGTTCCGCATCGCCAATACCTGGAGCGCCGGCGCGTTTTACGGTGCGACCTACTTGGACGCGGGTGACCACGACTTCAAGTTCGATTGGTACGAGGCGACCGGAGGCTCGGCAGTCCTTCTGCAGTGGAAGGTGAACTGCAACGCGGCCGGTTGGACCTCCATCCCGGCAACGGCATTCAAACCGACGGGCGACACGAACCGCTCCGGCATGATGCGGGACGGCGGCGACAACAGCAACAATACCAGCTACGCGGCGTGGAAGACCCCCCAAGCGAGCGGCGTTCCTCCGATCGACGTCACGGCGAACACGCCCGGAACGTGGGGGCTCGG
>Ga0247774_1000122_pt1 | contig 35872 bp, 36 predicted proteins | sample UWRJL001104B6_FD_179933 | JGI IMG/M metagenome (GOLD analysis project Ga0247774, IMG submission 179933) | Plant litter microbial communities from Arlington Agricultural Research Station in Wisconsin, United States - UWRJ-L001-104B-6 | ecosystem: Environmental > Terrestrial > Plant litter >...
GCCCCCAACCATGAGTCTGGCATCCCTCGGGACAAAAGCCCCGCACTCCCGATTCGAGCAATATAGTCTTATGTTCGGCGGCGTGGACCACTCCCGCCTACACTGTCTCCAGAGAAACACCAGGTCGTACTCCCCCGTTGGCGCCGCACCCCAACAGACCACCTCCTCGGTAAACGGCTCGTGGCACCGCAGCGGGAAGGACTCTTCGTTCGTGCAGGCGAGGCGAACGGCTGTACGGATACAGTGCGGGCAGAACCAGTCTCCACAGGGGAGCTGGAGTTTGGGCCCTCTGCGCTTGACGCAGACTGTGCACCCCCCTTCGGCTAGTGGGGCGTCTTCGTCCCCGTCCCCGTCGTCGTCGTCGTCGTCGTCGTCGTCGTCATTGTCGTCAGAGCCTTCGCTTTCCTCGAGGAGGGTGCGACGTTCGGCGGGGCTCACAAACCGGCCAGAGATGGACGTCGCAAGAGGACCTGGGGGCACATTGGCTGCTAGTTCGACTGCGAAGGCGATGAGGGTTTCGAGCTCAGTATCATTAGGGGGCGGGTTGTCCAGGTCGAGAAGATTTTGCGAAAGGAGGCGGGAGAGAAGGTCGTCGTCGAGTTCTTGGATAAGATCCATCGCGGCAGGTTTCGTGGAGCTCGACACATTGTAAAGCCCTCGCAGGGGACCGAAAGGCAAGGATGTGACGATGTTCGAAGCGTCTTTTATAGATTTATATATACTCGGTTTTCCAGGCTCAAAGAAGACCTGGTCGCAAAGCTGATGTGGAAGGGGAAAGACTATGCAATGAGAGCGGAGGCATTGCTCTGAGTGCCCGAAGACAGAGTCAACGACTCCAGAGCTACGGCTATTCATTGAATAAAAGTAGCTGGTGTAGAGAGAATGAATTGCTTGTCGTGAGTTGAGTCGAAGTCAATACAGATCGCCCAGGTCCCACTGACCTCGGATTCACTACGAAAGGCTGGAGTTATTTGCAGGCCTCGAAGATAAAGGGCACAAGACGGTATGGGTGAAGGGAGGAAATGAGGCGCAAGGGCGCAAGAGCCAAGCCCCTTGGGAATCACGTGTTGACTTAACATGGAGAATAACTTGTTATAAAAGGCCGGGCTCTATCACCCATGCGTTGGCTAGCCTGTCCGGCGAGCCTCTTTCTTCACGACATTAATATGCTCGTACATTTATACCTCCGCTCACCATCCTCGACGCAACTCGCGCCCCATATCATGTCCATAATCGAGGCGAAGCTCATCGTGATGTCCCCTCACAGTCGATTCCCTTGTGGTTATCAATGACCAGGCGACGCGGACAAACGACAGAATCTTGTTTCCGCAGGCCCCAAAGAAATACCCGATTCCGAGAAGCCTCCATTTGTAACCTAGATCCCATCCATCGCCAAAAATTGCTCTTCCGTAGGTAATCCGTCATGAAAGTGGTTGCCAACCGTAAAACTCCGTCACATTGTAAACTCCGACGCTGATATCCAGATGAAAGATGAGAAAGCAAGACCGTATGAATGAACCGAGTCATTTGCGCCTCAGTAGCTAAAGTCCACATTGCTCAACTGCGACACGAACTTGGCATCGTCTGTCGCCGGTGCTGGTGTTGACGTCGCACTTCCTACGGCGGTTGACCCCGTCTCCACGGAGGCAGTGCTCGCGGCAGACGTCGACGTCTGGGTTTGGGTTTGTTGCAGCTCGTGTTGGGCTGATGGTTGCGCGCTTGGAGACCATCCTTCGTCCAGAAGTTGCTGGAAACTCCAGCTCGGCTCGAATCGGGTGCTGTTCCATGCGCGGTCGACTCTCTCATACATCTCGTCAATCTGTTCCAAACTGATCTTGCTCGTCTCGTAGACCATACACCATACAAAGGCGATGGCCACTATACAAAAGGTGCCCCAGAGGAAGAAAACCTTGGGCCCAATGTCGGCCGCTCCGGCGTCGTCTCCAACCATGAAGGGGGTGCTGTATGCAATGGCAAAGTTCAGCAGCCAGTTCGATGCCGTCGAGACAGACATGGCCTTGGCTCGAATCTTTAGGGGGTAAATCTCTGACGTGACAACCCACACGACAGGACCCCAAGAGGCAGCGAAGAAGAAAATGTAGATGGCGCAGAATACGATGAGGATCGTCTGGGCCGCCGTCTCCAGATCATTTCCGGCTGCCGACGTGAATGAGGCGATGAGGAGTTGGCAAACCGCCATTCCAACTGCGCCGATAATCAAAAGTTTCCGACGACCCCACGATTCAATCACCATAAGTCCCGGGAAGGTTGACACGACGTTGATGATGTTGATGATGAGGGACTTGTTGTAGGGATCTTCGACCCCGGCACCCGTGAAAAACGATGTGCTGTAGTACATGATGAAGTTGATGCCCGTCAATTGTTGGAGCATCTGCAAGCCGCATCCCGTCAAGGTTCGTCGCCCCAGCTGTGGTGAGCCGGTGAAAATGTCTTTGTAGGTGTCCGGACCCAGCGTAAGCTCGTATTCGTGGTTGGCCACGATTTCTTGCAGTTCGTCAATGAGAGCAGGGTGTGTGATATCGAGGCGGCGGAGTCGACTGAGGGACATGCCAGCCGCTTCGGTGCGGCCACGTTTGACAAGATATCGTGGTGTTTCGGGGAGGATAAGAAGACCAGTAGAGAGCACAACGGCCCAAGACAGTTGCAGGCCCAATGGTATCCGATACGCCGCCGATGTTCCCTCCATTTTATGTGTTATGATGTTTGTAACAGATGCCGCAAGCAGCCCCAGCGTGATGGATAGTTGGTACGCGCAGACCAGCGTACCTCGGACCCATTTTGGTGCCATCTCTGACTGGTACAGAGGCACGAGAACCGAGATTGCTCCAACTCCTACGCCGGCAAGTAACCTGTACACATGTGAGCACGCATGACCGCGACAGCTACCTCCAAGAATTTCCAACCTACCTTCCCGCGACGAGCATTGGTAGAGACCAAGCAGCAGTCTGGAGCGCACCTCCGACGCAGAATATGGCGGCAGCGAGGAGGAGAGAGAGTCGGCGGCCAATCGAGTCGGCGGCCGGGGCGGATGCGAGGGAACCGATCGTTGTTCCCAAACTAAGAATCGCGACGACGAGAGATGATTGCTGGACCGTAAGATCGGGAGAGCCGTCTTTTGGATCTGTGTAGCCAGTGGAAAATTGCTTCTTAAATTCGGACATGGCAAGGATACCGTTGATTGTCCTGTCATAGAACAATGATCAGCCTTGGTCGAGGAAGCCATCGACGACCTTCAACTTTTCTTCGGCATCGAATCCATGCCAGCCTGCCGCCGCCCCCCCCCCCGCCCCCCCCCCCCCCCCCCCCCCATGCCGTTCATCGCGCAGCCAAACTCCTCCGATCCTCTAAACCCCATAACAAAGCAGCCACTTTCGCCTTGTACTTACCCAGTATCGTAGCCAAATAGCAAGCCTCCCGAGGCAACGAATAGGCCAACCATTATGGCCGGCGCCGACGTGCCAGCGACATTGTCGGGCTTCTGCCATCCCATGGCAATCGCCATGGTGAAAGGCTTGTCGTCGTCAATCCAGGGTTTCGAAGGGGTTATACAGAGTCGATCGAGGTTCCGTGACGGCCACGGCTTCGACGTTCAGATCGGAGGACGACCATTTGGCGGCGATTCGAGTCGTCCAAGTCAATTGTCGAGCGACAATGAGGATGGTGATAGGTGTGGGTAATATTGGATGGAAGAGTGGAGAACGAGAGGAGAGGGAACGAGAGGAAAAGAGAGCGAGAAAGAGCGGGAATAACAGGCGAAAGGGACAGAAGGTGGCCGGACCATGTACAGGGTACAAGGTACCAGGCCCAAAACCCCTCCTGCCTGTTGGCTCAGTCTCTTTTTGGTCGGTGTGGCAGACTTTCAGCACCAGCGTCCCCCCCGCTAAAGGGTGTCTTGGCAGCGCCGTGCTCTCTAGCAAGCATGCGCGGGTCTGGGCCTAACAGAATCGACCAGACTGTTCCAGGCTCTCGCGCTCGTGGACTGGAACGCCTTGACCAAATTTGTACCTGGTACGAGTTACCTGGTCTAATTTTTCACGGGCATGTACCCTGTAACGGTTAGCAGGTTCCCTCCAGCCTGTTTAGTATGCAGGGTGACCTGGACGACTCGCACGAACACCAACCGGACGCTACGGGCAAAGCGACCGGGGGTGTCGTCCGAGAGGGGCGAGCATGACGGGCTGCGATGGTAGCCTCCCGGCACAGCGCTGTGCTCAACACCGTTCCAAGGGATAAGTCAGAGCCTCTGCCGCCGCTGATTGGTCCAGAGAAACTTTGCCCACAGTGAAGCGAAGTGCGCTCCCCCCCTCCTCGACTCTTCAGTTTGGTCCTTCCCCGGCGACGCTGGTGCCTTGCCTGAATTGTCATGCCAGACTACAGTCACGACGGTAAAGCCGGCGCCTCCTCATGTCCTTTTTGCGCGGGCTTGCTAGGGTTTGGGAACGCATCCTAACGCAGGACGTAGCTGGTCTCAAGAGAGAGACAACGGGCAAGCTCATTCTCATCTACGAAGATGACTGTACGATCGAACAACGGTAGGCTGAAGGCGCTTCCTTTCCACCATGATAAGCATGATGAATAGTGATCCGTAGATCATAGTGATCTTAGAAGATGTGAGCCCTGAGATCTATGATCGAGGTCTGACACGAAGAAAGGATAACCGGCACGGTTCCATGGACGTGTGCCAATTCCTCGGTAGGTACGAGTACATTCCTAGAGTAGAAATACAGTGCGAAATGAAGTCGACGACTTGCATGCAACTCTCGTAGGATTGACTCTAGCATGGAATCTCTCCAATCCAAGGAGCCTCCTCTGCAATAGTGTTACGCAAGCCAATCGTACTTATACTCCGCATGTATCCCGACTTTGCTGCGAATGACTCTTTCTTAACTTTGATTGTGGAAGAGAGCATCTCCAACTATTAGCAGCCAGGTACTAGTACCTTGCAGGCCAGATCTGTTAACGGTGCCGGGTTTCCTCGCACTCTTACGTCCAGGGTTGCGAAAACGGCCAGTAATGAATCCGACTGTCCCAGTTGACTTGGACTTCTCAATCAATCCCAGCGTCCCTAGCCCAATTTCGTCTCCGTGAGAAATGATATTCTTAGTACACTTAGCCAGGAAGTCAAAGACAACTCCTGCGACATCGCCTCTGCCATTGTTTGAAATTGCTTCTTCTAATTCGATCTGGCGGGATATGGAGCCTCTATGGAGCATTGTTGATCCATTTTTGAAGCGGTTGGTCAAAACGTCGCCGCCCCGAGTCTCAAATCACATCCGGAGTTCACTATGATTGTCCAGTGTCGTTGTTTCCCCGCCCGCCCTGTCAGCTCGAAAAGGCGGAGCTGGGCACGATACCGCCATGGCGCCCACAGCGCTCGCTGCACCAGGCTGGGAGTGGCTTGACAGCCCTTAGCAGTGGCCGTATGGGATTCATTACTCCGTTCGGAGCTGAACTAGAGAGAAGAGAAACGGCCTCAATTTTAGTTGGATTTCAGAACTTGAAAACCGGCAAACTTTCAAAGCCTTCGTGGACGATGCAACTCAATTCTACTCAAGGTTTGAATAAGGGCTTATAAAGGCCGGAGGAAGCACGGTCGGCGACCGACAGAAAATCGGCGACTCGGTCAGTAATTGGGGGCTGTACCTGGTACAAGCACAGTGCAAACCCTGGACCAGCGTTCGACCCTGGATGGTGCAGTTGTGCCATGGGCCTGCAGGTCAATATTCCGTGCGGGAATTCGGCCAGGCCAATCCGGGCAGCTGGAGCGGTGGGGTCCTTTTCCTGGTGGCTCACATGAATGTGACAGTGCATAGTTGACTGGATTCTCCTCTGCGCACTGCCAGCATCGCCATCATGATCCGCTAAACCCACAGTGCCTCAAGAAATTCCGGCACTCTTATCATTGACAACGGAGAACGCCACCACAAGATGTTCGGTTTCAACCTGCTCTTGCTACTTGCAATGACAACCTTGTGAACAGCAGCAGAACATCGTCTGCCAGTCTGCCAAAAAGCTTACTCTCTGATGCCTTCAATATCAAGTTGATGATGACTTACCGTCGACATTCAATGCGTCCCAACCTTTAGCTTTCTAACGGTGACAACAGCCGAATGGCAAGACAGCCATTACGACGACGGCCTGCCCGCCAACTCACTCGCCAGCGAAGAATCCAACCTTAACATCGGATCCCAGTGCAGCGCCTGCAATACGACTATCCACGATGCCATCGCCACCAAACCGACTGGACATACTGAGGCACGAATTTGGACCTTCTGGATTTCTCCCAGTTAAGTGCAGCTTGTTGCGAGTAACTGTACTGAAAATGCCACTCGTTGCATACAGTTACGCAGCTTTATGCCAAATTTAAGCCTTGATGTTGACTTGGTCGGGATTACGCTGTTCTAACCTACCAGTCCTTATGTGCTCAAGATCAAATATCAGATGAGGCTAGGAAAAACTCATAGGCCGGAACCCCGAAGACTAACTGCGCCGGAGTCCTCGCGAATAGGCAAAAAGTACCCGACGAGCAGTATTCGCGAAGAATTCCATGGTTCTGAAAACTTCATGTTCGCCGATTGCATCATTGATATGTGAGACTCCATCCAAACGCAAACCATCCATCAGCCCTCGGTCAAGCGGTCACACCGAATCACACTTAGCACACATCCGTCTTGCATCAGGACATCATCAGTATCGAGCACATTTCATAAGTGTATGCTCTCCAACAGTCACGGGTGGTTGAAGATGCCTCAGTGCATGCGTCGACGAAGTTGTCATGCGCCGGTAAAGAATAACACAATTACAACTGCGAGTGTGATGTAGAGAGATTCCTATTTTCAAAAGAAAACTACCTGACTTGATCTCCCGTCTTGTTTTGTTTCACGAAATGAACATATAGTATCTATCGTCCCGAACAAGCAGCGAGCCGAACTGCAAGACGACTCTTCTCGAACGTATTGATCCTTGCAGATAATGAGTATGAAGGGGAGGCGGGGAAGCCCCTTGCCTGCTCGGTCCTGACCGAACTTGCAGACACGAATTGCCCTTCCTTCCATTTCTAGCTATAGTACTGGCCCCCAACTGGACAATTCAGAGGTACATCTAGACAACAAGTACAGAATACTGCAACAGGACCGTCGGGCTGGGGGGACCTGCCATTTCCAATTCAACTTAGACATAGCATATCAGCGGGCGTTTGATGTGCAGGTCAGGTTTTTTTGGGCCATGGCGCATACCATTAGTATTCCCCTGCCACGTTTTGGATGCAAGACTGCAAGCCACACTAAACCTTTGACTGTTTTCCTCATTCATAATGACGTCTGCAGGGGGTCAGTCGCAAGGAGTGTCGTTGGGGGATGTCTAGCGATCGTCCTCCGTATCCGATACCTCCATCCGACGGAAAAGGGAGCAGTAAAGCATGCCTTGAGGCAACGAACAACAAAAACGAAAAAGAGATCTGCTGACTGACTTGGATCCATTATCCCAAATATGTCTTACTCTGCATGTCTCGCTTCCGAGATGCGCTTATGATATGCGCACCAATCTATCCTCATGGATTCGCCCACCAGAAGCTTTTCCAGTCTGCCGATGACTGCCGATCGCTAACCGCCCGCCCGCCCTGCAACCCTGCAGCGTGCCTCCAACTGCCTGCCTCAAATCTGCGTATTGCCGAGGTGAACAACTAAAGCCAGAGGAAACAACGTTCAACGGACGAGTTGGACAACTCTCATGTTGAAGTATGGTAGATGCGCTGATACTGCCCCGGGGGATTTCTTCTGCTACGACGTTTGCAAACGGCGATATATAGCAATGTCTTTTACCCCTCTGAAACCCAGCATAAGTGAATAGGCCCTTGATGCCATCCTTTTACCAGCATTACCACTCTGCCCAAGGCTCCGATTCTGACACGTCAAATCATCATCAAGAGACACAAGCGGCAAGACGGAAAGACTAGCCAAAATAATCTGTGAGACTAGCACAGATAAAGCATTCAACAGCTTCACATGTCCCGATACTTAGGTTGATGGACGCACATCTGGATCAAAAATAATGGTATATGGGAGCAATATTAACGCATCTGAACTAGGTTGCGTCAATGTCGCCCTTCTGGTCGTATTCGCGGGATGCCTAGCGGAGGCACGATGAGTTGTCCGTCTCATGACCCGTCTCTCATAAGACAACATCATATCTAGGCTCAGCAGATTGTCACGTCAACCCACAGCGAGAGCATCAACATCGGGCCTGTAAGATACAACCGCAACGACTTGGGTTGGTAACTTGGTATGGATTGACATTATCTAACAATACAGGACCGGTAAAGAAATGAAACCTCAAACACAGAACGAATCGATTGCCCTACCCCATCCCGAGTCTATGCCGCGTTTTGTCGTTGCTGATACTCTCCCTTCACCTCCCCATCCCCAGATGCCAGTTATATGCTAAGTGCCCACGAAATGTGACCAAAATATCTGCTTGCCTATAGTTCTAGACTCGGCTCCACACCCTTGACCCGGCCGATGACCTGACCGGGAGCGTACTTGGGAATTACCTCATCGTCGTGCAGCATGGCAAACTCCTCGGTTGCATCTCGGCCCATGAAGTTGAAGATGGCGTTGGGGCCGCCGGGATGCTCATCCACCCAGTTGGTGAGATCCATGACCACACCCTTGACCACAACCCAGAGGTCCTCCTTCTTGTTGTGCTTGGCTACTTCCTCCATGGTGAACTCCTTCTCTGGGATCTTGAAAGCCTTGGGGTCGTTGGGCTTCGACTCGCCCTTCGGTGCCGGACCGGCAGCCGAGGTTCTCTGCTGCTGCGGGGTTTCTGTTGAGCCCGATCTGCTGCTGGAGTCCCACTCGACCGTCACCTTGCCGGGCTGCGAGGGGTCGATGTGCAGCGAAATCTGGCCAAGGCGAGCAGCCGCTCCTGCTGTACCCTTCAGGGCCTGCTGGAAGAGGTAGTTGCTGGCCGAGTCACCAGCGACGCGTCCGTAGACAACGCAGCCCAGGAGCGACGATCCACCGAGACGGTTCGCGCCGTGCACGCCTCCAGCCACTTCGCCACAAGCATAGAGGCCGTCGAACGGCCTCTTGTCCTGGTTGAGGACCTCTGACTTGTCGTTTATTTCAATGCCGCCCATGGTGAAATGAAGCACGGGCTCCATGAGAGCCACGTGAAAAGTGTCGTTGATGTCGAGCGGCATGTTGTGGAAGAATTTCTTACCCCAGGGATCCTTACTTTTGCCATCAGCAATTTCGTTGTATGTCTTGAAGCTGCTCTGGAGATGCTTTGGTGTGCATCCAATTTCCTTGGCAAGTGCCTGGCCGCTCATCTTCTTCATGAGGCCGCGGCCCGAGTAGTGGCGAGTGTGAAAGTCGAGAGTGGTGGAGGCTTTCGAGTTGAGCACTAATCGAATGGGGAACTTGCCCTTGTCCTTTTCCTTCCACATCATGCCGGAGACGTAGTCACGATGGCCAAGCTCGTCGCAGAAGCGGTCGCCGTCAGCGTTGAGAAGAAGACCACCCTCCCCACGAAGAGCCTCGGCAGCCAAGAACTTCCACTTCGACCCTGGGTCCTTGGGGTCTATGAGACCAGTGGGGTGGACCTGAACTTTGTCCATGTCGATGCCATTTCCGCCAATGGCCATGACCATCTTCTGGCCGTCACCGGTGGCATGCGAACCGTTCGTGGTAGCAAGGCCGTAAGTGTCAGGCCGGTGCTTCTTCAGAAGAGAACCATCTCCAAAATCAGCAGCGTAGCCACCAGTAGCAAGCACCACCGGACCGTCAATGCTGCACTCCTCGCCGCCGCACTCGTATTTGCATCCAGTAATGGTATTGCCCTCCTTGTTCAGGCTGACAACGCGCGCTTTCTTGATGATCTGGACTCGTTCCGGTTCCGACTCGGAAAGCTCCTCGAGTCTCTGCATGAGAGCGTAAGTGATGGCCATGCCAGGGAACTTGGCATCGTGACCACGGTGAGTTCGGGGCTGCGAGTGACCGCTGCCGAAAGTAAAGGTTAGGAATAAAAAATATAATTGAATCATTCAATTGGAGGCATTTTGGTCTTACCCGAGGCGAGAGACCAGAGTCAGGTCCAAGTTGAAGACATCTTGGAGCCACTCGACGGCAGCGGCAGACTTATAAGTCAAGACTTTAATCAAATCAGGCCGAGCCTTGTCCCTAGCCGACTTCATGGTATCATCGTAGAACTGCTTGACACTGTCGGCAATGCCATGCTCAACCTGGGTTCGCGTGAGAGCTCCGTTGATGCCCGAGGTGGCTTTCGTGGAGTTTCCGCCGAAGAAGCCTGTAAGGAGGAGATTCACATGTCAGCCGGCGCAACCTGTCTGGTAGGTATAAGAAGGGATAAAAATCCCCGGATTCAGGATAGAAATGCTCACCTTGCTTGTCTAGAACGACTACATTTCCACCAGCAAGATAGATCGTGTGCGCAGCACTCAAACCGGACACTGTGAGGAGTGGAATGTGAGAAGTTTGGCCAAGAACATCGTATGATGTAGCTCTGGGAGCTGCGGGCTCCGACACTTACAGCCTCCGCCGACGACGATGACTCGGGGCGCCATGATTGCTTTCCTTTGATCTGAGGGGTTGTACTTAAGCAGGTAAGGTTCGCAAAGGAAGGGAGTGAGGGCGAGCCAGTGTGCGAACTCGAGGAGAGGTTTTATGTGGGAAAGAAATCGGACCCAAGATCGCCCTAGCTCTCGTTCCACCTGACGACCTAGGGAGTTTGCAGGTTGCTGCGCCGAGGGATCCAAAAGGCTGACAGCTTCCTTGAACAGCTGCTGACCGGTTGGGAACGGCTCCAATGCCCGAGCCGAGGTCGCTAAATTCGCGGAGGGGTAAGGGGTTCCAACCAGTCACAGGTCGCGTATTTCAGCGCTCAGCCCGTTGACTGACGTCGGTGTCCAAATTGTCTGCTGTTCTTTGCTCCAAAATTAGCATTCGACAAGACACAGTCCGCCCCAATTTCAGGTTGAAAATTCCCTCAGTATGATGAGATGTTGCTTGCTAGTTCTTTTCTAGGAGTCGGCAGTCGTGCGATGAATCCCTCCAAAGTCGCCAGTATGCCAAGAAACTCACGTTTGAAGTTGAAGTTGACGTTAACTGCACGGGCTTCCGCTGGCTTAGGGTCTCGGTAGCTTCGATATGAAGGCGGGGTGCACTTGGAGAATGAATGCCGAGGTACCTCTACTAGTGCCTCAAGGAGGATAGAACAGGTGGGTTCAATTCAATAGCAGAAGCGATAATAGTTCTCCTACGGTGGTACTCACAATAGAGGAAATCCATTTTCGGGATTGGAACTCATTTTCTTTGATGTTTTAATCACAAGCTGATCAGGATTAAAACGCAAGACGTCTGATGGTGGCGGGTTCATCCACTCATTAACATGTGATTTTGACGGTTTGTTACCCGCGAGAATCCAGCCCCCTGGCCCTGGCGGCGTCTAAGTGAGCGGCTGACCTGGATAGGTATTTCATATCAGATGACCATCCCCACACTGACGCGAGGGGACACAAATGCCTTTGAAGCGCATGTGCTTCCAGAGGTAGTTCGTCAATTGTTCTCATTTCGGCCTTGCGAGCCCTCCGCCAGGCCTGCATGTGCTTTCGAGCGAGTTGGTCCAGACACGCCGGGCAGACATTGTCGGCTTTGAATAGGGTCATGGGTGAAATATCATCAAAAGAGATTTTTAGGGGACGGTAAACAAAGAGTGAAGAATCTACACATCCGTTGCATAAATTCTTCAACATGCTGTCGAGCCCTAATTTTTTATTTACCACCTCGTCACAGAAAAGATATAGAGGTCTGAATCGAAAGAGTTGCGGCGTAGTGAATAATGCGTTTGATAATATCCTAGCTAAATTCTCCGAACTAGCCAGGCCCCTTTGAAAATGTCATTGTCATAAGCTCACTATCTTCATTGTCATAACTCTTCAAGCCAGTAGTATCATACACCAAACGCCATGCCATAGGAAACCATCACGACGCATAGTTTCGAACCCCCTTGATAATCCACTGCACTTCAGATCAGCTACGGCTCGAGGGCGAGAAAAGGCGACATCCAGCCATCACCCTCTCCAGGACCAAACCAAGCAAGATAGGGGACGTAAACTTACAACCTCACCATTGGCCACCGACCCAGCAACGCTCACAACCTCAATCTCTCCAGGATAAATCTGCCCTCGGTCAGCAAACACTTCCAACCAACAACAATTCCCCTGAACAGGCACTTACAATCCTCTTCCCATCCTTCTCCTCCCACCAAACCTCCGTTCCGCCATCCCCCTCCCCTACAGTCTTGCACTTCTCACCCTCCCTCCACGGACTCTTCCTGATGAAATGCGCCTCCACAAACCTCTGCAGATTCTTCTGCGCCTGCTCAAACCCATCCTGCCCCGCGTACTTCTGCCCGCTCACCGTATCGCCCCCTGCATCCTCCGGGTCCTCCCACGGCTTCCGCGGCAGCGCCTCCACCGCGCTGTTCAGCGGCGCCAGCACCGTCGTGTTCCTCTCCCCGTCGTCGAGCCGCCTCTCCGCGGTCTCGACCTGCCGGGACAGCGACGCGAAGATGCTGATGGACTTGTCGCGGGGCATGACGTCGGACAAGATGACAGTGCGTTGTAGCTGCTGCCGCTGCTTCGAGGTGGCGTCGGCGCCGTCGCCGGCCATCGTCAGCTTCTTTTGTGGCGTGGTGGGCAAATCGTAGTGGATTAGTGGGTTGTTGTCGACGCCCAGGAAGGAGTGGGCGGCAGGCAGTATCGCGAGGACGGCGGTAGCATATATGGCGATTGGTTTCATGGTGGATGCTGTGACCAGTATGACGTTGAGGTGGACATTTGGCAGGACCGGCGTTTAGGTTTGCACAAGTTGTACCTGCCGTTCCAGGATTCGCGATATCAAACGGTTCGGAGTTTGGCGGACGATGATTCTGGTGCGCTAACAGCGGGGGGTCTTACGTCATGACGTTGGCTGACGAAATAGACGTGCCAGTGCCGATAGCTTTGCCGTATCTTAACCGACCGCGCGAGAGGTTGTATTTTAGGGTTAAGGTAAAAAACTATGCATTTGTACTTTGCATCCAATATTCGACATCCAAATCGAAAATTTCAGAAGACTAAAACCCCATGGAGACCGAGCTATTCTGATCTTACGTATCGGAAAATAAGCGCATGCCATGCTACTGCGGAAAGGGCATAGTTGGCAACAGTCTCACCATCACCGAAGCTAGAGTAATCTGATCAGTGCCAACGAAGTTCAAAATTTGGAGTGGTTGAAACTTACGTATCGTTACATGTGATGTCCTGAAGACGAGACGTTGAATACTAGTTAGCTTCTCTTTCAAAGCGATCGTCTCTTCTTGCGGGGTTGTCGGACCTGATTGGATCTGGAACAGGATGGAGGGTGGCAGTGTTTGGAATGTATTCCGTCTGCGTTGCGTGGCAGATTAGGTGATATGCAAGGCCAGTAACAAATTGACGGCCATGCTCAATTCTCGCATTCGCATCCACGCACTCGCATCCGGCGTAGTCCGTCCCGCTTCGCTAGAAAATTGTGGCTTGGCAACCACAGCGGCGTTGCGTCGTCCCCGATAGGGCTGTCTCAAAATCTCGCTGGGGAATGCGAAAGCGATGTTTTGCTGCGGCCGTTAAATAGATATATTGTCGAGGAGTCGTAGTATAAGTATCTCGTGAATTTCCTGCCCATTAATTGATGAAAGTTTTTGTTCCCAGCACTCCAACAGCTTTCCCTTCTGGGCCAAGTGGTAAACACAATCACAAAGAAGTTTAGAAGCCCATATCTCCTGCTCAGTCTTCCACTGTTACATTCAAAACGACATACAAAGAATACCCAACCTCTTCAGATCAACATGGCTATTATCCACGCCCTCGTTCACCACATCGCCGATGCCATCTCCGGGCACAATGGCCAGACCCAACAAACGCCCAACCCTCACGGCGGCGTCCTAGCCATCCCGCACTCACCCGCTGGCTTCCTGCCTCTCGCCTCGGCCCATCCCTGCCGGGGTTGCTGCCGCCGCGAACGCCGGCGCGCTCGGAGGGACTGCCGCCGGTCCCACTGGTGCACTTCTTCGCGGATGACGCCAGTATATCAGACACATCATTATCAACAACAGCAACAACAGCCTCCCTCCGTCCATGTGACGGTCCAAGCACCCGAGATGGTGCAGCGGAATATCCACAGCTCGCACTCGAATGTTGAGCAGGAGAGCGGGGTGGTGGTTCAGGAAACTGAACTTCCACCGGCATACACGCAGGGACCGGAGAGTCTGAGGGTCGTGATGCCGGAGAAACAGTAGGAGATAGCCTGGGAACAGCTTTTGGTCAGTGTACAAACATGGGCTTGATAGGACTTCAGTTCGAGTGTGATGAATATTTCCTTTGTCAAGCCTTAGAACGTCGAGATCGCATATAAACCTTGATACCATAGAATGAGAATTTTCTTTAATCCGAATTCATCCTTGCCTGTCTTGGTTAGATTCCAATAAAACCCGCCTGATTTTGACTCGCCCTGTGTACTGCTTAGAGAGCAAAATGAGAACACCTGCAAGAGTGGTTACTGTACACGCAAGCCTTCCCAGAAGGCGTTGCCAAACCAAGGTCGCTGTCCTTGCAAACCGCTTGATGAGGCGAAGCACCAACCCCCCCCTATTTGTACCCAACCCCATCGCTTTACCGCTCTCCAGCCATGCGTCGACTCTGGATCTCTCCCAAAGCCTTGCTCCCGCTGAGGAAGATGATGGTCCCGACAACGCCCATGACAGGCAGCGCCTGGAACAGATTCCAGCTGACATAGTACATGAAGAACACACCCTCCATGGCAATAATGGAGCTGAAAAATACGGCGTGCGAGATGGGTGCCGTGCCCATAGCCTTTGAAAAGTGCGAAATATTGGCACCAAGCGAGAGCCACTGCGAGTAGTTAGTACATCCGGAGCGGAGGACGGAAAGTAATACGCACAGCAATGAACAGGGCCGGCACAGCCGCAGCAACTGCCCCGACGAAGACCAGCGACACAATCTTGGGCGGGTTCTTCGGATCCTTCCTGAAGATATGGTGGATCTCCGGCATCTTTCCGTACCGCAGCGGCTTCTCGTAGTTGGGCGCAGGCGTATTAGGATCCTGATTAACCTCGACATCGAAGAGCGGGGCGACGAGGCCCTCGGAGGAGCCAAATGAGCCGATGACGATGCTTGCCTGTAGAGGTTTGTTCGAGAGAATGAACTGGACGGGAAGTTCTTTGTGAGGCTGTCACGAGCGTTAGCGTTGTGCCGTCTGCAAAAGGCCCCCAGCCACGGGTCTAGTGCCCAAGAATTGGTATGCCATACGATATCAACGCTTCCCTTGCCACTACTCTTCAGGTCCAGCGCAAATGGTGCCTCCAAGCCCGACTCGGGGTCTCTCAGCATCACGAAGGCCTGGTGCGCTCTCTTCGCCGAGCCATTCTCCGTCGTTGTGAGGCTAATCTTGATCGACTGCTTCGGACTTAGGCTGAGGGCGGTCGATAGGGAAGCCTTAGTGCTAAGGCTGTAAATTGACAAAGTTAGCTAGTCGAGGGCCTCGTCTTGGAATGTTTCTTGCGGCTGATTTTACCTTTCCTTGGTCACAGTGTCTCCCTTGGATCCGACGGCCACCTTTGCATCTTCAAAGCTCCAGGATGATGCCGCATATGCGCTGGTCACTGTCAGGGCAGCCGCTGTCATGTATTGTAGTATCCGCATCGTGGTGGTGGTAATTGTCTGGTTTTGGTCTCTTGGAGTTGCAAGACAAAAATCCGAAGCTCGACGTTTGAGCTTCGTGTTAACTTGCAGCAAATGGACAACGCGGCAGAAAGCACAGAGCTCCACCTAAGCGCACAGTGTCAAGAGTGTCAATTCAAAATGCACGGTCCCCCCTCAACTATCTCATCGCAATTCGCAGACATTGGCAATCAAATGGGCTTTAAAACCGTTGCCCATTGTGCGTAGAAATACAATTCATTGATTTTGGGTACGCCTTCCCTTGAAAGTCCCGACTATGTACTATTCGCATAGACACAAAAAGGCCGCCTCAACCGTCAACACCGAAAAGCAAACCGGTCTAAGCTATCCCGTAAGACAATGTGCGTTTTGAGAGTCGAGTAGGGCACTAGAGCTCAGTCTTACTGTTCTCCGCCCTTCTTGCTAGCCTCTTAGGCATGTAATCTGCCAGATCCATCCACTCGGCCGCAAAGGCCGTCACTATCTTGGCCCAGTCATCGCAGATTGGGATGTTAAGGTGTTCGCCATCATCAGGGATTCCCTTCTGATTGTGCCACTGGTTTGGGAACGGCGACGTGATGAGGTGGAGAATTTCGACGCCGCGCGCCATGAATGGAATGTGGTCGTCCTCGACGTAGCCTCTACTAAACGAGGTTGACTTCTTATTTATGTCTGGCAGAAACTGCCTCTCGCCCTTTGGTATGACCGACTCGAGGACCCCGAGGTCACGCATGCGCTTCTCAATCTTCGCCATGGCCTGATATGCCCAGTGGGTCGTAAGGAAGTAAGACGGGACCCTGGGCCAGGGGTCGCTTGAGCCTAGGAGATCGAGGAGGACGAAAAGGCTGATGGAGCGCAAAGGGTTCTTGTACGCGGACGCGGCCGGGTAGAAGTCCGATTCCCATTCCTCGGCTAGGGCTCTGGAATCACGTATCAGCAAGATGACCCCGGGCATAGAGAAGAAAAGCGGGCATACCTTGCTCCGTAGAGGGAATCTGTTGACGACCAACTCACAAACGCCTCCTCTCCATCTAGCAAGAGAATTTGCACCCCAACCTCAGGCTCGAGTCCGGATCCCGCGTCGCCGCTCGCCTGCATGGCCGACCACTTCTTCACCAATGCAGCCTCAATCGACCTCGCCGTATGCAATAGCATCGCGCATGGCGCCGCGCTGTCGGTCGCGCCAATGAACCCCACCGGTTGGTACAAGCTATCGTAGTGGGCCACGAGCGTCAGACGTCCCACATCGCCCTCCTTCGCCCATGGAGGATCTCTCCGGAAGATGAGGTTCGCAAAGGGAACCTGGCGATCGCCCGTCGCCGGTGTGGTGGACGTGGAGTTATGGATCTCGACCGTCCATTCGGGCAGACTCGTCTTGAAAAAGTCGAGGAAGTGGTTTTGGGCCGTGAGGGAGCCGGCAGTTCCCGGGACGCGGGGTATCAGCAGCGGTGCCAGCAGCGCGCCGGTCTTGATGTCGAAGTCAGAGCCAGCTGAGGGGATCGAGCGAAGGGCGTTGTCGGGGAGCTCCGTGTAGGCCGAGACGATGCCCAAGAGAGTGACGAGCAGCCCTAGAGGTCGCAACAGGACGCAAAGCCCATTTTTTGGCGGTTTTATTGAAGCCATTGTAATGAGTGCCACGGCGTTCGGTTTGGGCACCAGGTCATTCTGGCTCTGCCATGTAGGTGCCAGCGGCCAAGGGCTTAAATCGCGACTAGTTCTTCTGTGAGATCTGAAAAGTGGCCAGTTATCTCGGATCTGTGTTAGTGTACGATGGGACAGCAGAAGATTCAGCCGGGAAGTCTTCTTTACGCCTCTGATTGGCGGGGTGTCTCAGGGGTTTTTTAGTCATCATGGCATGCGAACGCGTCGAACACCGCTGGTAGGATTCAGAAGCCGACACCGCTCACCTGCAACCACCCGTAGAGCCGCAACTCGCCAAACCCAATCCATCAACATCAACACCGACATAGACATGACGGAGGGCGAATATTGATTATATAGCTGCAGAAACTGACCCTAATATAATCGATGGGTTCCGATTTTCTTGTCTTTTTGCTCTTCCTCGTGACTCCAGGCACTGCGATATCATATATTCGTTCCTATTCCCTTACCTCCTCGGCGCATCCTTTTCTCGCTTACGTTCCCGGAACCGTAGACATTCGGAAGACCACGGATCCTCACCGTAGGGTGCCGTCATCCAGTAGTCAAGCATCGGAGGAGTTACTAAACTCGATTCTGCGCTTCACTGTTAGCCAGGTGGAATACGCGGCTCCCATCATTCCTCACCCTTCTTGCGCTTGCTTAGTAGTGCTTTAGCGGGCTCCGTAGGCTGGAGTTGAGATCCGTTTACCACGTTAACGGGGTATTGGGTTTCCTCGGCCATCTCTTCAACTAGAGGTTTCGTCTTCAACGGCCATGATTGCCGCCTCATCAGCGTCGGCATTCATATTGTTAATGGTGACTTGATTCGTTTATTTATAACGAGCGCATTCTAGAGTTGAGCTGCTGAAAAGCCGGCCAAAGTTGCACGCGTCCGTCTACGATAATGACCTGGACGTTTCCAATCATCGATATAGGGCTGTTTGCTGTTATCCGCAACGTCAAAGTGCCGTGCGGATAATCGATCCTCCTCAGTTTCTCCGGGACAGCTTGGCTTCCATTAGATGTATCCTCAGCCATCCGCTTCGACATCTGCTTGGGAACTCCATCAGAACCAGATATCTTCAACTCGAGGGTGGTTCGGGATCGCTAGATTCGCCAATGAGCTTCATGATGCGACTTTCGGCGGGGATACTCGGAAAGTCCCATACGGATTTTTTTTAAGAAAAGGAGAGTGACAGTACTGAGCATTATCCTCGGAGTCGGATTCTGCGGATAACACAACCTAGGAAGTTTTGAGAAAGTGGAAAATCCAATCTCACATTTACAATTCGCTTATTCGTGCAAGTTTCCGCACTAATGCACACGGACAAATATTCGAAGGAACTTACCTAGAATCCCACATCGACTTGCAGGAAACTGGGCAACCCCCCAAGGCGGGTCGGCGGGGTTTCGGTCAGCCGCTACAAATGATTGGATAATTGTCTCAGCGAAAATCGAAATCGTGCGGATAACTCTCGTGCGGATAACTCTCGTGCGGATAACTCTGTGAGGATAACTCTCGTGCGGATAACTCTGTGCGGATAACTCCCGTGCGGATACCTCAAGAATGTGGATAGCGCTGACCATGAAGAGAGCCCCCATGCAGATAATCTAGAGGTGCGGATAACGGACTGAGCAGACATTTGTGTCTCAGCCAGGTATTGAAATTCTTGCACTTCAGTTCTAGTCGTTGGACAGCCATAAAATGCGAACCACGTCCCACCAGCGAACCAGTGTTGTAGCCACCGTGAATTGGTCGCCTTAAATTCTGCTTCCCTCTTGTACTACTATATGCGGTTCTTGCTCGTTGCCTCTTCGCTTTATCGAATCACCATGCAGCAGCACTTAAAGCTTGACAGCTACATTCGGAACAATGGTTGGAACCGGGGGGCCACGAAGGCCACGCCACGAAATAGAGACTGTCTTAAAGAGGCCCTTGCAGAGGTGGATGGCCTCTTTGCAGGGTTCTCCTACCTCGACAGTGCCGAGACCGAGGGCAATAGCAACCGCAACCGCACCGCGAACCGCTCGCCTAGACCAGGCTACTCCCCGAAACAAGATGGGGCATCTGCTGCGGCCCAAGACGACTTGTTTCTAGAGCTTAATGGCTTGTTGGGCGACGAAACACCAGGCTCGCAGAACCACACCCTGCCACCAGGAGCGCCGCCCGATGAGTTGCCTTGCTCGCAGCAATGGGCGGCACTGGAAACGGTGTACGACGCGTGCAGCGTTTATTTCCGTCTCTTCCAAGAGGTCGCCGCCAAGTCTGATTGTGCCGTCATCCAAAACCTAGCAAAGAACTTTCAAAACGCCAAAGCTCTGCGAGATAAGGCCGGCTCTGTGTTCCGGAAGATCCTGAAAAGGTCGTCGGCACCCGATACGTTAGACGCTGTCTTCGCCTTTGTGAGCCTCTCCTACATAGTCTCCAAGCTACTGGTTAAGAAGAACCGTTTCCGAAAGGAAGACTTGCTGTCAGGACTGCATGTATGGAGAGGTTCGCTTCCCACCCAAGACCGAGATGCTTTCGATCACCTCGCCTGGGAGCTGTGGCCTGATGCAAAAGCCCACCTTCACTCCTTTGACGTTCCAGTTCCAACAGCAGAAGCCGATCTCCGGCCGGTAAACGAGATTCTACTTGCGATCAATGGGAAGCAGGTCTCAAAGCCTGGTTCTCAACCATCAATGCAAACCATGTCTTCAGCACCCGCCACCAGCCAAGCGCCGGCTTCCATAACCGTGTCGGGCTTGGGCATTGACCCTGAGGCACCTCCTGGCCCTCAGAGAGACGAAATGGACCTGTTCTATCCGGACCCTCTCCTGGATCCTTTTCAGGTACCCCTCATCGACATCTTCCAACAAACATCCACCTCAGACTTTAGCTTCGCTTCTTTCAGAGACTTACTTCCTGTTCAAGATTTTGAAGCAACGGATAATCCCCCACCAGAAAGTAGAGTTCCCAGCAAAGGAATGACTCTCTCCGAGTTTTTCTTCCCGCCCGATCTAGGCCAAGAATACACAAATAGGCGAGAAAGCTTCTTTTTTGAGAACAGCAACGACGCCTGCGAATTCCAAAGCACCGGGGTGTTCCAGGCTGTATTACACTTCTGCGTAAACCTGTACGGGCTATGTTGGGCACTCTCGGGGCAAGGAACAACTACAACCGATATGGATTCCGCGCGAGATCGCTACGACCATGAAGAGTTTGTGGAGACGATTGAAAGGACCTTTTTCGAGCCTCTAAGGGGATCTTTACCAATGGGCTGCAGTCCCGTATTCCTGGGGATTCTCGTTATGGCCGAGTTTTTTGTCAGGTATGACCAGTTGAGGGATGAGACGAGAGTCAGAGAGTACTGCGTCAACGCAGGCAAGGTGAGCCTCCATTTTGACCGCATCACCCCAACATAACTAATACTGACTGAAATCAGAAAATTATTCGTGATGATCAGTTTGAATCCTTCTGTGCTTGGATATACCGCAATTCCCCAAGCCGAGAAGAAAGCTATCGCCAACACACAAATAGTCCAGTTGGGACTCGGAAACGTCCCCGATCAGAGACAGAGGAAGAGGAAGATGATGAGGAAGATGAAGGAACTGGCTGCTTAAATACGCCGTTAGCCTTGTCCTTCTCTCGTCAAAGATTTTAGCTAATTGGTTCCAAAGGTGCTCGAAGTTACCATGCCCAGTACAAAACTGTCCTAAGCAGTTCACCAAGCAATCGAACCTTATTAGGCATAAGAAAAGGTTTCATGATACCACATCCGTTCCAACTCCTTGTCCCGCTGAGGGGTGTCCTTTTTCAACCATCGGGCGGTCAGATATACTTCAAAGGCACGTTAAAACCGTGCACCCGGGTCTCTCACCACCATCCCCTTTGCAGACGAGAGACGCTTTGGTCAGAAGGAACACAAATGGGACGAGAAAATCGGCGCGGCGCAAGAACGAAGCTCGGAAATGAAGAGTAGAAGTGAAGGAAAAGAAACAAGAAAATCAACGAGCAACCTAATAATACTTTCCAAATGTACAGAACATCAGACAAGCGCCGGCGCTCTGCTGCCAAGGTAACGGTACGCGCTGGTAGGCTAGGAAGATTCGAGGTGCCAGCTCGCCAAGTTTGTTGATATAAGCGGCGTGGGATTTTGTTCTACTTGGAGACTTGCGTGTTGAGCTTAGAATCTCAAACGTGGAGGTATGCTTAATCTGATGTGGCGTTTCAACCCCAGAACTGGTGCCGTACGGTCGTTCTGCAGGTTTCATTTTCGAAATCTAGAGAAGCAAACCGGCGCCTTTTCCACACGATCACTTTAGGACTTATCGGGTGCCACCCTCTTTCGCTTCCTCGGGCCGATGTAGCCTTCGCTATCCCTATTACCACCATCTAGCACACATGATTTGCAGGCTTTGCTAGTCTCGTATGGCTTCTTCGTGACCCTCGTCACCACCCGCTCCACCTTTGCCAGACATCGATAACGATATCTTCTGCCCCCTTTTTACGACTGTCAACTACCAAGTAATGGCCAAACCCGGACCCAGCAATACAAGCATGGTTTGGCCAAATCCGAATCCTCTGGCCAACCTTCAGGGGTATTTCTTCGGCCGGATCTCCTCGCCATTTCATGATGCCGTGTTCTTGGCTGATTTTCCCAACCTGCCAGCCCCCATGAATCGCAGGAAATCCAGGCCCTGGAGCAGGGTTATTGAATGAATCTGGCCAAGGCATGGGAATCCCCCAGCCATTGTAGTGAACTCCCTTCTCAGATCCCATGTCCTGACATGGCTCTCGTCCAAGACCGAGGCAGCCGACGTTGATGAGGGCTTCGGTGGTGCCACTCTCGCCGCGGCCAGGGTAAAGGGAAACCACGTCGGCGAGGATGGAAATAGCAATGTCTGAGCAGCTTAAAAGGCTGAGGTCCCTGGCGTGGGTTGCTAACTGCTGTAGATCAAGAGTGGGGTAAACCCCGGCGTGAACTTCTAGTTTAAACCCCTTTCCTTTGAGGGTATCGAGCTCGTATCTGAGAGAACTACATGTGTTGTTGCTTGAGTTAGATGTAGAATCTTCCGAGCCAATCCGGATGATGTCTGGGTGTTGTAAACTGGTTGCAGTAGGGGATGCCCCGACAGACAGCGTTAGGCTGCTCCGGGAAGATATGAGACCAAGCTCTTCGGCGGTCCGTCCAAGGATGGTAAATTCGTCAAGAAGATATTCTAGAGCTTGCCAGTCCTTGCGAGTTTCGTATGAATGGCCCGCATGAATATAAAGGCCAAGGAACTTAACGTTGCCGTCAGTTTCGCTTTGGAGAATTGACTTTGTAAGAGCAGATGCTAGACCAGATTCAGGAATAACGCCTGCCCGGTGGTACCCGCCGTCTATCTTTAGGAATACTAAAGGTGCATTTCCTGACGACTGTTTCAGCCTTTCGGCATAGGCAAGTTGCGCTGGGTTATCGATCATAATTGACAACCCGTCAGGTCCGACTGCTTGTGAAAGGCGAGAGAGTCTGCTTAGCGCGCTGGGATGTAAGGGGAAGCTATATAGGACCTAGTTTAAAACGTGGTTAATATAAAGGCGTAAGACGGGAAAGAAGAAGAGAGCTCCAAATGTAAACATTCTCACATTAACATTTCGTCCGGATGCTTGATACTCCTTAAGTAGGGGCAACAGCTTCTCCGCCTCGAGAACCGTGGATACAATAATATTCACTGGAGCCCCTTTCTTGTTACCAACTTGGATTTTCGTGAGCTCAATTGTCTATAGATTCACCTCGTTAGAAGCCTGGTCTCTATATCTCTAAGAAATCGAGTCACATAGTACCTTGTGTGTTTTGACATGTGGCCTCCAGCCTAGATCAAGACGCTCAACCGTCCTGAGCATTCGTTCGCAGTTTGTCTCGATTTTGGCTAGATCCAAGATGGCAGCGGGACTTGGGATACTGTATTCCGTGTCCCAGAGTTGCTTGCCCACAATATCTTGCCGAAGCTCTCCCTTTGAATGCGACGACATTGCGGACTGCTCAACTTGCGCAAATAGACAGATACCGTGTAGCGGAAATTATTGTTCCTAATCTTGTTGCCTCGGGATTATCTCGGTGGCGTCTCTGGAGTTAGTAGTCGCGAAAGATCCAAGCGGGAGTATGAAGGTACAGAGGTACGAAGGGAGAAATTATACTTCATGAGAACTGCTGCAGTTCTCTTCCCAATGCAATCACAGCTTGACTCACAGCAGCCCCAAGAAGCGCCCCTAACCCTAACAGAGCAGCCGGGCTACGCACAGACCAACGGTGCGCCTGCCAGCCGCGCCTGCCTTTTTTCAGAGTCACCAACTTCAACTTTCCAACCTTCAATCATCTGCCTAACGCTTGTGCATTCCTCGATGTGGTGGGCTTCCAAATTCCACAACGACAGAGCACCACGCTTTACAGCCCACTTTTCGACCGGTCGCAATCGAAAAACTCTCTCTTCCGGGGCTTTCTGCATCAAACATTTGGAATAGGATGGACTGAGCTTCTCGGTGGAGGTGGGATCTCTCGCGCGATCGCCAGCTAGCGATCACCAAAACTTCACCATGAACCGTGACGCTGCCTCCGACTTCGCGTCCCTCGATGAGGACGGCTGGAAGGCCGTGGCACGCCGCGATGAAGAAGAAATTGCTCGCGTTATGAACGCGAGCCAAACCGGTCAACCCATCGAACTCAACTTTGATGCCGATAACGAAATCGACCAGTCCGGCAAGGCCGACGATGCGGAAGACTTCGCCGATATTAGCGATGATGACTTGCCCGACGAAGAGCCTCCCACAGCGACTAATTCTTTCGAGGTCCCCGGCCTCACCGACGATGGCGGCACCAGCCATGACACGGACGATCTCTTTGGAGAAGGACGAGAGTCATCGCCCTTTGACCACAGCGGCCTTTTTGGTGGTTCCTCCCCGCGGGGTCGCCACCTCGAATCAGACTCGGTCCATCCACTGATCCGACCTGAGACGAGTTTCAGAGACCTCGACCATGATAATGAACTGCACTTCGACGACATGCCCCATGCGACGAACCAAGACCCCGACATACCACCTGCCACCCTGAACGAGGGCGAGCTGCTCAGGCTCAAGTACCCCAAGTTCAAACCAGGTCCCGTCTTGAACTGGAACGAGCTTCTGCCTCCGAAGATCGCGAAGCGCAAGGAGAAGAAGGCTACTAGGAAGAGCAAGGCCTTGATTACGAGCAAAATGAGTCTTGATATCGCACTCGATCAAGAGAAGGAGTTTCGAGTTCCGGGCGGCCAGGCGTCTCGACAGGCTGAGTCCTTAACTCACCTAAAGCTTGGCGAGAGCTCATTGCAGGATGAATCGGACCTTGACGGCTCGGATGATGAGTGTGTGGCGGTTGCGGGCATTGAGTATACTCAGCAGCATTTTCAAACCTTGACAGATGACTGGGACGGGTTCATACGTGCGGCAGAGCTTGAGGTCGAGAAGACCATGGAGGCCGCAAGGGATGCTAAGCGGGCTAGGGCGAGGGAGGAGGAAGAGGAAGAGGACTGGTTCCGTCACATCATGGCGGGCGTTGAGCCAAAGAAGAAAGCAAGAGTGCTGCCGAGGGGCCTTCCTGACATTAAGCAGTACCCGTCGCTAAACATTTCAGCCTTCGAACAAGTAACGCGACGGAACGCGAAACGAGTCGTCCTCGACCACAACGATCCGAACTTGCACCTCATCGAGGAAGAGCGCCGTCCAGCCAAGAGAGTTCGCACCGATCAAGGCGTCTTGCGCATGGCCAACGGCAGCCTCAGAAAGGATCCCTTGCGTCGATTCAAGATGTCCAACGACGAGGAATACGATGTCATGAAGGAAGCCCATCAGGATAGAGTCCGGGCTACCATCAGCAACATTCCCGTCGAACACAGTCTTCCGGCTCTCAAGCTGGCTTGGCCATACTACAAGACCAGGCTGGGGGATAGCGTCGAGCAGTACCATCGTCCTCCTTTCCGTGTCCGCAAGTTCGTGGGCTTTAAGCTTGAAATGCAAAGGCGGGATTATTACAAGAAGAAGGCGATGAAGGGCAAGGCTCGTGAGGTCTACACCAAGACAAAGAGCCTTAGTCTCATGGACAACTCATCAGCCGTTCTTTTCGAGTACTGCGAGAGGACGCCGCCGGTCCTGTCCAAATTTGGCATGGGCAATCGCATCATCAACTATTACCGCAAGAAGACGAACGACGATGACGGATCCGCCATCAAGAAAGACATTGGGGACAGCCAGTTCCTGCTCCCCGAGGATCGATCTCCCTTCGCTCGGTTTGGGAAAGTTGAACCCGGCGAAACGGTTCCAACCCTTCACAATCAGATGTATCGAGCACCATTGTTCAAGCACACCGCCAGGCCGACCGACTTTGTCTTGGGCCGCAACTCTACCGGCACCGAAGGTGCTCGATGGTATCTTCGGCCTATCGATCACCTCTATGTCGTGGGGCAGACGTTTCCGTACGTCGAGGTACCGGGTCCTCATTCCCGAAAGGTGACGACAACCCACAAGAACCGGACTCAAATGATTGCCTTCCGAATGATCAAGAAAGACGCCGACCACAAGTTGCATACAAGCGACGTGACAAAACATCTAACAGGGTCCAACGACGGTCAGAATCGTCAGAAGCTGAAGGAATTCCTCGCCTTTAAGAAATCCGACAGGGAAGCGAATCGGCCGGGCTACTGGACTCTTCGAATCGACCCCGACAATCCGGAGAAGGATCAGACAAAGTACCTCAAGGGTGAGGAGGAGATTCGCCAACTCATCAAACCGGAGGACACTTGCCTGCTCGATGGCATGTATCTCGGTATGAAAATGCTCGAGGAAGCTGGCTACGATCCCCGACTCGCCGCCCTTAACGAGGACGACGACGGAGAGGGAGAGGAAGGAAAAGCAGCCAAAGCCGGGAAGAAAAGCGGAGAGAAGGGGGAGGAATCGTCGGCAGAGAAGATGGCTCCTTGGAAGACCACCAAGGCCTTCATCGACGCGTCCAACAATAAGGCGATGCTCCAGCTCCACGGCGAGGGTGACCCGACCGGTCACGGACTGGGCTTCAGCTTCATCAGGACGTCCATGAAGGGAGGCTACTTGGAACAGTTCCAGAACGGGCCAATGTCGTCTTCGGCCGATGCCATTGAGAGGCAGAGAAAGGAAAACAACGGACACGCCTACAACGTAAAGAAGCAGGATGCAGCATACGAGGCTGGCATTAGTGAGATTTGGGAGAAGCAAAGGACGACGCTTAGCGACCCGACACTACACGACGACGCCGACATTCTCCAGGTAGCCGACGATGACGATCGATTCCACGCGCACGGAGCTCCGACCCCCGGCGCGGCCGCCCTTGACGACAGCGTCAGTCAGCTGAGCGGATTCACGTCGTCTAGCCGTAGGGGAGGGCAGCCTCGGCAACTTCGAATTATGCGAGAGGTCGACGACGGACATGGCGGCACCATTGAGCAGATAGAGATAGTTGAAGACCCCGTCGTCATCCGCCACTACATCAGGCGGCGGGCAGAGATGGACGCAGAAGAATTAGAGTATGGCCCTTTCCCAGAACCAGACCCTCTGGCAGGCTTGGAGTTTACCTTCCCTGCTTACACATTTGTCCCAACAGCCTCCTCAAGATGGCCCCTACTGGCGATGCCATTAGAGACCGTGCTATTGAGAAGAAGTAAGTTGCCGCCCCTCCCGTCGTTGTCTCGACTGGCATGCTGATCGACTCGTTTCCAGACTTCTCAGTGAGCTCCAGTATCTGCAGAAGAACAGAGAACGACGACTACAGCGAGAGCACAACAAGAAGCTCCAGACGGGCGGCCGAGGCGGATCAGGAGGGTCGCCCGAGCCCAGCGGCGGCCCCGAGAGGACTGTCACGGGTACGACTAGAAAATGTGCCAACTGCGGCCAGGTTGGCCATATTAAGACGAACAAGAAGTATGCACAAGTATCCTATTCACTTCCACAGGAGCATTCCGGCCCTGCCTCGCCAGGACATCAAATCCTGGCTGGCTCGGGACAACCCTCTCGCCCTGAACACATTGCAGCCTGCCATTGTGCCAAAGAAGCCCCCCATCGACTTCAAGTCGCATTTTTACCGCAAGGCGGGTAACCATCGTCTCGTGCCCAAATCCTCGCTCATCCGGAGGATGAAGGCGGCGAGACGGGAGAGGCGACTCCATGCCAAGGCTTTGGCAGCCGAGGCGAAGAAGAAGAGGAAGAGGAAGAACGTCAAGTAGCGAGCAAGCGCAGCTTCTTCACGCATCTCTCTATTCTCCCAAACCTTTTCCCTTTCCCGCCGTTACGGCTGTTAGCGCCCTTGGTCGTTTTTATGGCGTGGACCACACCTATAGGGGGGCGTTTTTTTTTGGAATTCTGGTAGGATTCAGATAGCTAACCACTTTCGTTCTATTGCTAGGCTTTGCCCCCTCCTCAACGGATCCATCAAGAAGGAACCCAACAGCGAGCAGCAGGGTGGCTTCGGGGGATTTGGCACGTCAACCCCCGGCATCGCTGGATCGTCTCCACCTGCAACGTGACGGAGTCTTTGGTCATTTCGGTCCCGGGGAATGTAGAGGGTTGCAATCAAAGATAAGTAGAGGGAAGTTGAAGAGCCTTGGAGGCGGCGACTTCAAGAAGGACACTGGCTATGTCTATGAATGTCAAGGTGAAAGTGAACTTGATGGTACTGCGCGGATTGTGTTTGTGGGTGGACAGGCGGCTGCCCTAGGGACTTTCATGATACCCCATCAAATTGAGAAAGTATTTCAGGAACGTGCGAAAGCGAGTTTCCGAGTTTCCACATGCGATGTTTCTTCGAGTCCTTGCGTCTTTTGCCTCATTGGAATATCACCAGTTCATCGACTTGGAAGTGAACGATGCCTTAAGTGATCTTCTGGTTGGGCCATCAAACAGCGCCTCTCCCCGAAACATGGCGAATCACTTCGTTTGCGTGACTTTTCCATTCTTAGTTGGTCTTCAGTTGCAAATCTGCAAGAACACGGCCGCATCACCAGCCTCATTTCCCATATTCGTGTGCATGATGTAGCAGAAGCCGCTGTTGGTGGTACACGCCACGACGAAGGCGGTGACAGGGTGAACATAAACAGGCACAGATTCTCTTTATCCTTGGCATCGAGGAGCCGCACGTCTGTAACACAGCTGCCTTTCTAGCGACGCTTATCCTTGTGGGGAGGGAAAGTTGGCAGGTATGGCGGCGTGGCTTCTAGATGCCCTACTAAGGAGTAACAGTAAAAGGTATTTTGGGCATCTTTCCTACAGTCTGACACCAGTACCAGGGAATCTCGGCGGCGCATGCACCGCGCCATGGAATGAGGGACGATGGATTTACCATTCCGAAGCAAAGGGTGTGTTTGCTTCCAAGGTAAGGAGGGGCGTGCTGTTGCGGTGGTTGGAGACAAGGCAGTTATTTTTCTCTTGACTACGATTTGACTGCTTCAACAGAGAAAAAACCAACAAAACATTGGGACAACCTAGATCTAGGCTGCTGCTCAAAATAACATCAAGTGGGTGCGGGGGACATTGCCGGCTTTCTCCCAGTTCAGTGGTAAGGTTGGAGACGGGCCAGGAGTACCGGCCTCGCAGGTTGCAAATGCTCCCCCATCCTATTCGTACCGTACCCACAGTCTACATGGCCAAGCCACATTATGTTTCTTTGGTTCTCGCCCCCTCCCCTGAAGAGGATGGTATTATTATGATTTGCTTGTGTTTGTAAGTCCTTATGGAGATTTTAGTCTGCCAGGCAAGGGATGAATTGGGGTGGGGACCATGCAGGGGATGAAAGAATGTGATGTAAGTTCATTGGAACACAAGTCGCGAAATGGGATGATCGGATATTGCGGCGTAGCCTTGTGGGTAGGCAGATGAAGGGCTGAACCAGCAGCTGGCGGCTATCCCACGCCGTCTTACGGTCCACGGAAATGACTATGGCGTGTATGGCGTCTAAGTCACCCGTTGATAAGGGGCACGGCAAACCAGGTGGTGGAGCAAGTTGGGGAAGCTAATTTTCGCAGACGACGAAACTTCATTGCGACCTCATATCAATGCTCGAGTCAAAACAATGTCTCAAGAAGAAGTAGAAGACAGTCACGGGGGAGCGTACTCTTCGTAGAGGAGACACTGATCCTTGAGGGAAGTGATAAACCTCTTTCTGTTTTTGACCTTAATCTATCCGGGGAAATGAAGAAGCGCACCTTGATTCCATGGAAGAACATGTTTCGTTCACCGTTTGTTTCTGTATCCAACTCAAAGAAAACGAGATGTCGTTAGAGGTGGGGGGCGGGCGACGGCAAGGGTATTTTGTTCAGGTCAGGGGTCCCGATACGCACGAAGATATTTTTGGCTACAGAAGGAACCCGCCAGAGCTTTTGCGTCGAACGGTTGCAGCCGCGGGCATGCGCTTGGTCGGTTGGTCAAGTGTGTGTGGGGGAGATAGAGCCTCCCCAAATAAGATTTGTGTAACGGCAGCACTTGTGTCTGGGCGTGTAGGGCGAGGCGAAAGGAAACAGTGCCGTCAGTCTTCATTCATTCGGCCTGTGAAGAGAGTGTGCGCTGGATCGGTATGTGGTAGGGCTGGGTTAGGAAGACGGCAGGCGAGTTTGGCATAGATGCGTCCCGGTCAAGAAACGGACGGAGTTTGCTCGGCGGCCTTTCTCGAGCACTAGTCAGGCAGCTATCCTCGCGATTCATTCACAGCTGGCGTGTTCTCCTGCGGCCCGTAATCGCGCGGGTACGAAGTATGCGCTCCTATTGTTTGAATCACGAAAGGCAGTGGACGGGCGGCAATAGCGCCGAATAGCAAAGAAAAACCCCCAAAGTACGAAGGTGCTACTCGCAAAAGTTGGAGAGATCAAGATGGCGCGTGCCGAGCACGAATTCCTACCGACCAACGGGGGAAAAACGAGGTTTGCTAGGCTGCGCGAACATCGCTGGCGAAGAGGGCTTGGCTGAGTCGTTGAGGGAATCCGTGGCGCCTGGCGCTTCAAAACGAGCGGCAACCGACTGCATTGCAATGAACGCTTGGCAGCTGGTAGGGCAACCCATGGTGCCACGGTAAAGAAATGCATCTGGAAGGATTCCATTCTATCCCTGGTTCTCGACTCTAAATTATTGACTTGCCGAGGTGGTGGTAAGAGGGCTCCTGAGAAACAAAAATAGAAACAGGGGAGGGCGGGAGCTAAAAGGCATTCCATGGGTTGGGGTAATTTTTCCCCGGGGTTTTTTTGTGTTTCGATATTTGACATCGGAATTGATTGACAAACGTTTGTGAATCGCCATGCAGCGGGGCAATAGAGACAGTAGCGTCTATAAAGGTGGATAATGCGGCACTAGCCTGGTGATAGGCCGCAGACTTGCATGAGGTGGCCGCTTGGCAAGCCAGATAGAATCCAAGGAGACGGCATGCAACCGCTCATGCTCAAAGGCAGCAGCATCTTGGAGACGCGTAAATGCGTCCCCAACCGTAAGTATTGCACGATATGTCGGCGAGAGCTCCGCTTTCTCCAAATGGGAAACATCAATCGCATCATCTCGCAAATGGAAAAGTAAGAACCGTAGCCGAATGCCCACCTCCAGATTCCGCACGGACGAGGTTTGAGGGCGGAAACTGGGGAAGTAGACGTGACAGGTGGACAGGGCTTGCGTCTTTCCAAGCTCGAGAAGTTTAAAGCAAGGGTCTGAAATCAAATCCAACATGAAAATCAAGCCCGACAGTACGCGCAAAGAGGTGGGGATATTTCTCTGTCATCGTGGTTCCCCCATCCCTAGCCACCGCTAGGTCACCACTAGGCCACCACTGGGTGGCACGACGCAGGTGGGCCTGGATGCGGTTAATTAGCAATATCAAAGGAACCTTTTGAAGCTCAACTTGTCACAGCACTAGGACGACACACCAAGTGCCAAGGCCGGTGAGCGGAATGGAACAGTAAGAAGCAGGTAAGCCGACACCACTCTCAAAGACGATTTGCAATGTTTGAAATGCCCAATTTCCACCATGTGTCGGCGGCATATCGAACGGGAACGTCGGTATCAAGGCGTTAGTGGCTGCTACCTCCGTGATTGGCCAGATGGCCGAAAAGGTGACGACGGGTCGGAAGGTGCGTGACTGCCCCGTGGTAATACTGGGCAAAATGGGGCAATTTACCCACATTAATCATTCCATTCCTCCCACTTAATTCGCGGACCAAGCGGGCTAATTGGCCCGAATACCTGAAATCTGCAACGCGGGAGTGTTACTGGTTTCCTGTTGGCGTGCATGCGTCTTCTATTTTTAGCTATTTTTAGCATCCTGCTTGTCGACCCTCAAACAGCGAGGAGCCAATCGGGACGGCTGGTCTGGCACAACACACCCACCGCACATCAACTTCATTCAAAAATTTGGACGTCGAATGTTGTCGTAGATTCTTGACTTCTTTTGCTTGCATCGTCAAACAAATTCTTTGGTTCCGATGTCAATATCTAGCTGAAGTGTGACTCTCTTTCAGGGATGAAACGCCCGTTGTCCGCCAATTTAGATTGCAATTCTCGGGCTCGACCAAAGTGCAAGGAATCGCTCTTGATATTCAAACCTTCATCCCACCATGTGCGCTTTGCTGATCCAATAACTCAGCTTGGCTGCCCAGCCTCTCGGCATCGAGATCTATTCAATTGCCGCTCGGCGCTTAACGGCTCTACAGCAATCCATCGATGATCGACCTTTGTTCCTCCTAACATCCCTTGCCAATGTTTGTTCAGCCACCATTGTGCTGTGTTTGCTTGCTCCCTCGTTTGAGGTATGGGTAGCACTGACTGGGAAATCCCTGCCCCAGTATTGTCTGCGTGGAAGATGGAAAACGTCGTGGCTTGAGGAGTTCCTTTCTCGCCAATGTCGCGTGGAGCGATATGTGATGCGCTTGAGGCTTGCAATCGGCCGATTTGCCTCTTCTCCCATTGTATCTATCTATACCCGCAATCTTCTTTGCGGATGCAGGAACAGGTAGGCGAGCGGGTTCTTGATGTTTGCCTGGTTCTTGGTAGCATCAAACGCCCAGTTCCTGAACTTGGATGTGGCGGAACCAATCGTAGAATGTCATTGGGAGTACTTCCCAAATTGGCACTCACCAATTCATCTGACTCTTCTTGAGTGGGATCTGGTCTTATGCACGCCTCTAGGAATGGCAACAAGATGGATGGTATATATCCACTTTAGGCCCGAGGAAACCATCTACATTCATCACTTGGAGATACGTACCCGTTCGTCTTTGAGAATTCGTGTTTTGGCCTTCACCCGGTCGAGATGAACAAAAAAATGTGGGAGATTTTAAGCGACCGTCACGGAAATTGCCGCTCCTAGAATTCAATATTCAAACCGGACATCATATGAATTAGCAAGTCAGTAGGCGTTAGTCCAGCCGGGTAGCATGATTTCCAACCTCGTGCTTAAGACAATGATGCGCAGTTGGTTCAAGCAGTCGAAGCGGCGGTTCTTTGGGGCAGTACAAGACTATAGCCCTTAGAAATAAGCGCAGCCGAGCACGAGAGAAGGTTTTGACTGACTTGAGAGTTGACGATGACGCGACTAGATTCGTGGGGTGCCTGGTTCGGGCAGCCGGTGTGCCGGATATCCAGCTGTGCCTGAGGCTGAGCATTCCCTGCACCGGATTGTCTGGTTGCTGGAGGTGCTGACTGCAGAACAGCGCGCGTTTGACGGCGCCTGTTTCATGTTTTTTTTGGGGTTAACTGTTCGTAGCAATTTCGCGATCGCTGACCTAGAATGATTCCAAGTAGAAGGATATTTCAGAGTTTGCGAACAATCCTGAACATCGTGCTTCCTTGCATGTGGTTGGAGAAGGGTTATGGATTAAACTTCTCTGGTGGCACTTCTAAGCCGATTTCGAAGCTTGATAGAGTTAATGCTGTCCTAGAGTGGGGTTTCCTGTCACGGAGTGGACGGATATTGGTACCTCTAGCATGAGCATAATGGTCGTCGGAAGCATCGGGTCAAGCATTGGCAAGCGTGGGGCATGTTAGGCTTAGCTGTCCAAAAGTATCCATACATGCAGCGCACACGAACCAAGGACGGGTTAACAGACAGGTGGCAAGACAACCCCGAAAACGATGCAAGGCAGGAGGATTGACTATCTTGGCTGAGTAGTTTTGGTCCGATGTTACAACCTCCGAACTTACTCTCCCGCCAATTTGACACGTCCGGTACTTCCCGGTTCGGCCACTTGAGACCGTGATCGTATTTATTGGGCTAGCTCGAATCTGATCCGATTGTTGCAACATGTGTTGACGGCGAGACAGTCCGACCCGAGGGTCCGCGGATGATTTGAATTTGCTCGGTGAGTTTCGGTGAGACCTTTATCAGTTGCGTGCTCAGACACCGTTAATTTTTGTTGCAGCCTACAACAAACTCGCGGGAATGCATATCGAAGTGCAAGTCTTAGGACAAGTGACAAAGATGGCCGGCTTCATTTTGCCGGGCGGGTGAGTACCGGGAACCTGCTCCGCACTGTCTCACGGCGGGATTCACCACCAGATTGAGTGTACTGGTGACTTCTCCATCCCAGCCCCTCCTTTCGGGATTGCGCAACATTTTGGCAACAATATCGAGCAGCGCAGTGAGAGGCCACGAGATGGGGGCAAATGGGCTCCAAGGTGGAGTCCCGTGTCGGTACCGCTCTCCCAGGTTAACAAGTTAGATACATGATGGCGACAGCGGACAGCAGGCAGACACCGGTGGTGCGCCGCACTCTATCCAGCGAACCCGGTGCCGGCCAGTCTCGAGACTGGGACACTAGCCTGCTCGGCGTGGCGTGTGGGCTTCGTTCTCAGGACGCCCTTGGGACCCCTGCAACACTGGCAAATCTGGGCCGCGGCCAGACTACTGCGGGCCCGCCAGCCTTTCCGTCAGACCTGTCGCCCACCCCCAAGCCTTTTCTTTTCGCTTTTCCCTTCCATCTTTTCTGTGTCCTTCCCGCAAGTGAACACGATCCATCTATTATTAGTATCACGAACGCCAGATCAGCCCCATCTACCTGCACAACGACGCCAGTCCATTCAGAAGAGCTTGAGTCGCATGCACTGTGTTAAAGCTCAACTGTATTGCTATTATCGCAATTGATTCTGCCATATCCATCTCGGTACAAGTCGAACCGTTTGTTGCAAGCGCGGCCGGTTGAGCTACTAAGCACACTAAACGACAGACCGATCCATCTGGTCATCGCCGAGCACTTCGAGACTTCAAAAGCATCCTCCATCCCGGAGCAAACAGGTCCTACCCCTCCTAGATATCTCTTCAAGATATCTTCAAAAGGTTCTCTCCCATTTCCCGCCTCTATTTGTTTTATTTCCGTATAGAATTTCTTCTGTCTTGCCTTGCTCATTTCTTCCTCACGATACCGCCAGCCATTCCCTTCATCACCAGCGAAAATCACATTTTCTTCCTGTGATTATCAACAATCCCTAATGCTATATACCAGTCCTCTAGCCGCTCTTGTCTTCTTGTAAAGAAGCCTTTATTCCACGAGCGACGACGGTTTATCGGTTGCCTGTTCGCGGTGGCCTTGTTGCCGACCACTTCGTCATCACAGTACCCCGCTCCGCGACGAGAATCCAAAATGGGCCGGAGAAAGATCGAAATCAAGGCGATCAAGGATGATCGAAATCGCTCAGTGTATGTTCTCCTCCCCTAGTGTGCCTAGGAAGAGGCCGAAGACCGAAACTAACGGCGATGCGCAGCACCTTCTTGAAGCGGAAAGGCGGTCTCTTCAAGAAGGCACACGAGTTGTCGGTATTGTGTTCGGTCGATGTTGCCGTCTTTATCTTCGGCAGCAACAAGAAGCTCTACGAGTACTCTTCGGGGGATATGCGGGAACTTATCACAAGATATCAATACGTAGGCTTCCCCACAGCCAACGGAGCCAGGCAGAAGACGCTAACACATGGACGCAACAATAGTTCGGTGGCCCAAACGAACACAAGGGACCTTCCGACTTCAACGGCGGCACAAACGACGATGACGACGAAGATGATGAGAACGGAACCCCTCCACATAGCGACGTCATGGATCCGACCATGATGCCCCCGCATTTTCCAGGCCAGCCCTTCGCACATCTCCGAGGCCACACTCCATCTGCTTCTCCCCCCATCGGCAATGGCGTGCCTTTCCAACCGCATCCCATCCATCCCGGACAGCGGAGCCATACTCCCCAACCACAGATGGGTTCGCGCCCAGGCTCACGAAATGACATGCGGAGGATGGGCCCCAACATGGTTTCTCAACAAGGGCCTCCACCTAACCAACCCACCGTGAATGGATACGCATACATGCCTCAGCCGGCAATCTACAACCCTCAAAACCCTCCCAACATGCCGCCTAACATGCCTCACGGCCTCCCGCAACATCCTCCCAAGCAGTA
>Ga0247774_1000123_pt1 | contig 35820 bp, 28 predicted proteins | sample UWRJL001104B6_FD_179933 | JGI IMG/M metagenome (GOLD analysis project Ga0247774, IMG submission 179933) | Plant litter microbial communities from Arlington Agricultural Research Station in Wisconsin, United States - UWRJ-L001-104B-6 | ecosystem: Environmental > Terrestrial > Plant litter >...
GGTCGTCACGCTGGCGTGCCCGAGCATCGTTTGCACGCTGCGCAGGTCGGCCCCGCCGGTCAGCAGGTGGGTCGCAAACGAATGCCGAAGCTGGTGCGGATAAACGCGTCCGCGCAGGCCGATCCCGCGCGCATAGCGGCCGACGATCTTCCAAAATCCTTGGCGCGTGAGCGGCCCGCCGCGCGGAGAAGGAAAGAGCACGTCGGGTCCGGGCTTGCGCAAACGCGGCGCACTTGCTGCGCCCGCCTCGGCACGGGCGCTCAAGTATGCCTGCACGTGGTCGAGTGTGATGTCGCCGAGTGGCACGAGGCGTCGCTTGCCGCCCTTGCCGAACGCAGACACGACCCCACGCTTGAGATCCACGTCGCCCGCGGTCAGGGCGACGAGCTCACTCACGCGTAGCCCGGCCGCATAGGTGACGCTCAGCATGGCGCGATCGCGCAGACCGCGCAGGCTGGAGATGTCTGGCGCGGCCAATAGTTGCAGCACTTCGGCCTCGCTCAGCGTGCGTGGCAGGCGACGGCCGAAGCGGGGTCGCGCTGACAATTCGGTCGGATCCGCGCTGAGCACGCCTTCACGCAATAAGAATTTCATCAGCCCGCGCACCGCCGAGAGGTGGCGCGCGGCGCTGCGTGCGCCGAGGCCATCCTGCGCCAAGCGAGCGAGCCAGCCGCTGATCGTGCCCAAATCGACGGCGTCGGCGCGACTGACTCCGGAGCCCTCGGCAAACTCCAAGAGTTTGTTCAGATCGCGGCCGTAGGCCTCCAGCGTGCGCGGTGAGAGCGCCCGCTCCACCCGCAGGTGGTTCAAGTAGGCTTCGACCAGGCCGTCCAGGGTCACCCGAGAGAGATTAGTCCCAGGCGGCGCGCCGGGCGAGTTTCGCTCAGTGGCCGCTGGCCGCGGCCACCAGCGCGCTCAGGCGGGCTTCGGGCTGGGCTTCACGCATCAGCGTTTCGCCAATCAAGGCGGCGTCCACGGGCGAGGCGGCGACGCGCTGCACGTCTTCGGGCGCCCTGATGCCGGACAAGTGGACTCGGGTGACCGATTCGGGCAGCTCGGCGAGCACGCGCGCGGTGCGCGCGGTGTCCATGACCAACGTGTCGAGATCACGGGCGTTCACGCCGATCAAGGTCGCACCGGCGCCGACCGCCAGCTTCGATTCTTCCTCGTTGACCACTTCCACGAAAGGCTCGAGCTTTCGTGCGCGAGCGGCGCTCGTGAGCTCGGTCAAACGCTTGTCGCTCAGGCAGCGCACGATCAAAAGTACCGCGTCCGCGCCGTGGGCGACGGCTGCGTCGAGCTGGCTCTCGTCGATCACGAATTCTTTGCACAAGAGCGGCAGCTCACTTGCGGCTCGGGCTTCGGCCAAATGCGCGAAAGCACCGTCGAAGAAGCTCCCGTCACACAGCACGCTGATCATGCTCGCCCCTGCGCGCTGGTACGCGCTCGCGCGCTCGCCCACCGAGAGCGCGGTGGACAGCGCACCGGCGGAGGGTGAACGGAACTTGATCTCCGCGATCAGCCGCAAGTTGCCGTTTGCGCGGCGCAACGAAAATGCACGCGGACCGGGCGCTGCGGGCAACTTCAGCGCGCGCAAGGCTGGCAGCTCTGCGCGCTTTTTGTCCAAGATGCGGGCAAGCAGCCCGGAAGAGTCGGTCGTCATCGCGCTCGCCCTACAGGTTCGCTGCGGCGTGCCGTCGCGTGCCGCAAACGCTGGAGAGCTTCAGCCGCCGCGCCCGATTCGAGCGCGGCCCGGGCGCGCTCGGTCGCGGCTTTGGGTTCGATATCGAGTGCTACCACCAGGGCGGCTGCGGCGTTCAGCAAGAGCGCGTCGCGGGCGGGGTGGGCTTCGTTGTTCAAGATGGCTACCAGCGCGCGCGCGTTGTGCGCGGGATCCGCGCCATCGATGGCGCCCGCAGGGCTGCGCGAAAGTCCGAAGTCTTCCGGAGTGACCGTAAACTCGCGCACGCGGCCGGCGACGACTTCGCTGACGCGCGTGGCGGCGAATGGGCTCATTTCGTCGAGCCCATCCTCACTGCGCACGACCCAAGCGCGCGTGGAGCCGAGGTCGGCCAAGGCCGCCGCGAGCACGCCGCGAATCTCATCGTCGAATGCGCCGATGAGTTGGTGGTTGGCACCCGCGGGGTTGGCGAGCGGACCGAGGCAGTTGAACACCGTGCGCACGCCGAGCTCGCGCCGAACGGGCATCACGTGGCGCATCGCCGGGTGGTGGATCTGTGCGAACAGGAACGCGAAGTTGGCTTCTGCCAAGACCTCGGCTTGGCGCGTGGCGGGCACGTCCAAGGGGATGCCCATGGCCTCCAGCACGTCCGCGCTGCCGGCGCGGCTGGTGGCGGCGCGATTGCCGTGCTTGGCCACCGGGACGCCCGAGGCCGCGACAATCAGCGCGGCGCCCGTGGACAGATTGAGCGAGCCCGAGCCGTCCCCACCGGTACCGCAGGTGTCCAGCAGTACCTTGAAATCATGAGCTACCGGGATCATCACGGCGCGCATGGCCCGAGCCGCCGCCGCCAGCACCGGCGCGGTTCCGTGCTCGCTTTGACGCAGCCCGATCAGAAAGCCGGCCATACTGGCTGGCGTCCACGCACCCGCGAAAATTGCGTCGAACACCCGGCGCACGGTCGCCGGAGCGAGCCCGCTCGGGCTGGTCATCTCCGCAAAAACTTCGCTGAATATGGGGATTTCAGTGCTCACAGCGAGCCGAGCCAGTTCTCGATCAGGCGCAGGCCGTGATCGGTGAGAATCGATTCTGGATGAAATTGCACGCCTTCGACCGCCAGCTTTCGGTGCCGAAGGCCCATGATTTCGCCCTTTTGGGTGCGCGCGCTCACTTCCAGCACGTCCGGGAAGCTGGCTTCTTCGACGATCAAGGAGTGGTAGCGCGTGGCCTCGAAGGGGGAGGGCAGCCCGCGGTAAATGGTGCGGCCGTCGTGCTCGATGCCCGAGGTTTTGCCGTGCATCAGCTCCGGGGCGCGGATCACCTTGCCGCCGAAGGCCTGACCGATCGCCTGATGGCCCAAACACACGCCGAAGATGGGCAAGGTGCCCGACAGCTGCTCGATCACCGACAGGGTGACGCCGGCTTCGTCCGGATTGCCCGGGCCAGGGGAGAGCAGCACGCCCGCGGGCCGCGCTTCACGGATCTGATCGACCGTGACGCGGTCGTTCAACCGCACATCACATTCACCGCCCAGGCTCTCGATGTACTGAACGAGGTTGTACGTAAAGGAGTCGTAGTTATCGACGACCACCACGCGCGTTCTCACCCGGCGCAGCGTTGCATCCGGGACTCGCCCGGTCAATCCTCAGCTGGCGAACAATCTGCCGTAGCGCGCCAAAGCTTTAGTGTGGGTGGCGTGTTGGTCGACTAACGAGGCGCAGACTGTTCGATGTTGTGTACCGAGCCTGATTTGAAGCTTGCCCACACTGAAGCGGGCCGCTAGTGTGCCGGCCGGTCGCTAGCGGGCGGGTTAGCCGTTTTCCCGCTCATTTCCAGCAATCAGTCCCCGCGTCAGTGACGAGTTTCCGATGGAAGATAAGAAACCCAAGATCGATCTGAAGTCACGCCTCGGAAAGAAGACCGTCGGCTCGCCAGCGGTCGGTTCGATTCCGCCGCCAGCTGGTGTCGGTGTTCCGAAGCCCTCCGTGCCAGCGGCCAACCCCAGCCGGGTGCCTGCGCCCCCCTTCGGGTCGGTCCCCCAGGTCGCTGCCGCGCCGCGGGTCGACGCCTCGAATCCGTACGGAGCCATGGCGCCCCAGGCCGCGCCCGTGCGAATCGAACCGCAATCGATCAAGATCGAGATGAGCGACGAGTTCGTCGCGGCCCAAAAGTCGGGCCGAACGAAGATCCTCGTCTTGAGCCTGTTTACCGCCGCCATTGGCGCGGGTCTCGGGTTTGCTGGCGGTGGCATCAGCGAGCGGAACAAAGCTGCTGATGCAGCCGTGATCGGCGCCGGTGAGCTCACGACCAAGGTCGAGGCCACCACCAAGAAGGCAGCCGAGCTGGCAGACGTGCTCAAGGCCGCCAAAGAGAAGCTCAGTAAATCCACTTTCCCCGACGAGGAAGTGTCCAAGTTGGGCGCCATCAATCTGCCGTTCACGGCCGAGGATCTGAACGGCAAGGGGATCGGCCGCTTCAATGGCGCTACGTTGCGCATGTTGATCGATTTCTCGACCATCGTGGACAAGGTGAACGACCAGAAAGAGAAGCTGCAGAACGTCCTTTCCGGCAACAAAAAGGCCGTGCAAGACTTCTTGGCCGGTCAAACCAAGCCGCAAGTTCGTTGGTCGGTCGTGATCGGCAATGGCCCGGCGGGCCCGTGGGGCACCATGCAACCCGTGCCCACGCCGTTCTTCGCCAAAGACGGCGACAAGCCCAAGTGGCCGGACGACATCCGCATTCCGGTCGGCGACAAGCAAGCCGTGCTGAAGCGCTACACCAGCGGCAACCCGGTCAGTGAAGACGGCCTGTTCATTCCGATCGACCCGGCCACTCAAGGCTCGGTCTGCTCGACCAGCGTCGTGACCACGCTCCGCCGTGAGCTCGGCGACCTGGAAGAGGTCCTGCGCGGCAACCAAAATCCTGGCGAAGAGAAGCAGGGCCTCTTGGATTCCGGCGACAAGCTGGGCAAGAAGCTGAAGCAAATCGGCGCGTCCGCCCCGTAATCGGGTCTCGGATGACTGGCGGATACGGCCAGTGGGGTTCGCTCCACTGGCCGTCTCTGTTTTGTGCTGCCGACCCTGTGCCCGGCTGGGGTCGAGCGTGACCTCAGCCAGGGACCGGACTTGGGGGATCGGATTTACGCGGCGGTGATGCGAGACGCTGAGCGCGGCAAGATCGACTCGGGCGCGGGTAAGCGGCTGATCTCGACCTTCACCACGCGGCGCTCGTCAGCTTCGCGGACCACGAAATCGAGGCCAAAGGCGCGCAAGCTGGCGCCCGGCTCAGGGACCCGGCCAAGCTCAGCGACGATGTAGCCCGCGAGCGTGTGGTAGTCGCCGTCGTCGGGCAGATCAGTTCCCAGATAGCGGCTGAGGTCGCTGATTGAGACACTGGCATCGACCATCATCTTGCCATCACCCACATCGACGATCGGCGGCTCCTCCACGTCGTGCTCATCGCGGATATCGCCCACGATTTCCTCGAGCAGGTCTTCCAGCGTGATGATCCCGCTGAAGCCGCCGAACTCGTCGATCACGACGGCCATGTGGTGGCGCCGTGCGCGCATGTCCTTGAGCACGCTGGTCGCGAGCTGGCTCTCGGGCACGAACACCACGGGCTGGCGCAGTAAGGACTCGATGCGCACATCGCTCGGCTTGCCGAGGGAAGCGTGGCGCAGCAAGTCCTTCGCGTGCAGCACGCCGACCACGTTGTCGATCGTGTCCTTGAAGATCGGGTAGCGCGAGTGCTCGCTTTCGACGATCAGCTTGAACAGGGCCTCGATCGGCGTACCGATGTCGAACGCGGTCACCTGCGGGCGCGGGATCATCAGCTCACCGGCGGTGGCGTCCCCGAAATCCAGCACATTGCGGATCATTTCCGATTGATCGTGGCCGAGCGAGCCGTTCAGCTCGCCCTCGTTCACGATCAGCTCGACCTCGGTCTCGGTCACCCCGGGGGCTGGAGCGGGCGCGGGGCTGACCCAGCTACCCGCGACCCGGCCGGCCCAAGCGATCGGCGCGGCGATCGGCGCGGCCAACCACTCCAGCGGACGAAGCACCTGCAGCAGCAGCGGCGCGGTGGTCTCCGCGCTGCGCGCGACCAGACCGCGCGCGATTTCCGTGGGTAGCGCATACGCAAAGAGCGCGATCATCGCGGCCACCACGGGCAGCCAGTTGCCGAGCCACTCTGGCAGCTGACGGCCGACGAGCAAGGCGCTGACCGCGATACCGATGGTACGGATCACCAGCCAGCGGGCCTCGATCACCGGCCCCGATTCGAGGTAGCGGTCGAGCGCGCGCTGCGAGCCGCCCTCCAGGGTATCGCGCAGGGCAGTGCGGCGCGCCGGGGAGAGGGTGGTGATTGCCCAAGTGGCTGCTCCCGAGACCGCGGCAAAGGCGGCCGGCAACGCGGCAATCAGTAGCTGTAGTATTCGTAATGGTGGAGCAGGATCCAATGTCGTGCGGTGCGTGTCGCACCCGCCTCCTTCCGATCACTTAGCGGACCCACCCCGGGTGACGCAACCCGGGCCAACGCCGACCGACCCTGGGTAATGACCGAAATCAATGCCCCGAGAGCCACGAGTTCGGCCGACCGGACAGTGGGGCAGCGACCTCCAGATAACCTAACTAGAACCGGCGCTTCACTGCCATTTCGCAGCCTCCTGCACAGGCCACTGGCGAGCTCGCTTTCGGCCCACGGGCCGCCCGCTCAAGCGTCCGTGATAATCGCTACACAAACCAGCGCGCTGGGCCCCCCTCCGGGCCCTCAAGCGGGCACCCGCCGCCACCCCGAGGCGGGGTTCGACCCGGAAGCCAAGGAGGCTCCCACGGCGGCGCTCGATCCACTCTTGTGTCAGTTGGCCGTGAATTCGGGCGCGAGCTCGTTCGTCCAAGCAAATCCAGCAACGCCCGTCGCGCCAGCGGCGTTGCCCCTGCGCGAGGATCTGCAAAACCTCCTCACCGGCCTATCGCGGCGCGCAGCGTGGGGGGGTGATCGTCGTAAGGGCAGCGCTCGAATCGAGCTATCCGAAGGCGCCCTCGCGGGTGCCACCTTGGTCGTTCACGCCGAACAGCGCGCGGTCAGTGTCGAGCTCGAGCTGCCTTCCGGCGTTGCCGCCTCGGGTTGGCAGCAACGGATCGCCGATCGGCTCGAGGCCCGCGGCTTCAGCGCTCGAGTGAAGGTGGGCTGAACCTTCACCGTGCTGTGCGCGTGCGCTATTCGTCTGTCCGGCGGAAGCCTCGCACGACGCGAAACTCGCCCGGCGTGCGCTCGTGACCCAGCGCGATCAGGTCGCCCGCGCTGCCGAACCAGGCCGCGGTTTCGAGCAACGGAGCGGGGGCGGGCTCGATGAAATCCGCTGGCTCCACGGTCTGGCCGAGCCGCGCGCGTCGGGCGCCCGTCTCGTTCAGGATCCCGCCGGGCAGGGCACGCCGCGCGGCCTCCGCGGTCGACAGCAGGGGCAATGCCGGATCCAGCGGCCAGGGCGCCGCGTCGCTCAGCTGGAAGCGGCCGCTCGCAAGGCGCCTCAAGGCCGACAGGTGCGCGGGGACGCCGAGCGAGTGGCCCAGATCTCGGGCCAAGGCTCGCACGTAGTAGCCCTTGGAGGCTTCGACTTCGAGCACCAGCTCGTGCTCCGAGCGTGAGACCAAGAGCAGCTGTTCGACTTGCACCTCGCGCTCCGCCAGCTCCGGGGCGTTGCCCGCGCGGGCGAGGGCGTACGAGCGCCGGCCGTCGACCTTGATCGCGCTGACCGCCGGCGGGATCTGCGAACGCCGCGCGAATTCCGTATTCAACGCAGCGAGGATCGCGGATTCGCCCAGTCGTTCTGGATCGACGGCCACCTCCTCGGTGGTCTGTCCATCGGCGTCGAGCGTGTCCGTGGCGCGGCCGAAGCAAACCGTCGCCCGGTAGCGCTTGCGATCACGGGTCAAAAAGCCGCTCAGCTTGGTGGCTTCACCGAACAGCAGCAAGAGCACGCCCGTGGCCATGGGATCGAGCGTGCCCGCGTGGCCCACTTCGCGCGTCCCGAACACGCGGCGCGCCTGGGACACGATGTCGTGGCTGGTCGCCTTGCCCGGTTTGTCTACGACCAGGACTCCGTCTGCGCTCAACCGAACCACACGCTCCGGCGTTCACGCAGGCCACTGTCGAGCATGGACTGGATCGAGCTGCGCACGCGTTCGGACAAGCGGCCGACCAGCACGTGGTCGTCGGCGGCTTCCGGACCGTAGTTGTCCAGGTTGATCGGTTCGCCGAAGCGCATCCGCCACTTCGTGGGCGCAGGCAAGAGGCCGGCGGGACCCAGGAAGGGGAAGGTGGGCGTGATCGGGAAATAAGGCAGGCCCAGCAGCTCGGTCAGACCCTCCAAGCGATAGAGGAGTGGGCTCGACTCTTCCGCGCCGATGATGGCGCAGGGCACGATCGGCGCGCGCATGCGCAGGCACAGGCGAATGTAGCCACCGCGACCAAAACGCTGCAGCCGATAGCGCTCTTGGAACAGCTTTTTGATGCCGTGCACGCCCTCCGGGAACACGCCGACGATGCTTTCCTTCTCCAGCAAGCGCTCGGCATTCTCTGGGCAAGCGCGTACCGCGCCGACGCGATTCATGAACACGCCGGCGAACGGCAGGTAGTACACGAAGTCTTCGGCGAGCCAGCGCAGATCGCGCTTTTGCTTGTGCTCGATGCGCAGCGCCGCGCGTAGCATCAAGCCGTCGAGGGGCAACGCGCCCGAGTGATTGGCGACCACGATGCAGCGCCCTTCGCTCGGCACGTTGTCGATGCCCTCGACCGTGGTCCGGAAGTAGCTACGATACAGGAACTCGACCACGGGTTTGACGCGTTGTTCGAAGCTGGGATCCAGCCCGAAATCGTCGAACTCCTCGGAGCGGCTGCGCATCGCCGAGCGACCCCATTTGCGTGAGATGAAGTCTTCGACCGGCAGCTCCGCCGGTTCGACGCGCGCCGGCGGTGAAGAATCCGACTTGGCCAAGGCGCCACGCCGCTCCGAGCGCGGGGCGTTGTCGTCCGCGTCCGCGTCCGCGGAGGCGTCCTCGAAATGGCGCTGACGAATCAGCCCGTCGAGGCGGGCCTCGAGCGCGCGGATTTGCGCTTCCACGTCGCCCGTTTTGCGCTCTTGCGGCGCAGGCGGCGTGCTGTCGAAGGCTTCGCCGTACTGGGTGGTCAAGGGCACGACGCGCGCGCCGATCCCGAGCTCGAACGCCTCTTCCGAGTCGATGTCCGTATCGCTCAGACCGGCTTCGACGACCGCAGTGCGCTCGTCGAGCATGCCCGAGGGCGCGTGCCGCTCCGGCTGGGGCGTGTGGACGCGCTCTTCAGCGGGCCTTCCCGCGGGCGGCGGACGATTACGGCCCGTGCGCCGGGCCTTGCGCTTCGGGTTCGAGGGGCCCCCCTTGTGGTCGGTGCGCGCGACTGGCGGGCGGGCGTCGCCGCGCGGCTCGCTCTTGGCCGGGCGGGGCCGTCCCGACTGGTTCGCGCTCGAGTCGCGCTTGGGCCGTTTGTCCTTCCTTTTCACGCGGGCGTCTCCGAAAGCAATTTGACATCGCGCAGGTGCTGCGCGTTGGCATAGTCGATCAAGGCTTCACGACTGGTGTAGAGCGGCTCGAAGCCCAGCTCTTTGCGAGCCAGGGCGCCGTCGGCCACGCAGATGTACTGCAGGTAATCGAAAAATGCCGGCGGGGCTTCGGCCAATTGCGTCAGCCACAGCGCCGTCGTGAGGCCCGAAGCCAACGAGCGCGGTAAGGGCAGCATGGTGCGACCCGCGAGCTTGATCACGGTGCGCAGCGGCAAGACTCCACCACCGACGATGTTGAAGATGCCGGGCACGTCGTACAGTGCCGCTAAACGCAAGGCGCGCACGGCGTCCGCCTCGTGCACGAACTGCCACAACGGATCGAAGCCGAGCACGGTCGGGGTCAGTCGATGACTCAAGTAGCGCGTGACGAAATTGTCGACCGTCGGACCCAGCATCGGCGCGATGCGCAGCACCGTGGCCATGCGACCTTGCCCGGGGCGACCGAAGCGAAGTACCTCATTTTCGGCCTCCATCTTGTCGGCAAAGAAGGATTCGGTGCGCCGAGCGCGGAGCGGGTGCTTCTCCGACAGGTAGTTGGGGTTGGTGGCATGCGCGCCGTACAGCAGCGTTTGGCTGCGCATCACGACCTTGTGCACCTTCGTGCGCCGGCAGGCATTCAGCACGTGCATCGTGCCGACGCTCTCGAGCTCGTGCGCGAAGGCGGTGGAGTGCGTCGGTGAATCGAGGAACGCCAAATGCACCACGACGTCGACGGCTTCGGCCGACAAGATCTCCGCCATGCGTTCTTCGGCGAGGCTCTCGGTCAAGCTGACGTTGTACACGCGTGACTTGGCGCCTGCCGTCGCTGGCGCTTCGCTGTCCAAACATACGATGGCCCGCACGTTCGGATCTTCTTCCAATAACCCAATTAGGTTACTGCCCAAAAATTGCGCGGCGCCAGTGACGGCGACCACGCGACGACGCGCGGGGGGGGCGCCCAAGCGACCCCGTTCGGCAAGTATCAGCGAGTGCGAAGATGTAAGCGAGTTACTCACCCGGCACTCCTTTGGGACAAGTGTCTTTGGTTCATCCGGTGGCTGGCAAAGTAATCGAAATGTCCCCGATTCCTAGAGTACATCTACTCAAAAAGCTCCAGCTTGCGCCTGGGGAGAGCCAAGCCGAGCACGCGGGCGGGAGGTGTGCGGAGCGAGGCGAGGCGAGGCGAGGCGCAGCGGTAGCCGGAAAATGCGCATTGAGTCACCGCTAGAGCCGCGGAAATTGCAAGGAGTTTCCTGTTCAGAGCGGGCCCTGTGAATTACACTCGGTCATTGATGGCCGAAGCCTCGGTGGTCGCTGGCTCGATGCTCGGGCCGTATTCGTTGGGCGACCGCCTAGGAATGGGCGGCATGGCCGAGGTGTACGTGGCGCACCGGGCTGGCCCGCGAGGCTTTGCCAAGCGCTTTGCGGTCAAGCGCATCTTGCCGGAGCTGGCGCAAGACGCCCGCTTCGTGGCCATGTTCTGCGACGAGGCCCGCATTTGCGCCGCGCTCAGCCACCCCAACATCGTGCAGGTGGTGGACTTCGGCGAGTCCAACGGCGAGCTGTTCATGGCCATGGAGTTCGTCGATGGCGTGTCCCTGGCGCGCTTACTGCGCTCGGTGTCCGCGCGTCGGGAGCGTTTTCCCCTGGCGATCGCGCTGCACATCGCGCACGAGGTGCTGCGCGGTCTGGCGTTCGCTCACCAGGCTCGGGACGAGCACGGTCGGCCGCTCGGCATCGTGCACCGCGATGTTTCCCCCGGCAACGTGCTGATCGGCCGCGCCGGTGACGTCAAACTGGGCGATTTTGGCATCGTGCGCAGTGAGTTCGTCGACCGGCGCACCTACCCCGGCGAGCTGAAGGGCAAGGTCGGCTACATGTCACCCGAACAGGTGATGGGCACGGACGTCGACCCGCGCAGCGATCTGTTCACGGTCGGCATCATCTTGGCCGAGATGCTGCTCGCGCGCCCGCTGTTCTCTGGTCAGAACGAATTCGAGATCCTGACCAACATTTACGAAGCCAACCTGAGCGTGCTCGACCGTCATGGCTTGGAGCTCAACGCGGGCGTGCTCGAGACCCTGCGCAAAGCCTTGTCGCGCGAGCCGGAGCGGCGCTTCCAGAGCGCCGTGGACTTTGCCACGGCGGTGCGCGAGGTCGTGCGTGAGCTCGACCTGCAGCTGGGTGATGCGGAGCTCGTGCCCTGGCTGTCGAGCTTGGGCATTTTGCCGTCGCGCAGCGGCACTCACGAGCGGCTACTGCAGGCGCAGGCCGAGCAAGCGCAGGCCCAAGCCCAAGCCCAAGCGCAGGCGCAAACGCTCGAGTCCAACTCGCGGCTCACGACCGTACCGGTTCCGGGCATGTCCCCCGGGCAATCCGGGCAGCGCTTGGCCCAGCAACCGCCGCCGGCGGCGCGTGCACCGCGCTTCGGTGAGCCGCTCACGCGCGGCGCTTCCTGGCGCAGCGCGCTCGATCGCATGACCTTGCCGGCGGTGCTGCATGCGGTCGCCGCGCGTCAAGAGACGGGCGTGCTCGTGGCCCGCAACGAGCGTCGCGAAAAGCACTTTTACTTCGTGGAGGGCGAGCTGCGCGCCGCGCGTTCCACCGAGCACGCCGAGCTGCTCGGCACGCGCCTACTGCGCGCCGACCGCATCACCGAGCGCGATCTGACCGACGCCCTGAACACTTGCAAACAAACCGGGCGCTCGCTGGGTGAGGAGCTCGTGGCGCGCGGCATCGTCCGCGCCAGCTCTCTCTTGCGCGAGCTGGTCGAGCAAGTCGAGGCGCGTTTCATCGAGCTATTCGCATGGAGCGACGGCACCCTTTGGTTCGTGCCCGGGGTGCGCGACCTGCACCTGGAGGTCAAGGCCCCCGCGCTCATGCCCGCCTTGGTCACACACGCCATTCGCGAAGCGTACACCGAGGACGAAATTGCGCTGTGGTTCGCCCGCGCCTGCAAGCTACCCATTACCCGCGGCCAAGCGCGCCGTGTCGACCCAACCAAGCTCGGCCTCTCGCTCGCCGAGCGCCGCGCCCTCGAACGCGCCGCCCACGCGACGTCCATCGAAGGCCTGGTCAGCGAGCTGTCCGCCGAACGCGTGGCGACCCCGCGCGAGACGCTCTTCGGCCTATTCGTAGGCGTCAGCATCGGGATGGTTGCCGTCCCTGGCTGGCGCTGAGCGCGGCTGCTCAGCGGCGCGTCGAAGGTGGGGCGGGGACCGTCGAGCGGCGAGCGTTGGTGGAGGGCGGGTTGAGCGTGCGCACGGAGGCGACGGGCGAGGATTCGGGCTCGTCGTCCTCGAGCAGATCCTTCAGGGTCTTCAATTCGACCGGCTTGAAAAGCGTCGGGCAGGCGCAATTTTTCAGGTATTCGGCCTCGGCCCGGCCGAGTGCGCCGCCGGTCACGAACACGAAGCGTTTGGCCAGCTCGGGCCGTCGCGCGCTGATGCGCGAGTGCAGGGTGTCGCCGTTGCGCCCCGGTAGGAACACGTCGCACAGCACGAGATCGGGCGTGTAGTTTCGATCCAGCAGCTCGACCTCGGCTTCGGAGGCGGCAGCGGCGGTGCGCACCAGGTGCGGTTTGAGCGCGCGACGCATGGAGCGCGCGAACACGGGGTCGTCGTCGACCACGAACACCTGTCGCGGTCGCACATCGCGCATGCGTTGTTTCGGGGCACGCACGGGCACGAGCGGGATGAGACCACTGTCTTCCTGCACGCGCGTGAGCAACACGCGGAACGAAGCGCCGCCACCCGGGCGGTCGTGCACTTCGATGTGTCCGCCGTGCGCCGTCACCACGTCGCTGCAGATCTTGAGTCCGAGACCTGTGCCCTGGCCGCGTTCTTTGGTCGTGTAAAACGGCCGAAAAATGTGCTGGACGGCGCCTGGCGCAATGCCTGGGCCGTTGTCTTCGACGACCAGCGCGAGCTGCTCGCCGCAGCTCATCACGCGCACCCAGATCTGCGGTTGCTTGCTGGCCTCGGCGGCGTCGGCCGCGTTGAACACCAAGTTCAGCACCACTTGCCCGAGACTGTCCCGGCGACCCACGGTGTAGACCGGGCCATCGAGCTCTTGCGTGAGCGTGATGCCACGGCGCTCCAGGTGCGGCATGGCGATCGCGAGTGAGTCCTTCACGATCGTCAGTACGTCCACGCACTCGGGCGAGATTTCACGGCGGGAGACCAGCGAGAGTTGCTCGACCGTATCGCGGATGCGCGCCACGGCGGTTTGAATGTCGGAGGACACCTCACCGAGCTCGCGGATCGCGCCCGACATGTTCGGATCCGCAGCGTCGGACAGCTCCGCCACTTGCTCCACCAAGCGGCCCAGCTCTTCTTGCTGCAGCAGCATCGCGCCGGCAGGGCCGCGCAGCTCGTGCGCGACGCTGGCGGTGATCAAGCCCAAGCTTGCCATGCGGCTGGCCTCAGCCAGCTCGTCGTTGCTCGGAACGGGCGTCGAGCGGATCTGTTCGCGCTCCAGCGCGACCGCCATCATGTTGGCCACGGTGGTGGCGAAGAGCCGCGCTTCTTCGTCGACCCGCGCCAGATCGTCGAACAAGAGCACGAACACGCCCTGCGCGACTCGGCGCAGCAGCACGGGCACGGCCAGGGCGGTGCGCGCCCCGAGCGCGAGGATCTCGCCCGCGTCGTCGATGCCCTCGCGATCGTGACCGAGATCGCTGAGCAGGACGGGGCGTCGCGTGCTCAGCGCGCGTTGGGCGATCGTGGTCAGCGCTCGCCGCAGCACGAGCAGCTGCGAGCCGCCGCGATCGCCGAGCCCGCGCTCCGAGATCGACTCCATCCCCGAATCGAGGGTGAAGGCCGCGCCTGCACGGGCTCGCATGCTCTCGAACAGCACGTCGAGCGAGTCGCCGAGCAGCCCACCACTCGACTCGCTGGCGAGACGGCTCGATAGGCTGTGAAGCGCGTCTAAACGTTGCAGACGCAGGAGCGGATTCATGGTGGATTGCGTCAGAGCCCGTTGCAGAAAGCCCCTTGAGACAGCCCTCACAAGATAGGGCTTCCGGCGCGCAAAAGCCAAGTATCTGCGGCGCTTCGCAGCACTTCTCGAGCGACCAGCGTTGCGCGAAGGCTTTGGGGCGGTGAAGCAGGCCGCGGCCGTCAGCGCGGCGTTCCAGTGACGTCGTAACGGAGGACGGGGTAGGGCGCAAAATCACTGACGATCTTGAACCCCGCCTGCTCGTAGATACTGAACGGCCCGGTCCAGAGCTCGGCCGGGCCGAGCAGCTCCGCGCGCCGCGGGAAGGCCTCGATACAGCGCGCGCCGCGCGCCTCGGCGAGCCGCACCGCGTGCTCGACCAGGGCTCGCGCCACGCCGCGCCGCCGGAATTCCTCGTCGACCAACAGGCAACCGATGGTGAGCACGCCCTCGCGCGGACCCGAGAGCGCAGGCAACCCGCGGTACAAACGCTGGTCGTAGAGCTTGGGCACGCGCTCTGCCGGGCTCAACTTCAGCCAGCCGACGGCCTGGCCAGCGTGCAACGCAACGACGCCTCTTAACTCCGCGTGCGCCGTGGCCAGGCTTTCCACGAACGCGGCGCGGTTCTGCTCGGGCGCGTGGAACAGCCGATCGAGCCAGGCATTCTTATCGCCCGTGAAGTGCCAGTACTGACAATGACAGGGCGTGCTGGTGCGTTCGAACAACGAAAGCAAAGCGTCCGAGTGCGCGGCCTGTGCGGCCGCGACCTCGAGCTGCAATTCCGGTTCCGAGCTCACGAGGCGCTAGCGCTCAGCGAGCGGGCGGCAAGGCGGGACCGCCGGGCGAGGTGAGCCGCTCGACGGCGGCAGCGAGTGTGAACAGCCGCTCTTCCTCGAACGCGGGTGCGAGCAGCTGCAGGCCGACGGGCAACGAGGGCTGAGTAGCCGTGGCTTTGGCCATGCCGCACGGCACGCTGAGGCCCGCGATGCCAGCGAGGCTCGCCGGCAAGGTGTAGATGTCCGCCAGATACATGGCTAGCGGATCATCGGCCTTTTCGCCGAATTTGAAGGCGGTGCTCGGGCTGGTGGGCGCCGCGATGGCATCCACGTGCTCGAACGCGCGATCGAAATCTTGCTTGATCAGCGTGCGCGTCTTCTGCGCCTTGCGATAGTAGGCGTCGTAGTAGCCCGAGCTCAGCACGTAGGTGCCGAGCAAGATGCGGCGCTTCACCTCGGGACCGAAACCAGCGTCGCGCGTCTTGCCGTACAGCGCTTGCAGATCCGCGCGCGGCGGCTCGACGCGTAGCCCGAAGCGCACGCCGTCGAAGCGCGCGAGGTTGCTGGAGGCCTCGGCGGTGGCCACGATGTAGTACGTGGCGATGCCGTGCTTCGTGTGTGGCAGCGCGACGGGATGCACCGAGCAGCCTTCGCGTTCGAGCGCGCTGATCGCGGCCTTGACGCTTTCGGCAACCGCGGGATCCAAGCCCTCACCGAAATATTCTTCGGGGATGCCGATGCGCAGGCCCTTCACCGGGCGATCGCAGGCGGCTTCGTAGGCGCCGACGGGCACGTCTGCGCACGTGGAATCGTGGCCATCGGCGCCGGAAATCACCTCCAGCAGTCGGGCCGCGCTGCGCGCGTCGCGCGCGAACGGGCCCACCTGATCCAGGCTCGAAGCGAACGCGACCAAGCCGTAGCGCGACACGCGCCCGTAGCTCGGCTTGACGCCCACGATGCCGCACAGCGCGGCGGGTTGCCGGATAGAGCCACCGGTGTCGCTGCCAAGCGAGCCCGCGGCCATGCCGGCCGCGACGGCTACGGCGCTGCCGCCGCTGGAGCCGCCCGCGGTGCGCGCCTCGTCCCAGGGGTTCTTCATCGGACCGAAGGCGCTGTTCTCGCCGGACGAGCCCATCGCGAACTCGTCCATGTTGGTCTTGCCGACCAGCACGGCGTCGGCCGCGCGCAAGCGCGCGACCACGGTGGCATCGTAGGGAGGGCGCCAACCGGTTTCCGCGCCCGAGCCGCCGGTGCCTTCGGCGTTGCGCCGAGTCAGGATCTTGGACGCGCAGGTGGTCGGCGCGTCCGCCGTGCACAGCGCGTCTTTGATCGCGAGCGGCACGCCGCTCAGCTTGCCCAGGGCTGCGCCGCTCGCGCGTTTGCGATCGACCGCGGCGGCCGCCGCCAGCGCGGCCTCGCGCGAAACGTGCAGGAAGGCGTGCAGACCGCTTTGCGCCGTCATGCGCTGCAACGCGCGCTCGGTCAGGGCCACGGCGCTGATCTCACCGCTCTTCACCTTGTCGGCTTGCTGCGGGATGGGCAGATCGAGGATGTCCCGGCTCATTCGTCGACGAACGCCGGAACGGCGAACCCTCCACCCGCGCTGCGCGGCGCTTCTGCCAGCGCTACTTGATTGCTCAGGCTCGGCTCGACGCTGTCCGGGCGAAGCGGGGCGCCGAGCACGGCCACCTGCGCGGTCTCCGCGACCGACGAGGTGTCGAGCTCGGACAGCGAGTTCACGTATTCGAGGATGTTGCCGAGATCCTTCTGCATGCGATCGATTTCGCTGTCAGCAAGCTCGAGTCGCGCGAGTTTGGCGACGTGTAGAACCGTTTCACGAGTGATGGCCATGATGAGCGGCGCGCAGGCTAGCATCATGGCCAGGGTTCTGCATTCGACGCGACGGCTCGGATTCGACTATCGTCGGCGTCATGTTTTCGTCGATCCCGCTGGCAGGCCGAGCGTCGGGCGTTCGCGAAACGCAGGGCGGGGGCGCGCCGCCGCCCGGTGGCTACGGTCCGCCGGGAGCTCCACCCCCCGGCGGGTACGGCCCGCCAGGCGGAGGCGGCTACGGTCCGCCGGGCGGGTACGGTCCACCCGGAGCACCTCCGGGCGGCTACGGTCCACCCGGTCCAGGAGGCTACGGTCCGCCGGCACCGCCCGCACCGCCCGCCAAACCCATCACTGGCTCGGCCGCGACCATCGCCATGCACGCGATGACCATCGATCCCCAGACGGGCCTGCCGCGGGGTGAGAAATCGCCCGCCAGCACGGCCGCGGTGATCGCCTTCGTGTGCGGGATCCTGATGTGCTTGGGTCCCTTCACCGCGCTCCCAGCGATTGTCGCCGGTGTGCTCGGTCGCAAGGCCGCGCGCGAGTTTCCGCAAACGGTGGGCGGCCGCGGCATGGCGACGGCGGGCCTGGTGCTCGGCATCGTCAATCTTTCGCTCTTCCTCTTGCTGCTTGGCCTGCTCATTGCGAGACGCTTCGGCTCGTGAAGCGCGCCCCCAGCTCGCGCGCATGGGCATCCGTTCAGGCGTAATTTCAGCTGGATCCGAAGACGCGCCCGCTCGCAACTCGGCTTCGGGCCGCACCGACTGGCTCGGGTGCCCGAGCTCCCGCAGCCATCGTCTTGCTCGACGCCGAGAGATCTGGCCGATATGCTCCAACGCAGGGGCGGTCGGCCCCTCGCACGCGCCCGAGGTAGCAACTTGACCGAGTTTCGTGAGTTCCAGGACGGCGAAGTGATCGCAGGCACGCGCTATCGCGTCCTGCGTTTGATCGGGGTCGGCGGCATGGGCTCGGTGTACGAGGTCGAGCACATCGAGCTCGGCAAACGCTTCGTGCTCAAAGCCCTGCTGCGCGAGCTTTCTCGGCGTGATGACTTGGTGCAACGGCTGCGCAACGAGTGGCGCGCGCTGGCTCGCCTGCAGCATGCCAACATCGTCAACGTCACGGACGCCGGTACCTCCGGCGGTGGCGTGCCGTTCTACGTGATGGAGCGCCTGGACGGTGACACGCTCGCCGAGCTTTTACGGCTTAAAAGCCGACTTTACGTGCTCGAGGCCGTGAACATCGCGGTCTCCGTGCTGGAAGCGCTCAGCGCCGCGCACGAGATCGGCATCATTCACCGCGACGTGAAGCCGGCCAACGTGTTCATCGTCAACGGCGGCGGTGTGAAGCTGCTCGACTTCGGCATCGCCAAGATCGCCGACGCCACCAGCGTCGTCACCGCCCGCGGTTTGGCGGTCGGCACGCCGCGCTACATGTCCCCGGAACAAGCGCGCGGCGAACGCGTCGACGGCCGCTCGGACATCTACGCCAGCGCGTTGATCCTGTTCGAGATGATCGCCGGCGTCGGCCCGTTCGATGACCTGCGCGACGCCAACGAGCTGTTGCTGGCGCACATGGCGCGCGAGGCTCCGCCGCTGTCGACTTTCGTGAGCGGCGTCTCGCCCGAGCTGGAGCGGATTTTAGTGGACATGCTGGCCAAGGATTGCCGAAAGCGGCCCGCCCACGCGCGCGATGCCGCCGAACAATTGCGGCGTTTCGCGCTCCGTCAGCCCTCGATCCCGGCCACGGACGCGCCCACGGCGCAAGCGGGCTACGCAGCCGAAACCGTCGCGGCGGGCCAGCGACGCCAGCGGCCGGCCAGCACCGTGCATGAGTCGATTACGCGCCCCGAGGGGGCACGGCGTAACGTGCCGGCGAGCGAAGCCAACCTCACGGAGGACTCACTCACCCAGCGCATCTCGCTTGCGCCCGAGACCACGCAAGTCACGCTCTCCGCCAGCACGGGCGAAGCGTTCTCGGTAAGCTCGGTCCCGAATACCACCTTCGTGTCAGCGCCATCATTCGATGGCTCCACGACCTTGCAAATGTCCACCAATTCGACGCGCACGCCGAGCTCAGTGCCCCGGCCAAGCTCAGTGCCCCCGAAAGCCTCGCGCCCAGCTCCGAGCCCCGTGCCCAGCGCGGCCCCCGAACGGACCGAGTTGCTCGGTGAGCTCCCGCTGGCGGCTCCGTTCGAACCGCCCGACACGCGCACCCACGTGCCGCTCCCAGAGCGAGCGCGTACGCCCAGCGTCACGCCGCCGCCCGTCGTCGATACGGGCCGCTCCGACGGCCCCGTGTCTCCCAGCGGGCAGCGAATGCGCCGCTGGACCGCACTGAGCGCCGCGGCCCTGGGCGTGCTAATCGCGGCCGGCTTCGCGCTGCGCGGCCCGGCCGATCCGGCCGAAGGCGACGAACCGGTGGCTGCCGCGCAAGCTCTGCCCGCCGCCCCCGCGAAAGCGAAGGTCGTTCAGCGCGAAACCCCGCCCGCAGTGGCAACGGTCGCGGTCGCCCCGCCGCTCGCGAGCGCGAGCGCAGCTCCCGCCTCAGCCTCAAGCGCGGCCCCGACGGCGTCTGCAGCCTTGACGGGAGCTCCGGCGGCGAGCGCTTCCGCGACAAATTCTCGAATCATTTTAGATACTCAACGGCTCAGGAGTAGCTCGGCACTGCGTCACACGCCGGCCCCTGGGGAGCCCTTCCCAACCCCCCGAGCGCGCCTGCCGGCCAAAAGGCCTAGCGAGCCCGCGTTGCCTGCGTCGGGCCTGTAAATCAGGCTCGATTTGGGTACTTGCGCAGCGGCCGCTCGTGCCGTAAGTTCCGCGCCCCTTGCCGTCCGGGCAGGGCTTCTAAACCCATAAAAACCACACGCCCCACACGCGACCAATCGAATCCGGTGCTTCTCCTCCCATTACGGGCGGTGGAAGTTGATTCGAAGGCGGGGCGGAGGAAAAACCGAAAGGAGCAAGCGTTCCCATGGCTGAATCAGTATCGGGTGTTCACTCGCCCAGCGAAACGTTCGAAGGCCCCAGCGAGATCGCAACCAAACTGCGCGATCCCGCCAACCCCCTGACTGTCCGCGAGCTCTTCGAAGCCGGCGTGCACTTCGGTCACCAGACCAAGCGCTGGAACCCGAAGATGCGCCAGTACATCTACGGCGCCCGCAGCGGCATTCACATCGTCGACCTCGATCAGACGGCCCGCTTGTTCAAGCGCGCGTATGACTTCGTGAGCGAGACCACCGCGCGCGGCGGCGGCGTGCTGTTCGTCGGCACCAAGCGCCAGGCGCAAGAAATCGTCAAAGAAGAGTGCCGCCGTGCCGGCATGTACTTCGTGACGAATCGTTGGCTGGGCGGCACCTTGACCAACTTCCGCACCATCAAGGGCGGCCTCGATCGCCTGCGCTCGATCGAGCGCATGAAGGAAGACGGCACCTACGAGCAACTGCCGAAGAAAGAGACCGTGCAGCTCGAGAAAGAGCGCGCGCGCCTCGAGAAGTACATCGGCGGCTTGAAGGGCATGGGCGCGGTTCCGAGCGCCGTGTTCATCATCGACCCGGCTCAAGAAACCATCGCGGTGCAAGAAGCTCGCAAGCTGCGCGTGCCAATCGTCGCCATCACGGACACCAACTGCGATCCGGATCTGGTCGACTACGTGATCCCGGGCAACGACGACGCAATTCGCTCGGTGCGCCTGATCACCGGCGCGATCGCCGATGCGTGCGTCGCCGGTTCGGCTCGTCGCCGCGAGTTCCAGCAGCAGCGCGACCGCGACAGCAACTCGAACGATGGTCGCGACGGTGGTCGCCAAGGTGGCCGCCCGGGCAACGATGCCCAGGTCGTTTACGCCGGCGGCCGCGGCGGCCGCGGTGGTTCGGACTCTTCGAACTGAGAGGTAAACATGTCGCAAGTAAGCATGCAGCTAGTGAAGGAGCTCCGCGACCGCACGCAGGCGGGGCTCAATGATTGCAAAGCCGCGCTGGTCGAAGCCGAAGGCCACCTGGAAAACGCGGTCGTCATCATCCAGAAGAAGGGCCTCGCCAAGAGCGTGAAGCGCGCAGGCGCGATCGCCAGCGAAGGCCTCGTGGTCACCAGCGTCACCGCCGACGGCAAGCTCGGCGCGATCGCCGAAGTCAACATCCAGACCGACTTCGCCGCGCGCAACCCCGAGTTCGTTGCCTTCACGGGCAAGGTCGTCGAGGCCGCGCTCAAAGCCAAGCTCGGTGCCGACCTCGGCGCAGAGCCCTTCCCGGGCGGCACGGGCACGATCGAAGAGAACCGCGCGGCACTCGTCGGCAAGCTCGGTGAGAACATCACCGTGCGCCGCTGGGATCGCCTGTCGATCGACGGCGCTGGTCGTGTGCACTCCTACGTGCACATGGGCGGCAAAGTCGGCGTGCTCTTGGCCGTTCGCACCGGCAGCGACGCCGCAGCCAAGGCCCCCGCATTCGAGAAGTTCGTGGACGACAGCGCCATGCAGATCGCTGCCATGTCGCCCCAGTTCCTGAACGTCTCGGAAATGCCAGCCGACGCTCGCAGCAAACAAGCCGCGATCTTCGACGCCCAACTGATCGAAGAAGGCAAGCCAGATGCGGCACGCCCCAAGATCATCGAAGGCAAGCTCGCCAAGTGGGCCAAAGAGGTCTGCCTGCTCGAGCAAGAGAGCGTGATCGACACCGACAAGACCGTCGAAGCCCTACGCGCGGGCCTCGCCAAAGAGCTCGGCACCGACGTCACCCTGAGCCGCTTCGCGCGCTTCCAGGTCGGCGAAGGCATCGAGAAGCCGACCACGCCGGACTTCGCTAGCGAAGTGGCGAAGATGGCTGGCGGCTGAGAGCGCACAGCTCGCATTGGCGAGCAGGTGAGCAGTAGAGAAGGCTCGAGGTGAAAACCTCGGGCCTTTTTTGCGTTTTACAGCCCGTACACCTTGCTTCGGTCACCTACGAGGTCATGGAGTGCATCGCGCGTATCGACGACCAGAGTTGCTTCACGCAGCAACCGTTCGCGCTCGAGCAGCGTGTGATCGGTGACGATGATCACCGCGTCGAAACCGGCGAAGTCAGTGGCCGGGTCGATGCTCGTGAGCTTTACCCCTTCTTCGTCGAGCTGCGGGACATGGGGATCCATGTACGCCACGTGCGCTCCGCGCTGCCTTAGTTCGTGAATAATCGCGAGGGCAGGGGACTCACGCACGTCGCGAACGTCGCGCTTGTAGGCAACGCCGTAGATCAAGATCTTCGAGCCACGCACGGCTCGCGAATGATCGTTCAGCGCTTCGCAGGTTCGCTCGACTACGTAGCCAGGCATGCCACTATTGACGGAGTCAGCAAGCTCGATGAAGCGCGCCTGGTACTGCAGCGTGCGCAGCTTCCAGGACATGTAGAGCGGATCGACTGGGATGCAGTGCCCGCCGAGACCCGGGCCCGGGTAGAATGGCATGAAGCCGAACGGCTTGGTGGCGGCCGCGCGGATCACTTCGAAGGGATCGATGCCGAGCTTGCGGCTCATCATCGCGATCTCGTTCACGAGCCCGATATTGACGGCGCGGAACGTGTTCTCGAGCAGCTTGACCATCTCCGCCGTCTCGGTCGACGACACGGGCACAATCTCCTCCAGGATATGCGAGTAGAGGGCGGTCGCCATGGCCAAACACTCGGGGCTGGCACCGCCTAGAACCTTCGGCGTGTTTTTGGTCTTGTACACCTTGTTCCCGGGGTCGACGCGCTCCGGAGAAAACGCGATGAACACGCTGCGTCCCAACTCGGCGCCCTGCTCGGTCAGTTTGGGGACCAATACTTCGGTCGTCGTCCCCGGGTAGGTGGTCGATTCGAGAATCACGAGCATCCCATCATGCTGGTGGCGAGCGATCTCTTCGGTCGCGGCCAGGATGAAGCGCATGTCGGGATCCCGGGTCTTGTTCAGGGGCGTCGGCACACAGACGATGACCGCGTCGGCTTCGCGCAGCACGGCGGGATCGGTACTGGCATCCAGCATGCGCGCCTTCACGTGGGGCGCCAGATCGCCGGTCGGTACATCCGCGATGTACGACTCACCGGCGTTGAGCAAGCGCACCTTCTCGGGATCCTTGTCGAAGCCTGTGGTGCGGAACCCCGCGCGCGCGAACTCGGCAACCAGCGGCAAGCCGACGTAGCCGATCCCGATCACGACCACGCGGGCGGACTTGGACTCGATTTTTTGGAGCAGGGACGTCATTGCTCGCCAACGCTCCTGGCAAACATTGCTGCCGCTTCGTCCAAGCGCTGAAATGCGTAGCCGTTCGAGCGTAGGGTTTCCACGACGGCCGAAAGCGCGCTCAGCTTGCGTTCGAGCGGAACGCGCACATCCGGTTGCACGGCGCGCACCGCCTTCGGCACGTCGTCCGCTTCGAGAAAGTCGATGCCATGCAATTCCAAGTTGACGAAGGGCAGCCCCACCAACCCGTGCGTGAGCAACCGCGCGCCGCTCGGGCCGAGTACCGTCAGGCTCGTGCCGATGAATGGCAGGCGAAGCGGTCCCACCACTTGGATCGGCAGCTCAAGCAAGCTCCCACCCCTCGTCCAGTAGGGGTCGCCCGCGCGATAGGGGGTTATAGGCGCACGGAGCACGTCCGGGCTATCGAGCACGGATTTCGAAACGCGGCCGCGCAGTTTCATGCTCAGTAGCGCGGCAGCCTTCGCCGCGTAGTACGGAGGGCACGGAAAGACGGATGAGTCGTAGCTGAAGCCGGCCTCGCGCAACACGCCCATCAGTCGGTCGCTCATCGTGTAACCGGGTGCGCGGAAACCCTGCGGTCGCACACCCAGGAGTGCCTCGATGCGGTGGTTCGCTTCGACCACCTGATGCCTCTGCTCACCGGCTTCTCGCTTCGTCAAATCATAGCAATGATCGAGCGAGTGATTGCCGATCTCATGTCCGTCCGAGACCGCTCGCCGCAACAACGCCACGTTCGGCTCGCGCTCCAAATCGCGGGCGATCACGAACAGAGTCAGGGGCAGGGCCAGGCGAGCTGCAAAATCTCGAATCCGACCGAGCGCGAGATCATAAACGGCGTGGCAGGGGGCGGCCGACGCCAGATCGTGAATTGCCGTGTAGCAGGCAATATCATCGAGATCGATCGAAACGGAGCAAAGTCGCACGGGCCGTTTATAGCTCGGAGCTGTGGGGTCTGCTCGCATGTCGCTCGCCCGTCGTCCCCCCATCGCTAGCAAGGGCACCCCCAGCTAAATCTGCAAAATCGTGGGAACCATCCTTGGGGTGCTTCCCGAACACGAATCGTGTGTGAATCGCCCGCAAACCGTGCTTGGGCAGCGGAGTCGCACAGAGGCACTTTGCATGCCGTTTCGGACGGGACGGATTCGCTTGTTCCCCGTGAAGTCACGCGCTATCTGACGCAAATTCGCCGCTAACCAGTACGTTCTCGAGAATTGGATGCTTACTTTGACCCAGCCGACAGATCACCCGCTCGATGCCGGCGTTCCGCCTGGAGCTTCGGCTCCCGCAGCCTCGTCTGAATGCGAGCTCACCGTAGTTATGCCCTGCCTGAACGAGGCTGATACCATCGAGGTGTGCGTCTCGAAGGCGATGCGCGCGATCGCGGCAGCAGGGATCGATGCGGAGGTGGTGATCGCCGACAACGGAAGCACTGATGGCTCCCAGGGGCTGGCCGAAAAGCTCGGCGCGCGCGTCGTAAACGTACCAGCCAAGGGTTACGGGAGCGCACTCATGGGCGGCATCGCGGCGGCGCGAGGCCGGTACGTGATCATGGGCGACGCAGACGACAGCTACGACTTTCTGGAGATCCCGAAGTTCGTGCAAGAGCTTCGGCGTGGCTTCCAGGTCGTGCAGGGCTGCCGGTTGCCGTCTGGTGGTGGAACGGTATTGCCCGGCGCCATGCCCTTCCTCCATCGCTGGTGGGGCAACCCCATGTTCTCGATCATGGCGCGCACCATGTTCCGCGCGCCCATCCACGACATTTACTGCGGCATGCGCGGCTTCACCAAAGAAGCCTACCTGAGCCTCGATCAGCGCTGCACGGGCATGGAATTCGCGACTGAGATGATCATCAAGGCCAGCCGCTTCGGCCTGAAAATCGGCGAGGTGCCGATCACTCTGCATCCCGATGGGCGAAAGGCGCACGCGCCCCACTTGAAGACCTTTCGCGATGGCTGGCGGACCCTGCGCTTCTTTTTGACCTGCAGCCCGCGCTGGTTGTTCTTATGGCCCGGCGTGCTGTCGTTCTTCATCGGCCTGGTTGGCTACGCCTTGGCCCTGCCCGGCACGGAGATCGCGGGCGCAAAGCTAGACGTGCACACTCTGCTGGTCGCAAGCTTGGCGCTGCTGATTGGACAGCAGGCGATCTTGTTCGCGCTGTTCGCGAAGATGTTTTCGCTCAACGAAGGTCTGTTACCTTCCGATGCGCGCGTGGACCGATTCTTCGGCTTCTTCACGCTCGAAAAGGGATTGGCATTGGGGTCGGTAGCCGCGCTCGTTGGGGGCGGTCTGGTCGCGTTTGCCTTTGCCCTTTGGCAGAGAACCTCGTTCGGGTCGCTCGACTACGCCTACACGATGCGATTCGTTATTCCGGGTGTGACGCTGATCGCGCTCGGCATCCAATCGATCCTCGGCAGCTTCATGATCAGCATCATGTCGATCGGCCGCAGATGACCGCGAGCACGGGTAGCGCGGCCTAGGGGACGATCACTAGGAACGGCCAGGGATGAGAGAAGTTCGGGTTGATCGGGTCGATCGAATCGATCGTGAATCGATACGCCGAGCGCCCCGCATTCATGGGAGGATTGGCGGGAATGGTGACCGTGGCCGTTACTTCGTCTCCGTTGTTCACGGTCGTGGTGCTTAGAACCGCCTGCCCGTTGAAGTCGCTGTATGGTTCCCATCCCCAATTGACGCCGAGCTCCCAGTCCGGCGCGGGCATGTTTGACCAAGCTCGGGCGTTGATCGTCAGCGTTGAGCCCGGCTGTGCGTGATAGATGGTCTGCTCTGCGGAGACCGAAAAAAACGGGTGTTTGGGATCGCTGGGCTGACAGGGGTTTTTGCCGGCTTCGGCGGCGGCATTCGACCAGTGGTCCTGTACCGTGAAGCCCTCGACCACGTGGTAGGATTGGTTCTCGCAAAGGTCGGATACCTCAATGCCCGTCAACATTTGCCAGGCCTCGAGCGGTCCGCCGTCAGAACTGTCCAATTGCCAGGCTGGGTTAGCCGTGGAATACGGGTCTGTCGCCATCTCCATAAGTTCGTGCGACGCGACGTTCGTGGCGATCATCAGCTCGTCCCCTGATGAAAACGAACACCGTGGAATGATGGCGAAAGGTACTTTGCCGGTGAAAGTCGGATTGACGATCGACGCCAATTCGTGAAGACCCGCAAACCCGCTGCAGTTGGAGATTGCCCCGGCGGTGATCTTCGTCTCGGCTGGATAGTAGAGCACGAAGACAGTATTTGCGGAAGGAGTCGGCAGTGAGCCGTCAGCCACCCGCGCGTCGATCCAACTCGCGATCTGAACATCCGAGATCGGCGAGACGGGCACAAATTGCGCTGCAGCCTTGCGTGTGCCGACTTCCACGCCGTATTCAGCGCCCACTCGCCTCCAATAGTCGCTTGCCACGATCCAGGTATTGAAACGTTCGAGGTCGTCGCGCAGCGGATCGTCTCCAAAGTAAACCGGGACAAGCTCGATGTTCTTGATCACGGGCCCACCGTGGTACGTGACCAGCGGATACGGCTGGTGCGGAGCTGAGACGAAGTCGGCGTTCGACGCGCCGCTCGCTCCGGTTGCACCGCTCGCTCCCCCATCCGCAACGTCTGCCGTGCCGGCAGAGCCGGCAGCGTCTGCCATGCCCGCATAGCCGGCAGCGCCTGCGGCGCCGGCCGCTCCGGCGTTGCCGCCACTTCCAAGCGGTGTCGCTCCGGCCGACGCTTCCGCTCCGCAGTCAGCGGGAGTTCCGCCCGAGCTCGCTTCGCAATCGCCCCGCCCGCCATCCCACTTGGTGCCCGCTGCCGAACCGACTGACCCGTCGGGTGTTCGAGAACCGGGCTCACTGCAAGCCACGCACGCCTGTATGCACACCGCGAGAACACAGAGTGCTCTTCGACTGAAAGTTATAGAGAAGGAGGTCATGCTTTTCCGTGCGTGGTTGAACCTTGCGCTGCCGTGCTGCTACACTTCGGTCGAGCCATGGGCAAGAGTGAAGACGGTCAAGGCTACCTGATGCGGGGGGCGCTCGCGAACGATCTGTTTGTTACGGTGCGGTCGACACTTCCTCCCGTCGAGGTATTTCTGGCGGCGATGCAGTTCAGCTGGGGTCCAGGTCCAGGTCCAGGTCCAGGTCCGGCGGCCGCTGAGGTCGTGGTGTCGGAAGATCCAGCCGCGCCACGCAAGCGCTTCCACCTCGACGAATTCTACACTCGCATCGAGTGGCTGAGCGGGACGCTTGCTCACGTGCAGACGAATGGCGCAACAGGATCAATCGATTGGTCGGGGAGTGCCAATGACTTGCTTCGCGCCGAGCTTCGCATTTTTCCTGAGGGAGCCCCGGAAAGCGTCGGTATGTTCCTGCGCCTCGTGACGTCGCTGCTGCTACCGTCTCGACGTGCAGTGCTTGTTCATGCGAGCGGTGTGGTCAGTCAGGGGGAGGGCGTCATATTTCTGGGCGACTCCGGTGCAGGCAAGACGACCACCGCACGCAGGGTCGGTCGCGAGGGCGCGATGCGGTTTGCCGACGACATGACGATCGTTCATGCGGGGCCAGGGCACGGGGTTCGCGTCGAGCCCTGCCGTTTCGACCAGGGTGGGCGTCTTCCTGGCCGCGAGGATCGCAGTTGGCCTCTTCGTGCGGCTTACGACGTACGGAAGGGCGCATCAGCGACCCGGGACGCCGGCAAGGTCAAAGACCCGCTCGCTACTTGGTGCGCTGCAATTCTCAGCTCAACGGGCCCTCCAAGTTCGCTGCAGGCGCTCCTCGGCTTAGCCTCGGACCTCTGCAGGACCGTTCCTCCCCGAGCTCTTCACGTCAGCGCCTCGGGCTCCGTCCTCTCAGCGTGCTCGTTCGACGCACCCCGAGCAGATTTAGCAACATCTCGACCAGTCTAATGGTGTCTACCGATGAAGTTTAGCGATGAGACAGTGATTCGGCGCGCTCCCGCCGCGCTCTCCCGTGCGTTCGAGCACGAGGTTGCGGTCATCCTGCCCACAGCGAGCGCGGTTCGTGTGTTGAATGAAGTGGGCGCCCGCATCTGGGCGCTGGCCGACGGGCGTACGCTGGCGCAGATTCTCGACGTATTGGTGAACGAATATGAGATCGAGCGCACCGAATTGCGGGTGGATGCAGAAGCGTTTCTCTCCGAGTTGCAGGGTCGGGGTCTTTTAGAAGACCCTCCGGGGCCATGATGGAGGTCGCGTCATTCGAAGATTCACCGCTGGCTGCGTTGGTCGCGCTGGGCTCGTCGTCGAGCAATCCCGTCTCGCTGCACTTGTTGCTCGCTGATCGGTGTAACCACGCATGTCAACACTGCTACCAGGTCCAGGGGCTCAAGGGTGAGCTGACACGGGAGCAGATCGAGAGCCTGCTGCGTGATTTTCGGGCCGGGGGGGGGTTCGTCGTCACTTTCAGTGGTGGGGAAGCGACTTTGCGGGAGGATCTGATCCAACTGCTCGCTTACGCACACGAGCTGGGGCTTGCGACAATTCTCTACACGAACGGGTTCACCATGACGGAGGCGCTGGCCGGTGCAATTGCGGCTTGCCGTGTCTGGCGGGTGGAAATCAGCCTCTATTCGCACCTGGCGGCGGAGCACGATGCGGTGACGCGCGTGCCGCGATCCTGGGATAAGACGACGCAGGGGGTTCGCTGGCTGCGCGCGATGAGCGTAAACGTGACCCTCAAGTTCACGCCAACTGCGAGTTCCACTGCGAGCGCGGCCGACCTTGCAGCTCTTGCGCGTGAACTAGACGCACACTTGATCGTTGGCGAGGTGGTCATTGCCGGTGAGGCCGGACGCCTCGAACCAACGGCCGCGCGACGAGCGCCGGAGCATGCGATTAGCGCGGGCTTCGCTACTGCAACGGAGGCAGAAGCGAACCCGTTGGGCGGCGCGCCCTGTGGTGCGGGTGGTCAGCCCACTATTCGTTCCGATGGTCAGGTGCAGCCCTGCGCTCTGCTTCAAATTCCCTTGGGCCAGACTACCTCCGAGGCGACGAAGCTAGGTGAGATTGCAGCAACCGATGCCGCTCGTTTTTTTCGCGAAGTGACCTGGGCCGACTTTCCCGGATGCCGTGAGTGTGACCTCCGCGTACATTGTCGGCGGTGCTACGCTTCGGCAGTAGCCGAGGTCGGAGATATGCTCGCGCCGTATCGCAGTGCATGCGAGTTCGCGATCGTACGCTACCGGAAAGCTTCCGGCAATCCCGCAGTAGCCATTGCGGGTGAGCGCAACGAGCCCGACGGCGAACCGACGATTGGGCCGTTTCGTATCGATTCGACCGGCCAGGTGCGGCCCGCAAAAGCGCAACATACGGATCACGATCGGGCACTGGCTAGCCGTTACCCGTGGCTTCGACAGTCCCGTGAAGCGTTGCAATCATCGGCCTGCGGCGCGGCCCCCGCACAGAAAGAGCGCGGCTTGATCCAATTGCGACGCTCCCATTGAAAACCGAGCGCACGTTGCGTAGTGTGATGCGTTTTGAAAAAGTATGGACGCGACCGTGAGCCTCGTCCTAGTCTGGGAGGGACAATGCTTGGTGTGATTAAGCTATTCCGTAGGCGAATGCTCTCTGTTTACGCCGGTGGCGTCCTGCTTTCGCTTTGGGCGCCCGTTGCATGCGACGATGATGACAGCGCTCCATCGGGCAATGCCGGAATTGGCGGCGGGGGTGAGACAGGCGACGCCGGGAATGCCGGCAGTTCTGGCTCTGGCGGCGGCAATCAATGCCCGACAGTGGCGTTCATCGATCCGGAAGACGGAGCGAAACTGACCGAGGCCGATGACGAGGGAGCCGGCACCGAGGCGGATTCATGCAGCGACGGCTTTCAGTACGACGTGAGGGCGCTGACGTCCGCAGCGGACGGCGCCAAGGCAACGCTATATTCTGGCAGTAATCAGGTTGCCACGGCCACGGTGAAAGGTGGGGTTGTTACCTTTCCCAAGGCGCAGCTCTCCATCGGGACGGATGTGCTCAAGGTCCAGGTCGGAAGTGATGCGTGCACTCCGGCGGAAGCGACCGTGGAGGTCTCGTGCAAGGGGCTGCCGAGGTGCGACATTAGCAAGCCAGTCGTCTCCGCTACCCACCCCGTCCTCAACGGGGTGCCGGTCGCGCAGGGCGGCGATCGCGTCAGCGCGGCGGGTAGCCCCTACCAGGTAGCTTTCGAGGTCACGACGGACATCGCAGACGGCCAACCCGTCAACTTGCAAATCAACGGGTCACCACAGCTACTGACTACGTTGGCGAGCGCGGGTAAGGCAACTTTTCCGGGTGTCCCTCTTTTGCCGGACGGTGAATTCTCCATCATTGCGGCCTGCCAGGCCGGCAAGATATCGAAGTCCGGCGTGGCGATGTTTACGGTCGACACCGCGGCCCCGGACTTGAGCGTTACCGCTCCCCTTGCAGGGAAGCATTTTGGGCCGAGTGAAGACTCGGATCCGGCGGCTGCTGGCCAGCAATTCCAGGTTTGCGGCTTCACGCAGTCGCTCGACGCGCTCAACTTGCCAGGCAATCTAGGCGCGGCTCAAAATAACTTCTGTGTCGCGTTAGGTACCGCTACCCCGGTGTGCGTGCCGGTCACCGGTGACGTCAGCGGAGCGCCCTGCGCCACTCTGACTTGCATAGACAGGCAACCCTTCGACCTCAAGGTGACGCTGGCGGATCTCGCGGGCAATCCTTCACAGGCGACCGTGCAAGGGGTCTCATGCACGTCGACATCGCCCGCTGTCGCGATCATCAATCCGGTCGACGGTACTGGAACCGACAAAGCTACTCACATCCTGGCTGCCACGACGACGAACGCGCGCAAGGACGAAGATGCGAGCACAGCCGGCGCCCAGTTTACGGTGGTGGCGTGCACGGACGTTCCGAACGGTCCAATGACGCTGTTGGGTTACGTCAAAGGACAAACGCCGCACTCGATCGCAACCACGACGTCAGTCGCAGCTGTAGCGGCGGACAACTGTCCCGCCGGGAAAGCGTACGTCGGCAAGTTTGTCGGAGCGACCTTGCCCGAGAGTGAAGAAACGACTCTCGGGGTGCTGCTGAACCCAACACAGCTCGCCGTCACGGTGAGCGATCAGGGCACCATCGGAACCAGTCCAGTCGTGGACGTTTGGGTGGACTCGGTCTTGCCCTCGATCAGTCAATTCATCCCGAATCCCCTGTGTGGTTCCCTGGTCAAAAGCACAACTCCAGTGTCGACGCCGGTCACTCTGGTGACGAGCTCCGTTCCGGTGTTGGTAACGGTCACCAACAACGGCACCGCAGTTAACTATTCGGCACCCACTGCCGAGCTCGGACAAGCCCCGGTGGGATCGGTCGCGTTTGGACTCGGCGTAAGCACGTTCGTCGCGACCACGGAGGACCCTGCCGGGAACCCGGGTGCACTGGTCTCTCCCTGCAATGTGACGGTCGGAAATCCGCCAACTGTCTCATGGCTCTCACCGAGCACCTCTAAGCTCAACGTCTCGAACGATACCGATCCCGCCACAGCAGGCTGGCAGGGCACCGTCTCAGTGCAGACCGACGTCGGTGGTTCGGGCGCCACGATTCAGTTCTCTACTGCAACCGGCCCCCTCGGCAGTCCGGTTCCGATCGACGGCACGGGCAAGGCGACTTCCGTCGTGTCCCTTGCCGACGCAGCCTCGGTCACGCTGACAGCGACTACGAGTGACGTGGCTGGTCGAGGTATCGGCACCGCCAAGCTAAGCGTCACCGTCGACACGTTGGCTCCGAGTGCGATCGCTAACTTGGTCGCATCCGTCCCGCCTGCGCTGCGTCGACAGACGACATTTCACCTTGGCTGGACCGCACCGTCAGATGGCGGAAGCGCGGTCGCCACCTACGACGTGCGTATCTCGAAGGGCGCGCCCATCACGGACGCGAACTTCGATGCTCAGCAGACGGTTGCGTATTCTGGCGCCCCAGCCGCGGTGGGCGCTTCGGACGGCGTGGACGCAACAGGTCGATTGATCGAGACCAACTACTACTTTGCTGCGGCTGCGATCGACAAGGGCGGCAACCGGGGACCGATTGCCGTCGCTGGACCCACCGCGGCCCACTTCAATGCAACCATTCTATCAAATAACATTCCCGCGGAGATGTTTGGCTTCACGGTCGATGGCTCCACGAGTCTTGATGGCGACCAATACTCGGATCTGGTTGTCGGTGGATTCAATTCCCAGACTGTCAACATCTACATGGGGTCATCGACCGGATACCCGAGCACCCCAACGTCCAAGATTGTCGGCTCGACACTTGGCTTCGGCTCTAGCGCGGCTATTGTCGGCGACATCGATTCGGACGGTCTGCCGGATCTTGCCGTCGGTTCGCCGAATAGTGGCAATGGCACGGTCTTTATCTTCAAGGGCAGGCACCCCTGGCCCGGCTCACTCCAGCAGAGCGCTGCCGACTACGTCATTCAAGCTGGCACGGGATTCGAAGCATCCACCAACGGTGCTGCCCTGGCTGCGGCTGGCGATTACAACGCGGATGGCATTGATGACATAGCCATTGGCGCCCCCGCGTATGATGGATTTATCGGCCGAGTCTCGGTCGTTTTCGGCGTTGCTCAGGGCCAGCCGTTTGGGACGTTGGGTGTGGTGTCGCTGCCCGCGGACTACGGGACGAAAGCGGTCCAGATCACCGGATTGGGCGGAGCTTTCGGACAACCGTTGATCAGTCTCGGTCACTTTTACTCTGGCGGTGGTTCTACTCTCGCGGCCAGCGCACCGGGTGCAAACGGAGCCGTATATGCTTTCCACGGGCTTGTAGGAGGAGCAACCGTCACCGCCGCTGAAGACACCTTTGTAGGACCCGTTGTTAACGGAAAGGCTGGAATAGGCCTTGCCGCCCTCGGAGGCGGCGGGGTGCTACCGTTGGTGGCGGTTGGGAGCCCCGGGTACTTTACCAATCCGCCGGCGGGGCGGGTCGACATCTTCGCGGGTGACGCGACGAACGGACCGTTCAGCGGCGCACACGCGATCTATACGGATTCAAGGGCGACCGCCGTCGGTGACAGCTTCGGGGCGATGGCCATTGGCGGCAGGTTTGCGAACGGAACGACGACCTCGTTCCTGGGGGACAGCGCTCCTGATGTCGTACTGGGAGCACGCAACGAAGCCGGCGGAGCGACCAGCATCTACTTTCTCACAGGCCAGAACGCGATCACCGTTGGCACCCGAGATATCGTTTCTGCCGCTGATGTCAGCTACCTGATGCCTTCGGATTGGGTAGGCTGCTCGTTCCTTAGTGGCGCCATCCGGGATGCCGATGCCGACGGCTACGGCGATATCGCAATCGGTGAATGGAAGCCAGCGATCGGGTTCAACGGGCGAGTCCTTGTGTTGTGGTAGCCTCAGGACCGAGGAAAAAAATGACCGACGACAACAAGATTGAAGAAGAACCGGCTGGGCAGAAACACCAAGAGCGTCGCGCGTATGAGGCGCCGGCCGTTAGGGATTTCTTTCAACCACTCGTGGTGTTGGGCTCGGTAGCCCCAACCGGACCCGGTATTTGTGCGACTCCAAAACGACCCAAGACTTAAGTAAGTCGCGCATTCGGAGACTGCTTCGGGCGATCACCGCCGCTGCGCATGTTCGTGCAACGCGAAGGCGTCCAGGGCCATGTGTCGCTCGTGGCCAAGACGGGCCTTGCGTTCTAAATGAGTAATTGGGCTCGTCTACTGAGCCGTCCGTTGTCGGGTCGGCTCGTCGGCTGGTGCGCAGTCCTTACCCTTGAAGTCGTGCTGCTGAAGCTCGTCTACCCGATCGCAATCGTCCTTGTCGAGCGAGCCTGGGCCAGATCAGCGCTCCTTTTGGCAACGCTCTCGATCGGGCTCTCGGCGTTGCGCGGGTTGACCGCCGATCGCGTGACGCGCATGGTACGCGAGCAGCTCTTCGACGCGCTGACGGCTACCATCGAGCGTTACCCCGCGCTTGCGCCACCCGGCGCGCCGGCGATCGAACAGCTCGAAGCCGAGATCACCCAGGGCGTTCCCTGGGTCGAGGCATTGGTTGCGGTCACCCTGCCTGTCATCGCCGGCAATGCGCTCGCTCTGCCGATCATTGCCTGGCTATCTTGGAATCGCGTGGGTACGCGCGCGACCCTGATTGCTTCGGGAGCGATGTTCTTCGGCGTGGCTCTCGGGGCGGCGGTCGCGCGCCAGGTGGGGAAGCTCGGAACCATCGCTTGGGAGCGCTATCAACCGGTAGCACACCTCATCGAGAGTGGCTTTCGGGGACGAGTCGAGCTCGGTGTCCACCTACGCTCGAGTACACACCGAACACACTTGCTGGCCGCGGTCGCTCGCTGGTCAATGGCCGAACGCCGGCTGTTCGTGTGGGCTGCCGTGACAGGGTGGCTGGTGCCTGCCGCTAGCGCCCTCGCTGCGTTCGCCCTCGTATCGATTACTGGCTCTGATCCACTCGCGGTGCTGCAGCAACTGATGGGTCAGCCAAGTCGCTCGGTCGTCGCCGCGGGCTTGCTGGCGCTCACGGCGCTTCCCGTGCTCTCGTCGTTTTCGAGAGGAATCGCTGACTGGTCGACGGAATGGCCGCACGTCGAAGCGCTCGCGCGCTTCATTGCCCTAGCGCGCGAGAGCAAAACCACCGACGAGCTCCATCCGCTGGCATGTCAAAATCTCGGCAGGATCCGCGCCGAGTCCGTGCGATTCGAATACCCTGGCCGTCGTTCCGGGGAACCGGCCACGATCGTCGAGGCAGACGTCGTTTGGGAGCCGGGCGAGACACTTGCTATCAGCGGGGTCAACGGCTGCGGCAAGACGACTCTGACATGGCTGTTGATGGGCATTATCGAACCCGCAGCAGGTGCAATCGAGATCGAGATCGCCGGTGAAGCCCACTCACCGGCGGCGTTGGCCGGGCGCATCGCCTACCTGCCGCAGCAACCCTATTTCGAGGAGCGTCAGAGCGTCTACGATGCGATTCGCTTCGTGGCGCCGAACGCGACGAACGAAGAAATCACGGCGCTCACTACGCAGCTACTCGACGGTCACTACGTCGGCGATGTGCGATCGCTGCTCGAACGGACCGTGATGTCACTCTCTGTCGGTGAACGGCGAGTCGTCGCTCTGGCACGCGTGCTTCTGCGCAAGTCGGATCTCGTTGTTCTTGATGAACCTGAGGCAAATCTAGACGGGTCGCTTCGGCAACGCGTCATGACGGCTCTGCGCGATGCGAAAAGCCAGTGCCGGATGCTGATCGTGACCCACGACGACGCATTTGCGGCCATCGCGGATCGAATTTATCGGATGCCGCCGCAGCGCTAGCGCTGCCTGAGGCGGTCTCGCCCCCAACGCGCAGTTGTCATCAATTTCGCCCAAGGCCCTCGCCCGATGTGCGACAAGAGTAGGACCAAGGGACCGTCGAGCCGATATGAGACCGGACCTTTCGTGAAGCGTACCGCTCGGCCAAGGAGCTGGCCCGGCTGCACTGGAGCATCGACAGTCGCCCTCGAATCTGCGCGCGTCGACAGTACACCCGATCGAAGCTCAACGACCCGATGCGAGATCAAGCGCGTTCCGTCGAACCAGACCGCGATATCCCCGATGCGCAGCTGATCCATGCCGCAACGTTCCACGTGGAGCTTCCCATTGGGCCAGATCCAGGGCCGCATGCAGCCGCCGGCGGTCGGCAACACCACTTCCGTCATGGGCTCTGGTCGGGAGATTCGGGGATCAAAACGGCGTGCGCGGCGGCGAAGTCGTGTTGCCGCCAATGCCGCACCCGGTACCCGGCTTCCGCCGCCTCGGTCCCAAAGGTCGTTTCCGTGAAGTAGTGGAT